>Ga0180216_1001112_pt1 | contig 24862 bp, 23 predicted proteins | sample eDN3rd37CBELigMG_FD_128879 | JGI IMG/M metagenome (GOLD analysis project Ga0180216, IMG submission 128879) | Enriched Miracle-Growth compost microbial communities from Emeryville, California, USA - eDNA 3rd pass 37_C BE-Lig MG (version 2)... ... | reverse complement strand
CGTTGTCGAACTCCACCGAACCGTCATAGCCAGCCAGCATGCGCGGCGACTCAAACGTGGTGACCAACCTCGTGGGAGCACTGCGAAGAAGCGCTTCGAGCGAAGTCAGAGTTGCTGTAATCGCGACCCTCTCACCCTTCCAGACCAGATCGCCCGTGGCATTGAGGGGCCGGGCGAGCGTCTCACCGCGAAGCAAGACGTTTATGCTTTCGATCTGCCCGTGGGTGTTGCGACGCGCATCCGCAAAGCGAACGGTGCCGTCTTCAATGCGGACGTCACCGAATTCAAGGTCCGGCAGAGCGGCGATGCTGGTGCCACCTGGACCCGCCACCTCATCTGCCTCTTCCGCCTCGCGGAAATAATCGCGCGCGCTCTCGGGAACCAGAGATGGTGCGTCGCTTGCAGTATCTGTGTGCGCCTGTGCCAGACGAACCGGCACCAGACCGGAGGAGCGAGAGAAATCCCAGGTCTTGCGGCCGTTCGCATCGATGCGAAGATCAAAGACGGGTTTCGTCAGGATGAGTGTATCGACGGAGATGTTGCCGGACAGCAACGGCCAGAGCTTCAACCGGACATCGAGGCGGTCCATCGTGACCAGGGGGACGTCGTCCATCTGCGGTGGGGCACCGAGTCTGACATCCTGCAATGAAATGCCGATCGCAGGGAACACCTTGAAAGTTGCCGGACCGCCTATGGTCAGGTCGCGGCCGGTACTGCGTTTTACCGCCGCTACGAGATGGCTCCGGATCAGGTCCGTGGGCGGGGCGGCGACGACAAATGCGAGACCTGCAGCGACGGCGACCGCTATCGCAGCGATCATGATAACTATGACCTGCCCCGGCCCGGACGACGATCTCACCCGGCGTGCACGCATTGGCGAGGGACGCCGTTGATGAGCTGTGCGGCTCACGCCGGGACGCGGGCCGCCTGCGTGGCTCGGCCGATAGTCCTGGAAATTCGGCGGCGGGTTTTGATCAGTCATAACAGCCTCGGATTTCCCTGATTGGGGGTCGGCACGAATCGATACGATGTCCCCCGGTAGCATTGGGCCGGGACCGGACTATGTCATACGTCATTGCAGAGCCACACAGAGGTTACCTGATCCACAGCCGGATGGCTGAACGTTTCCTGGCTCGAACAGGTCGACCAAATCCGCCCATCGCGCAACCCTACATTGTCTCGCCCCTTCCGTTTGTCCGAAGTTGAAACAGGGCGAGAATACTTGTTGACCATGAAATCATTTGCCTTAACCACGTCCTAGAACTGCCCAACGAATCGCTCATACTCAACCTATGAGCGAATCATTATTTGCGAAGGGCACGTTCAGGCTGGTGGCGATTGCGCTCGCCTGCGGGACTCTCTCTGCACTATTCATTCCGTCTGCGGCTTACCGGTCCGAGGCGCGGCCCGATGCTGCGGCAGTCCTGACCGGAACTGCACAGATCATCGATGGCGATACCCTCGCTATCGACGGGGAACGCATCCGCCTGCACGGTATCGATGCCCCCGAAGCCGGACAAACATGCCCCGGACAAGGAAACGCGACCTGGGATTGCGGAACCGCAGCAACCGAACAGCTACGCAAGCTCGCCCGCGGCGTGATCACCTGCGAGGCACGCGAGCGCGATACCTATGGCCGGCTTATCGCCACCTGTTTTTCAGGCGCCCGCAACATCAACGCCGAAATGGTGCGTCAGGGCTATGCTTGGGCGTTCGTGAAATACTCGCGGGACTATGTTGCCCAACAGCAGCAATCGCAGATCGAGCGGACCGGTATCTGGGCAGCCAGCGAAACAGCAGTTGCTCCCTGGGACTACCGCAAACAACGTTGGTTGAACGCGGATGCGGCAGCTCCCAACGGCTGCATGATCAAAGGCAACATCTCGCGATCCGGCCACATCTACCATGTGCCATGGAGCCCCTGGTACGACAAGGTCAGGATCTCGCCAGAACGAGGAGAGCGATGGTTCTGTAACGAGGAAGAGGCGATTGCAGCAGGGTTTCGTCCTGCGCGGGGCTGATCGAGTTGCAGGATCATTGACAAATCGCCCGCCCTCCCTGACTGTCCGCAAACGCACTTGATGACGCCGCACTGCGGAGGGTAGACCATGGCGCACCGGGGTGACCGGGCAAACCGAACGGCTGCTGTCTTCCACGCTGCGCTCCTGGCGTTGGCCCTGCCACCGGCAACAGCAGTGGCCGGGCCGACCTGGGACGGATTGAAAACCGACATCTACGGTGCCCGCCCCATTGAGGACGGTAAAGGCATTGTCGACCTGAAGGCTCCGGCACGGCCTGACGATCAAAGCGCAGTGCCCGTCAGCGTTACGGCGCGTTTCAACGATGGACGGACGGTCAGATCCGTCAGCATCATTGTCGATGAAAACCCGTCACCGCTTGCAGCGGTTTTCTTGATCGGCGGAGAGCGCCAGCAGGTTCGGCTCGGGGCTAATTTCCGATTTAATTCGGCAACGGACGTGCGAGCCGTGATCGAGGCCAGCGACGGTCAGCTTTACATGGCTGAGCGTCACGTCAAGTTCGCCGGCGGGCAGGCTGCCTGTTCGGCACCATCCCAGGGCGAACCTGACGAAATCCTCGCGCGGATGGGGACAATGCAGCTGATCTCTGCCGCGGCACCGCCTGGTCTCAGCCAGATGGAACCCATGGCGCGGCTCGAAATCTCGCACCCCAATCATACCGGAATGGTGCTGGACCAGATCTCGCTGCTCTATATTCCGCTGCGAATGGTGAGCCAGGTTGAGGTGAAACAGGGCGACGACCTTGTGTTCTCGATGACTGGCTCCATCTCTCTGTCGCAGGACCCTGCCATCGATTTCGACTATCGCGTCAATGGCGCATCCAGAATGAATGTTCTGATGCGCGACAGCGACGAAGCCACCTGGACAGCCAGCTTCCCCATCGGTGAGGGAAGCTGATAGCCGCGCGTCTTCTCCACTCCTGATCGAACTCCCGCGCCCCTGATCGAAGGTGTCAGAGCGGCGGCTCATGTCTCCGTTTCCATTACCCGAAGGCAGTGAACGGCAATATCGAGGCCGCTGAACGCCAGTTCAAGGCATCGCAGATTGAAAAGCGACCCAGAAGCCGAGGCGCTTTCGCAGCTCCCGTGACGCTTGATCAACCGCCATATCCATGCAAATTTTGTTGTACATCGGTATCCATTTGGACCAAGGAACGTATTTTGCAGGATTTTGCAGAGGCTTTCCGCCTGGCCTTTTCTCTCATTCTGGAGGCTGATTCCGATCTTCTGGAGATCATCGGGCTGTCGCTCACGGTCAGCCTGTCTGCCATGCTGATCTCGAGTCTAATCGGATTGGCGGTTGGTGCCGTGGTCGCAGTTCTCCGTTTTCCGGGCCGCGGCGCAGCCCTCGTCGTAATGAACTCTCTGATGGGACTGCCACCGGTCGTCGTAGGTCTGGTCGTTTATCTGCTGCTGTCGCGGGCCGGACCGCTCGGCTTTCTGGAACTGCTCTATACGCCGACGGCAATGATCATTGCGCAGTCAATCCTGATCACCCCGATCATCGCTGCACTTTCAAGGCAGGTCCTTGAGGACCTTTATGGCGAATATGCCGAACAGTTCCGTTCGTTCTGCGTGCCGACGCGCACTGCCATAACCACCCTGTTGTGGGACGCCCGTTACAGCCTGCTCACGGTGGCACTCGCAGGCTTCGGCCGCGCCGTCGCCGAAGTCGGCGCGGTCATCATCGTGGGCGGCAATATCGCGCATTCAACCCGGGTGATGACGACCGCCATCGCGCTGGAAACCTCCAAGGGTGATCTGGCCCTGGCCATGGCGCTCGGCATCGTGCTCCTCGCCATCGCCATAATCGTCAATGCCGCGCTCATGTCGTTGCGTGCCACTGCGACGAGGTATGCCTATGCTTGAAGCGCTCAACCGCACGGCTCCGGCAAAGCCCGTTGTGGCAAGGCAAGCTGCCCCTAGCCACCTGCTGCCGATGCGCGCCCGGGGCCTGTCACTCGAGATAGGGGGCAAACGGCTCATCGATCAGGTTGATCTTGATCTCCAGGCCGGAACGATCACCATGATCATGGGGCCAAATGGTGCGGGCAAGAGCCTCCTGCTCCGCGTCCTGCACGGCATGATCTCTCCGACTGCCGGATCAATCAGCTGGTCTGGTTCCGGCTTTACCGAAGCTATCCGGCGACGGCAGGCCATGGTGTTCCAGCGGCCGGTTCTGCTGCGCCGCTCCGTTGCCGCCAACATCGACTTCGTGCTGCGCCTCAGAGGATCCGCCGACGAAGAGAAACGCCACGCCATCCTCGAGCACGTCGGTCTCCTTGCGCTGGCAAGACAACCTGCGCGGCTGCTGTCAGGCGGTGAACAGCAACGGCTTGCTCTTGCGCGCGCCCTCGCACTTCAGCCCGAAGTCCTGTTCCTCGATGAGCCGACAGCCAGCCTCGACCCGGCCTCCGTGCTCAGAATTGAAGAGATCGTGCAGAACGCACATCTGAGCGGCACGAAGATCATTTTCATCACTCACGATCTCGGCCAGGCCAGACGGCTCGCGGACGACATCATCTTCATGCACCGGGGCCGTGTGCTGGAGCATGCGCCAGCTTCTCACTTCCTCAACCAGCCCGCTACGGCGCAGGGAGCAGATTTCCTGGCCGGACGGATTGTTCTGTAACACAACCATGCCAGGAGGCATTTCATGAGATTCCAGAACGCGCGAGCGGCCTTTGCTGCTGTAATTGTTCTCACAGGACTTGCCGGCCCGGTTTTCGCAGAGGAAACGTCGATCATCGTGCAGTCGACGACTTCGACTGCCAACTCCGGACTTTACGATTACCTGCTGCCGATATTCGAGAAGAAGTCCGGCATCAAGGTCAATGTCGTTGCCGTTGGCACCGGGCAAGCAATCAAGAACGCGCAGAATTGCGACGGTGACGTGCTTCTGGTTCACGCCAAGCCCGACGAGGAGAAATTCGTCGCGGAAGGGTATGGCGTCAAACGACTCGACGTCATGTACAATGACTACATCATCGTCGGGCCAGCCAGCGATCCTGCGAAGATCAAGGGCGAGAAATCCGCCAGCGAAGCTCTCAAGAAGATAGCCGAAGCCGGTTCGCCATTCGCCTCCCGCGCCGACAATTCCGGTACGCACAAGGCGGAACTCGCCCTGTGGAAAGCCGCCGGGGTCGATCCCAAGGCTGGCAGCGGCAAGTGGTACCGCGAAACCGGGTCAGGAATGGGTGCCACGCTGAATACGGCGGTCGGCATGGGTGCCTATGCGCTGACGGATCGCGGCACGTGGATAAGCTTCAAGAACCGCGGGGATTTCGAGATCGTCGTTGAAGGCGATAACTCGCTGTTCAATCAATACGGAGCGATCCTCGTCAATCCCGAGAAGTGCCCGAACGTCAAGACCAAGGCCGGCCAGACGTTTATCGACTGGATCGTGTCGGCCGAGGGACAGAATGCCATTCGCTCCTACAAGATCGAAGGCGAGCAGCTGTTCTTCCCCAACGCTGAACAGGTGGCGACGGAAAAGGCCGGCTGAGCCGGATATCTGGCTGGCCCCGGGCTTTGTTCAGGGGCTGAGTCCGTTGAAGTGGACACGGCCGAAGCCGCTAACGTCGTAACCGGCGTAATCGGCCGTGCGCTCGGCGAATTCCTTCGAGCGGCAGAATGTCTGGAACGCCTGCATCGGCGGCTCGAACCAGGCCCGGCGATCCACGAGAAGGTCGTAGCGTTCTTCTACGACGGGGACAAAGCCGAGCTTGTATTTGACGGCCAAAGCTTCCAGCCCGAAGGCGGCATCCGCCTTGCCTTCGAGCACAGCGACAGCCGCGTCTGTCTCCGAACGGGCGACCGCCGTGAACTCGATGTCGCTCCTGGCCGGTCCGTTTTCGCCGAGGACGTGTTCAAACAGCACCTGACTGCCCGCCTCCGGTTGCCGCGGAACGACGCGGCATCCCTTCAAGTCGATCAATCCATTGATGCGTGAAGCCTTCTCGGGGGCAATGATCAGCCCCCGACGGCGCCATGCCCATTCAACGAGAATGCAGCCCGAGAGGGCCAGACGGGCCTTGACAAACGGTACATTCCATTCTCCCGACGCCGGATCGAACAGATGCAGGCCGGCCGCGATACCTTCATGATTGCAGAAGCGTTCCAATCCGTCGCTACTGCCATCAAAAAACGTGGCGATGCCACAGCGTGACTCCAGCAGCGCCCAATCAAGCAAAGGATCGTGACTGCCGAGAAACACGTTTGGCCGCTGGCGGGTCGCGCCGAGAATTCCTGCGTCCGTATTTTTCGACAACCAGGCCTCGAGGCCGTCACGCGGGAAAAGAAGTTTGCCCGTGGCACGGGTACAGGGAATTCCCCCGGAGGCGGCCAGGTCATAGACCTTGCGCTCCTTCAGGCGCAGCAGATCTGCGACTTCTTTCGTGGTCAGATATCTATGATGCATCTCGCGGTCCCGCGCAGCCGTAGCGCCAAGAAGATTATGCAGCGTGACGCGGGTTTATGCAAAGCATCGGACACCTGCTGCAAGGCTCACACGCCATCCCCTAATTACGTCTGCTAACGCTCACCTGATCCGGCCGACGCACGCGGGACATGAGCCGGAGATCACTCCGCCTGCTGAATAGAGGAAGCAGTTTTCAGATTGGTTATCTGAGCGGCATCGTGATGTGCCTGCATTGATTGCTTGCACATATGCATAACCCGAGCCTAATATGCTGTATACTGCAACCGCAGGTGGCGGCTGTGCAAGGCGTTTTCGGACGGGTGTCATGGACGGCCAACGCTTTCATCCCAGATACACCGGTGCCGCGGTTGAATGGGTCGACTTGCTTTGCGTCGGCGGGCCATTGAACGGCCGGCGTCTGTCGGTCCCGGCGGGTCATCGCGCATACTCAATTGATGTAAGCGCTGGGCAGACGGCTGACTATCGTGTCAGCACAATCTCCATTCAGGATGTTCGTTATTCGTTCCTCACGCCGGCTGACTGGACGGACGCGCAGGCGATGACGCATCTATTCGGTCCACCAACACCAGAATAGTCCCACGTCGGATCAATTGTTCGAGATAATCATGATTTGATCACAACCCGGAATAATGATTTGCTGTCTAGCCAACCTTGGAGGGAAGCATGGGCACGCAAAAGGACCCGAGGGCAACACCTAGGCTGGTCACGTTGAGGTGCGTCGGTGGCCCAAAGGACGGTAAGCGGTGCGTGGTTCCACGCGAGCGACGCTCGCATTACTTGCGCATCAGAAAGCATTCAACTGTGACCTATCGCCTGGCGACCATTGCCACCTACGATGGCGACTTCTCTTTCCTCACCCCGCAGGACTGGAGCGACGCAGACGCCCTGCGTTACTTGTTCGGAGAGCCAGACTGACGGCTGTGAAGGACTTGTGAGCTCAAGTCAGATCAGGCCTGGGTGCGGGTTAATGGCCTGGAAGCCAATCCAATCGCGCTCGGGATGGACAAGCTGAAAAGGAGCCTCACGCTCAGAAAAACTCATTGCATTCTGAAATGATGGCGCACCCGGTAGGAGTCGAACCTACGACCTTCGGAATCGGAATCCGACACTCTATCCAGCTGAGCTACGGGTGCAGAGACGCAGTTGATAGCGTATCCTGGCGGCGCGCGCAATTGAGCATCTTACAAATTTGCCCGGTCGGGGGCGGGACCAGTTGGCGCGCCTGTACAAGAGGAACGCTCGCCAATGACCGATCTCAAGCCAGCCCGGCCGGTGAAGAAAGAATAGAGCTGCCGGCACAGCCGCAGGCTGGACTTCATTTCATCGGCGTGATCCGGACGCCGTGGCCGGGACCTGCCGATTGTCCAAAGAATTCCATCCAACGCCGCGACGTTGAAGCGAGAATCGAGCTTTCGCCACTGTTCGCGCCGGGCCTCAAGGACATCACCCTGTTCGACCACCTGATCGCACTCTACTGGCTGGACCGGTCGCGCCGCGACCTCATCGTGCAGGCGCCGAGCCATCTCGACCAGCCACGCGGTGTCTTTGCCTTGCGCTCGCCGGTGCGACCGAACCCTATTGGCCTCTCGGTCGTCCAACTCGTCAAGGCAGAAGGAAGCGCGCTGTGGGTACGCAACATCGACTGCGCCGATGGCACGCCCCTGATTGACCTCAAGCCCTACTTCGCCACTACCGACAGCTACCCGGACGCGCGCCGGCCGTGAGCGTCTCACAAGAGCGACAGACCCGGGTTCTCCCGCATTCGCACTGACACGAGAAGCTGTGCACAGCCTGTCCACAGTGGCCATTCAACATCTACATGCTTCCGGGCGTTTCGTTCCAATATGGCCCCATTGTGGCAGCCAGATTTACAGCTGATGGAGCACCAGGAAATGATGGAGTTCCGGTCTATCCGGAGTGGGCATTTGGAGGCCGAAGCCGCCCGGATCCGGGCACGCGAAACACGTATGCGGCGCGCCTTGCAGCGTATTCTTACGGCGGCTGAAGGCGCCCCGGGATTTGCACCGATGAACTGGGCCGACGTGGCGGAAGTTGCCCGCGAAGCACTCGAAGCCGATGGTCCGGCGACGACGGATCAGCGCTGACGCGCAGCGGCTGCGTACGGGAAGGTCGAAAACCTCCCCCGGTTCGGGTGTTTTCAGGGACCGCAGGCGGTCCCTGACCAATTGAAGCAGGATCGAGGCATTCCCTGGAGGTGACCCGCCAGGAGTTTTCAGCCTATAGTCCGGCCTCATGAACACACCCAGGACAGAAGAACTCATGACCACGACGTGCAGCGTGCCGGACGGCGAGCCGGTGCCGGTGATCAAGGGCAGCCACGTCTACCTGATCGATGGCTCCGGCTACATCTTCCGGGCGTTCCACGCGCTTCCGCCCCTGACCCGGCCATCCGATGGCTTGCCGGTCGGGGCTGTGCACGGCTTCTGCCAGATGCTGTGGAAGTTTCTCGCCGATACCAAGGCGTCGGAAGCACCGACCCATCTCGCGGTGATCTTCGATCATTCGGCGAGAACATTCCGCAATGACATCTATCCCGACTACAAGGCCACCCGGCCTCCTCCGCCCGAAGAACTGGTTCCGCAATTCTCGTTGATCCGCGCAGCCGTCAACGCGTTCAACGTCGCCTGCATCGAGCAGGAAGGGTATGAAGCCGATGACATTATCGCGACGCTCGGGCGCCAGGCCCTCGAGGCCGGTGCCGACGTTACGATTGTCTCGTCGGACAAGGATCTGATGCAGCTGATAGAGCCCGGGCTCATCATGATCGACGGCATGAAGAACAAGAAGATCGGGCCGGATGAGGTTCGCGAAAAGTTCGGCGTACCGCCAGCCCGGGTGGTGGACGTGCAGGCGCTGGCTGGTGATTCAATCGACAATGTGCCCGGCGTTCCCGGGATCGGAATCAAGACCGCTGCCGAACTGATCAACAATTTCGGCGATCTCGACACGCTGCTCGCGAGGGCTGGCGAGATCAAGCAGCCCAAACGGCGCGAGCGGCTCATCGAGTTTGCCGAACAAGCGAGGATCAGCCGCGAACTGGTCCGGCTCAACCGCAACGTACCTCTCACCGTAACGCTTGATGCCCTCGGTGTTCAGGAACCCGACCCGGCAACACTGCTCGGCTTCCTGCACGAGATGGAATTCAACACGCTGACCCGGCGCATAGGAGAAAAACTGGGAGCCGAGCCGCCGCCAGCGCTGAAAGTGTCTGTCGGCATCACAGTGAAAACCACCCGGTCGGAAAGCGCGCAGGCCGCCGCCAGCGATCCGGCGCCCGATGGCCTCGGCACGCCGGCTGCGGGCGTCACACATGGAGCGCGGCTCGCCATGGAGCGCCCGTTCGACCGTTCCGCTTATGAAGCGGTGACGACGGAAGAGCGGTTGCTGGACTGGGTCACGGAGGCCTATGCGGCCGGGCGTTTGGCCATCGCGACCGAAACATCGGGGCTGGGAGCCGATCTTGTCGGATTGTCGCTGGCAACCGCTCCCGGCACAGCATGCTATGTGCCGCTTGGGCATATCGCAGCCGGCGGCGGCCTCGACTTCGGTGAGGGGAGCGCCACCGCACAGCTGCCCTTGACCCGGGCTCTTAACCTTCTGAAGCCCCTGCTTGAAGATCCAAGCATCCTGAAGATCGGCCACAGCCTCAAGGATCATTGTCGCGCCCTGCAAAGATACGGCATCCGGATGACCGGTCTGGATGACACGATGCTGATCTCGTACACGCTGGATGGCGGGCGCTGGAGCCATGACATGGATGCGCTTTCGATGCGCCATCTCGGTCATACGTGCCTGGCATTCGGCAAGGTCATCGAAGCTGCGCCCGGCGCCAAGAAGGCGGATAAGACCTTTGCCGGCGTTCCGATAGCGGATGCCACCTCATATGCGGCCGAGGCAGCCGATGTCATCCTGCGACTCTGGTTGATGCTGAAGCCCCGCCTTGTTGCTGAACGTATGGCAACCGTCTATGAGACGCTAGAGCGGCCGTTAATCCGCGTGATTGCGGACATGGAAGTTGCCGGCATCAAAGTGGACCGGACCATCCTGTCGCGCCTGTCCGGCACGTTCCAGCAACGCATCTCCGCGCTGGAAGCCGAGGTCAACGAACTCGTCGGCGAGACCTTCAATCTTGGGTCTCCGAAACAGCTTGGCGCGATATTGTTCGACAAGCTGAAGCTGCCGGGGGGCAAGAGGACGAAGAGCGGGCAGTGGGAAACGCGCGCAAGTCTCCTCGATGATCTCGCCAACAACGAAGATCTTCCGGACGATGCCCGGCGGCTCGTTCTGACAATGCTCGAATGGCGTCAGCTTACCAAACTCAAATCGACCTACACCGACGCACTACCGAACTTCGTGCTTCCCGAGAGCGGCCGCATCCACACATCCTATGCGATGGCGGCTACGACAACCGGGCGGCTGGCATCGTCCGACCCCAACCTGCAGAACATCCCCATCCGCACGAAAGAAGGGCGTGAAATCAGAACGGCATTCATCGCTGATGAGGGTGCCAAGCTCATTTCAGCGGACTATTCGCAGATCGAGTTGCGCGTGCTCGCGCATATCGCAGACATTGCGCAGCTCAAGCAAGCGTTTGCGGACGGTCTCGACATTCACGCCATGACGGCCTCCGAAATGTTCGGCGTTCCCATCGAGGGCATGCCGGGTGAAGTCCGGCGGCGCGCCAAGGCCATCAACTTCGGGATCATCTACGGAATTTCAGCCTTTGGTCTCGCCAACCAGCTGAACATCTCGCGCGAGGAGGCCGGCCATTACATCAAGACGTATTTCGAGCGCTTCCCCGGCATTCGTGACTACATGGAAGAGACCAAGAAGTTCGCGCACGAGAACGGTTTCGTGACAACGATTTTCGGGCGTCGCATCCACTACCCGGAGATCAATACACGCAATCCATCGATGCGCAGCTTCCTCGAGCGGGCGGCCATCAACGCGCCAATCCAGGGATCGGCAGCCGACATCATCCGGCGGGCCATGGTGCGCATGCCGGCGGCACTCGAGGCTGCAAACCTGAGTTCTGCGCGCATGCTGCTGCAGGTGCATGACGAGCTGATCTTCGAGGTGGCGGACGCGGAGGTCGAACAGACCATTGCGACGGTGCGCAACGTGATGGAACGGGCCGCTGAACCCGCAGTCAAGCTCAGCGTGCCAATCCATGTCGACGCCAATGCTGCCTTGAACTGGGAAGCCGCCCACTGACGCCGTGATCGGTTGAATAGCCACGGCCGCGATGCCGGGTATTCTGCAGGCAGCGAAGCATCACCCGAAGATCGTCAATAAAAAAGGGAGCCCCTGGGGCTCCCTTTTTGTCATCGTGCGCTGGCGTGCATGAAGCAATGGTGCTCCACGTACGCCAGTTCAGCCGAAGCCCTAGATCATGTACTGGCCGCCGTTGGCGGAGATCGTCGATCCGGTGATGAAGCCGGCATCGTCGGAGGCCAGGAACGTTACGATGCGAGCAATTTCCTCCGGCTCACCAAGGCGCCCGACCGGAATGTGCGGAAGAATATTCTTCTCCAGAACCGCCGGATCGATTGCGCGGACCATTTCAGTCGCGATGTAGCCAGGGCAAATGGCATTCACGGTGATGCCCTTGAACGCGCCTTCCTGAGCCAGCGCCTTGGTGAACCCGATATCTCCGGCCTTTGCAGCCGAATAGTTCACCTGCCCCATCTGACCTTTCTGGCCGTTGATCGAGGAAATGTTGATGATGCGGCCGAACTTGCGGTCACGCATCCCTTCCCAGACCTGACGGCTCATGTTGAACAAGCTGTTGAGATTGGTGCCGATGACGGCATCCCATTGTTCACGCGTCATCTTGTGGAACATGCCATCGCGGGTGATGCCGGCATTGTTGACGAGGATATCAATCGGTCCGAGCTCCGCCTCGACCCGCTTGATGCCTTCGCCACACGCATCGAAATCAGCAACCGACCATTTGAAAACGGGAATGCCGGTCTCCGCCTTGAATTTTTCCGCTGCTTCGTCGTTGCCGGCATAGTTGGCAGCGACGAGGTATCCAGCTTGCTTCAAGGCAACCGAAATTGCTGCACCGATACCACGTGTTCCACCTGTAACCAAAGCTACTCTGGCCATACTTTACTCCCCTATCATATTGTTATGCGGTAATAATTTTTTATTTGAGTGTGCCGGGACGTAACCGCTCATCCCGACAAGCCATCAGGTTATTTTCTTTGCTTTAAGGTTTCGGGACTTAGTCGCGGGCGACGCAAAGCGCGATACCCATGCCGCCACCGATGCACAGCGTGGCGAGACCCTTGCGGGCGTCACGACGGCGCATTTCGAACAGCAGGGTATTGAGAATGCGGCAGCCGGAAGCGCCAATGGGATGGCCGATTGCAATGGCACCGCCATTGACGTTGACCTTGTCGACGTCCCAGCCGAGACCCTTGTTGACAGCGCAGGCCTGAGCAGCGAAAGCCTCGTTCGCTTCAACGAGATCGAGATCCTCAGCCGACCATCCAGCCTTTTCAAGTGCCTTCTTCGATGCCGGGATCGGCCCCGTGCCCATGACGGAAGGATCCACGCCTGCCGTTGCCCAGGAGACAATGCGGGCAAGCGGGGTGATGCCACGGCGTCTGGCTTCCGATGCCGTCATCAGGAGCACGACCGCTGCACCATCATTGATACCGGAAGCGTTTGCCGCAGTGACCGTCCCCTCCTTGGGATCGAAGGCCGGGCGCAACTTGGCAACCGAGTCAAGCGTCACGCCTTCCTTGATGTATTCGTCCTGGTCGACAATCACTTCGCCCTTGCGGGTCTTGACCGTTACCGGCGTGATCTCATCCTTGAACCGGCCTGCCTTGCGGGCAGCCTCGGCCTTGTTCTGAGAGGCGACAGCGAAGGCGTCCTGTTCCTCGCGGGTAATCTGCCACTGGCGCGCCACGTTCTCGGCGGTGGTGCCCATGTGGTAGCCGTTGAAAGCATCCCACAGACCATCCTTGATCATGGTGTCGATCATCTTGGCATCGCCCATCCTGACACCATCGCGCAGATGCACGCAGTGGGGCGCCTGGCTCATGTTCTCCTGACCACCGGCAATCACGACCGAGGCCGAGCCGGTCAGTATCTGCTGGGCGCCCAGAGCCACGGCCCGCAGACCCGAACCACATACCTGGTTGATGCCCCAGGCCGTCGTATCGATCGGCAAACCCGCCGCGATCGACGCCTGGCGAGCCGGATTCTGGCCAGTGCCGGCCGTCAGAACCTGGCCCAGAATCACCTCGGAGACTTCTGCGGGCTCAAGCCCTGCGCGTTCGAGAGCCGCCTGGATGGCCACCTTACCGAGCTCATGGGCAGGAACCGAAGCCAGCGAACCGTTGAACGAACCGACCGGCGTCCGAGCGGCACTAGCTATAACGATCGTCTCATTCTCTTCGCTCATCTTGGGGGTCTCCTCGACGGCTCATCAGGCCGCCTTAACAATAAATTCAATCAGATCGGGACTTTGAAATCAGTCCTTTTCGGCGACATTGTTCAGTCAATCGAAACAATATAGAGCTGCGAAGTGGGTCAATTGTCTCAGGATGTTCAGACATTCAGAACAAACGGCTTTCAAGACAGGCTTCCGCTATGTTACTTTCGTGCAGCGCAGCACGAAGCAGGACATCGGGATTTTGGAACATGTTGAACAAGCCTGACGCGTCCGGCGAAAAGCGTGAAGTCGTCGTTATCAAGAAATACGCAAACCGCCGCCTCTACAACACGGAAACCAGCACATATGTAACGCTCGACGATCTGGCGGCCATGGTGCGATCCGATCGCGATTTTGTCGTCTACGATGCCAAGACCGGCGATGAACTCACGCACTCCGTGCTGACCCAGATCATTGTTGACCAGGAAGGCAAAGGGCAGACGCTGCTTCCCATTCCGTTCCTCAGACAGCTCATCCGTTTTTACGATGACAGCATAGCGCGGATGGTACCCACCTACCTGCAGTTCAGCCTGGAGACGCTGGCAAAAGAGCAGGAACGTCTGCGTACCCAGTTTTCCAATGCCTTCGGTAATCCTGCCGCCGCTTTCGATGCCTATCAGGAGCAGGCGCGCCGCAATATGGCGATCTTCGAGCAGGCCATGGCGATGTGGACGCCGTTTTCGGCGCCCGTTGCTCCCAAGGAACCTGAAGAATCGCGAACAAAATCAACGGAAGCGGAAACACAAAGCAGCCCGGGTGGGAACGGGGGAGCCTCCCTCGATGACCTCGCAGAGCTGAAATCGCAGCTCGCTGCCATGCAGAAGATGATCGAAAAGCTTTCGCGCGAAAAGGAATAACTTGATTTCTGTGCAGGTCGCCACGGCCGCTTTGTGTTGTGTGACGATCGGGCGCGCTGAGGAAAACGCGAAACGCCCACCTGACCTTTTGCCCTGATAGCTAGCTAGCTGCCCTTGCCCGGAGTGTAAGGCCCTTGATCAGGACAGCCTTGCGCGCACGTGGTTTGATGCGAGGCGTTCGCAAGCGTCAGCGCTTTTGATCGGAAAAACAAAAAGCGCACCGACCCTGGTCGGTGCGCTTTTTCTAGATCTTTCCGTATCAACCGGACCGTTTACTGGTCTCAGTGGCCCACACTCCCGAAACCGATGTCGCGCCGGGCGACACGAATGCCGATGGTGTAACCTGCCACAACGTCGATCAGCGTCGCCACCATGATCAGGAAAAATACGCTCGTGAACGCAGCATCGACGAGCAAGAACTCGACCAGGCAGGCGATGAACACAAGCATCGAAAGACCATGGTCCAGAAGCGAGGCTGTAGAGGTGTAGGTCGCCTTCAGGATTTCAGCGAACAGCAGGAACATGGTGACGAGCAAAATCAGGTCGCCCCAGTTGAAGCTCCACACCGCATCGCCACCCCGGAAGGACGGCAACTGGAAAATCTCATAACGCAAGATCTCCTCAGGAGCCGCGTCGCCTCCGAAAAGAACGAGGAGGACGTTGTAAAACACGAAGGCGAAGACAATGAGTGGCAGTGACCGGATCGACATTAGCTAATCTCCCGTGGGCCTCAATCAGCCTGATGCAACATACACATGACAGCGCGAACGTCCGCAAAGCACTGGGCCCGCTCGTTCAGAGATCCGGCCCGAAACCCTGAACTGAGCAGAATCAGCCGAGCGGCAAAGCAATATTACTCTCAGACGATCGTGGGGAAATTGCGTAACGCGAACCTAAACGTCGGACTGGGGGGCCAGAATCTGACGGCCGCGATACTTGCCACTCTTCAAATCGATGTGGTGTGGACGGCGGAGCTCGCCGGTCTCCTTGTCTTCGACGTATGCCGGTGCGCTGAGTGCGTCATGAGCGCGACGCGAGTTGCGCTTGGCAACGGAAACCTTCTTTTTTGGAACGGCCATGGTAATCTCCAAAGTACGTAAGGCCTGCCGGGGCGGGAGCGTTCCCAACCCGTGAACAGGCTTGATCTATAACAGCTTTTAGGGGGCCGCCGCCAAATTCAACAGCATCCCTCGGGCGTTTTGCGGACTATATACGCGCAAAATCGAGCAAACGCCAGTCCCTAGCAGTTATCCGACAAAGAGAGCTTCCGACGCGGGATCCCGGATGCTCAGCGCGGGCTGATGACACAATCGTCCACTGATGGCGAAGCCCGCATCCGCGCCATGATGGTCGAGGCCATCTTGTTCATCAAACGGCTGGGTGATGCGGGTTTGCGGGTTCCGGGGCTTGGCAGCGTCACAGCCAGCAAGGCCGCCTGCTGCGCCGTGAGCTTCTGCGCAGAGCGTTTGAAGTTACGCTGTGCTGCCGCCTCGGCGCCAAAGATGCCCGGCCCCCATTCCACGATATTCAGATAAACCTCCGCAATGCGCCGCTTGGGCCAGACTGCTTCAATGATCAGCGTGAGCGGCACTTCCAGCGCCTTGCGCACATAGCTGTAATGCGGCCACAGAAACAGGTTCTTCGCGAGTTGCATGGTCATGGTCGATGCGCCGCGCGGCCTGCCCCGGGCAGACCGGCTGATGGCCGCCGCGACCTCCTGTGGATCAATGCCCCAGTGCGAGCAGAAGCGGCTATCCTCGGACGTGATGACGGCATGCACCAGATTAGGCGAAATCTTGCCCAGAGGGGTCCAGCGCTGATCGATGCTGACCCCTTGCGCTTTGCGCAGCAGGATCAGGGCCGAGGTCGGCGGATCGACAAAGCGGAACAGGACGATCAGCAAAACAATTGTCGCAAACCAGAGCGCCAGCACCAGGGCTCCTATCCGTGCAGCGGCGGCGAGCAACCGCAACGCGCCACGGCGCCTTGCGGGAGGAGCCGCACGGGGTTCCGGCACCTCAAGGGCTGACGGATGACCGGCATCAGGGCCCTGCGTTGCAGGAGGCGCGACATAACCGGAAGGCGCCTCCGTCCCCGATAACCCCGATAACTCGGGTCCGGTATCGCGGATGACCTGATCCTGCCGGTCCTCTGTCCCGTGCCCCGGCTCGACCGGTCCATCGTCTGCTGGCTGGTGCTGAGGAGTTTGCCCGACACCAGATGCTGGGGAATCCGGGGCGTAAGTATCCGGCCCTGCTTCCGGTGCGGTCTCCGGTCCCTCTGCCTGTCTGGCGGGATCCGGCGGCTCTGCCGCGTCCATACCCACCGGATATACAGGCAGCTCCTGCCCGGCAGTGAGTGCTTCCCTTGCGCTGAATTGATCATCGGCTGGTGGCGGGTTGTTCGGCTCAGTCTGCGGCCGGTGAACGGAACCGGTTGCCCAGACGGCAAATGGAAATACCTGTGCGGCAGCGGCCGGAAGGAGGGCAAGGCAGGTTTCGCCATCCCCTGGCGCTACAGCTGCACCGGGCACCCCAGACGGCAAGGGATGATTAGCAGCGGACGACGCGCGATGAGAACGAGTATCGAGGGAGATCGACGGCGCCCCCCGTGCAGCAGCCGCCAGTGACAGCCGGTCCACGAGATCGTGCCGCGCCATCTCACAGGGCGGTGATGACTGGCCCGGAAGCGCCGTTTCGTCTAGAGATTCCGTCGGCGTCGTCAATCCGGTGTCATCATCGCAGGCTGTCAACTTTCGGTCGTGCATTCTGCCTTGACACCCGGCTGCTCTCAATTTCCTGCAAGGCTGCGGCCCTGCAGTGTATTGGCTAGTGACGCGTTATCCCCCGCCCTCGTCCGCAGCTCAAGAGCAACCTCCCGATGAATTTTGCACAGAAACTCCGCCAGAATGGTGAATTGATCGAAGCTCAGCTCGAGGAGCTACTGAGCGCGCCGCGTATGAGGAATGCCGTGCCGGAGCGCCTTCTTTCAGCCATGCGCCATGCGGCGCTTGGCGGGGGCAAGCGACTTCGCCCGTTCCTTGTGCTCGAAAGCGCAGCCCTCTTCGACGTGCCGGCCGAGCGCGCCTTTCATTGCGCAGCCGCCGTCGAACTCATCCATTGCTACAGCCTCGTGCATGACGATCTGCCTTCCATGGACAACGACCGGTTGCGACGCGGAAGGCCTACAGTCTGGGCCGCATTCGATGAGTGGACGGCAATTCTGGCCGGAGATGCCCTTCAGACGCTGGCTTTCCAGGTCCTTGCAGAGGCTGCGGATGCCGGCATTTGCGACGCGTCGTGCGCCCTGACCCTGACGCGCGAACTGGCCGCGGCAGCTGGAGCAGCTGGCATGGTGGGAGGCCAGGCCATGGATCTCGAAGCTGAACAGCTTGCCAGCGCGGCCGCCCCTGACATCGACCATATCGTTACGTTGCAAGCGATGAAGACCGGCCGGTTGATCCGGTTTTCCTGTGAAGCCGGCGCCATTCTGGCTGGCCGAGACGGTTCAGAGCGAGCAGCACTTCGCAGCTTCGGCGATCATCTCGGCGTGGCGTTCCAGATTGCCGATGACCTGCTCGATGCCGAGGGAGACGCTGAGCGAATGGGCAAGGCCGTGGCGAAAGATGCGGACGCGGGCAAGGCGACGCTGGTGTCGCTGATGGGGATTCGATCGGCGCGGGGTGAACTCGAACGGGCACTGGAACAGGCGCGGCACGCTCTTCAGATTTTCGGAACGCGTGCCGAAATCCTTGCTTCCGCCGCCGCATTCGTTGCCAACCGAGATCATTGATAATCAACCCGAATTGCCATTCGGCGGGTTTTTCAGCGTGGGAGATACCGTCTCGAAACAGCGGCTACGGAGGAATTAACCTTTCGGCCTAACCAATCTCAAAGCCTTACCGTGCTTAGACAAAAGAAAACGGTTAAATGGCTGTAGCGGCGTGTGCTGATAACCATTCGCGCCTGGAGACTGAAAGAGGAAACCCACCGATGCTGAAGACCTTCGTTCGTGCGGCCGTTGTCACCGCCGCACTTGTTGCCATTCCGGCTGCTTCCCAGGCCCATGGCACACGCGGAGACGGTGTTCGCGAATGCCGTATCTGCAAGACCTTCGCCGATGCGCGTCAGCGCACCGCCCGTGTCCTCAGTGACACCTTTGCGGCTCGCGAACGCGCTCCTCGCGAGTCGCTGTTCCGCCGCGCACCGCGGGAAGCCGTTGCTCCTTACGCACGCCGCGAACGCCGTCCGCTGTTCTCCCGCGACGCGTTCAAGCTGCCGCCACGCGATCCGCTGTTCGTCCGCGCACCGCGGGAAGCTGTTGCTCCAGCCACCTATGCGCGCCGCGAGCGCCGTCCGTTGTTCACGCGCGACATGTTCAAGCTGCCGCCACGCGATCCGCTGTTCGTCCGTGCTCCGCGGGAAGCTGTTGCCCCAGCCACCTATGCGCGCCGCGAGCGCGCAGAGCGCCCTGCACGCTACCATCGCATCAGACTTTTTGATCGTGATGCCCGCGCGGCGCGCGTCCGCGGCGATCGCGTTCACACCCGCTGATAACGATCAGGGTCAACTACTCTGCAAGCCCCGGCTCAACGCCGGGGCTTTTGCGTTTCGAGCAGGCACAGGGCTAGGCTACGGCTTCCTGCTTATCTTCGGCGTCGTCCGCGGCAGCCGTGTCAGCAGCCCTCATTTCCGCTGCTGCCTGACGCAGCGCTGCCGCCTGCGATTCGCTGGTCGCCAGTTCATTCATCGGGTCATTCGAGCGCCGCGACATGCCAACAAACTCGGCACCTTCCTCGACGCATATGGCCTTGTGGAAAACTTCACTGTCGACGCGGCCGGTTTTCTCAATCCGCACGCGATTGGCGCGGATCACACCCAGCGCTACGCCGCGGACCACGACCTCGTCGGCGATGACAAGCCCCTCGACTTCGGCCTGCTGACCGACAATCAAGAGGTTGCACCGGATATCGCCTTTGATCTTGCCGTTTACCAGAACATCGCCGTCGGTTTCCAGATTCCCCGTGATCGTAAGCCATTCATCGATCACAGAACTGGTGGGCTTCCCCTTGTCGATCCTGTTCAACGTCTGCTCCTTTTCAGCCAACTGAGCCGTGGGCATGTTCGCGTTTTGCACCGGTGGATCAGTATCAAATTGGTTCGGCGCCTCTCCCGACTGCTTCCAGTGCAACATACGCGCACCCCGAAAGATGTTGCGGCAGATGTGCATCGTCCGAAACTCCGGGCTCACAGGCGACCGGATCCTGCCTGAAGGCCCTTCTTTCATGAGGCTCCAGTTCAACTGCTCACAGATCGGCCAAGCAGTATTGGCATGAATTATTGATTCGTCAGCAGAGGACGACTGAATTTTGGGAAATCTCAACTCGAGAGTGGCCGATTGGCCGGTCCGAGCCGTCCCACTCGATATCCGTTCGCAAATATCGCCCGCGTCAGCCAGTCTTTCGGACAGCCGCTCCAAACCGGCGCTCGATATAGTCTTCAACGATCTGCTTGAAGTCTTCCGCGATGTTGGGGCCGCGCAGAACCAGCGCCTTCTTGCCATCGATGAAGACCGGGGCGGCGGGCGATTCACCGGTGCCCGGCAGCGAAATTCCAATATCGGCGTGCTTGGATTCCCCCGGGCCGTTGACGATGCAGCCCATGACGGCAAGATTAAGCGTTTCAACGCCCGGATAGCGTGACTTCCACTCCGGCATTCTTTCCCGGATCATGGTTTGTACGTCGCGGGCAAGCTCCTGAAACACCGTTGATGTCGTGCGGCCGCAGCCCGGGCAGGCTGCAACGATCGGCACAAACGAGCGCAGCCCCATGGTCTGCAACAGTTCCTGTGCAGCCTGAACCTCGAGGGTGCGGTCCCCGCCGGGCTCGGGCGTCAGAGAAAAGCGAATGGTGTCCCCGATACCGGATTGCAGGAGGATGCCCATCGCGGCAGACGAGGCGACGATACCCTTCGAGCCCATGCCGGCTTCCGTCAAACCCAGGTGCAGGGCATAGATGCAGCGCTCGGCCAGCATCGTGTAGACGCTGATCAGATCCTGCACCGCCGATACCTTGGCGGAAATGACGATGTGCTCGGGCTTCATGCCCAGTTCCTCGGCTCGGGCTGCCGACAGCAATGCCGATTGCACGATTGCCTCATGCATCACCTCACGGGCATCCTTGGGATTGGAACTCCTGGCGTTCTCGTCCATGAGGGCTGTCAGAAGCTGTTGGTCAAGCGAGCCCCAGTTGACGCCGATGCGTACCGGCTTCCCATAGCGCAGCGCCAATTCGATAATGGCAGAGAACTGCCGGTCCTTCTTGTCCTTGAAGCCGACGTTTCCCGGATTGATCCGGTATTTTGCGAGTGCCTCAGCGCATGCAGGATTATCGTGAAGCAGAGTGTGACCGTTGTAATGGAAGTCACCGATGAGGGGCACATTGCAGCCCCGGGCCAGCAGCTTGTCCTTGATATGGGGCAGCGCCCTGGCGGCCTCGTCGCGGTCAACGGTGACACGGACAAGTTCGGAACCTGCGCGGGCAAGTGCGGCAACCTGAGCGGCCGTCGCATCGACATCGGCGGTGTCGGTGTTGGTCATGGATTGCACGACGATGGGGGCGTTCCCGCCGACAATGACACCTTCGATGGCGACGGCCGCACTGCGGCGGCGAGATGCGATCATGTCAAATCCTTGCGCGTTACCATGGCTTCTGCTGGCTCAGTCACATCGGTAAACCCTGACACAGGTCAACTCCAGCCCACCTGGCAAAAGGTCACCGGGTCTTGCTGATGCCGACCCAGATCAGCGATCCGGTGGCGGCAAGTGCCATGGCCAAAACGATCGACGGGCCGCCGGGCAGATCCCATGTCCAGGATCCATAGAGACCGGCCGCGACTGCGGCGACGGCAATCGCCATGGCAATTGCTACCATACGTTCGGGAGTAGATGAAAACGGCCGGGCAGCAACTGCAGGCACGATCAGGAAGGCTACGGCCAGCAGGATGCCGACAAACTTGATCGCCAGTGCAACAGCCAGAGCCATCAGGATTATGAATGCGGCACGCACGCGATGACGCGGCACGCCTTCTGCGGCCGCAAGCTCGGCATGCACGGCGACCCTCAGAAGCGGCTGCCACAGCACGAAGAGCGCGCCAAGAACGAAGGCGCCGGTCGCGGCCAGCCAGTACAGATCGCCGGGCGCGATCGCGTAAATATCGCCAAAAAGATAGCTGCGGAGATCAACGGACGGTCCCGTCAATGCGCCGGTGGCAATAATGCCGAGCGACAGAGTGCCGTGATGAAGGAGACCCAGAACGGAATCGATCGGCACGAGACGCTGGCGGCTCAAAGCGAGCACGAATATCGCGGCCGCGAGGGCGACCAGCAGCACGCTCACGGTCATATTGACCCTGAACGCAAGGGAGAGCGCAACCCCCATCAGGCCGGCGTGTGCGATTGCCTCACCGAAGTAGGCCATACGATTCCAGACCACGAGGCAGCCGAGCGGCGCTGTGATGATGGCAAGACCGGCTGAGGCCAGAAAAGCCTGGACGATAAAGGACTCGATCACTGTGCAGCGTCCTTGTCGTCGCGCGCTGCATGACTCTTCGAGGATGCCGGCACATCCGCCGGTATGGAGGCAGGGTCTGGCGAAGGGATGACCGTATCGCCCGCCAGATCATGGGCGTGATCGTGGTTGTGTTCATAGACCGCGAAAGCGGACGCCAGCCGGCGACCGAACAGTCGCTCGTATTCAGGATGGCGCGCTACGGCTGTTGGCACACCCGAGCAGCAGATGTGGCGGTTGAGACAGAGCACGCGGTCACTGGAGCCCATCACCACGTGCAGATCATGGCTGACCATCAGTACCGCAAAACCGCGCTCATCGCGCAAGTTGCCGATCAGAGCATAAAGCTCGGCTTCACCGAGATAATCGACACCCTGCACCGGTTCATCGAGCACCAGAATTTGCGGCTTGCGCATCAGGGCACGCGCCAGCAACACGCGCTGAAGTTCACCGCCGGACAGGGAAGCCAGCTGCTGGGTTGCGACACCGCTTGCGCCGACCTCGGCCAGAGTACTTGCAATGGCGGATGGGGTGCCGGCAGACCCGAGACCCAGCCCCAGGAACCTGTCGACGGTCATCGGCAAGGCAGGGTCCAGATCAAAGCGCTGCGGAACATAGCCGATGGTCAGGCCCGGGCGGCGCCGGATAATTCCTTTATCAGGCACATCGAGCCCGAGAAGGAGGCGAACGAGCGTTGTCTTGCCGGCCCCGTTCGGCCCGATCAGAGTGAGGGTTTCGCCAGCGACGATGTCGAGCGAAACGCCCGTCAGGATGTTTCGTCCGCTGCGCGAGAAATACAGGCCCTCCGCGCTCAGAAGCGCCTCTGCACGAAGAGCTGGCTGCGGATGGGCATCGCAGGATGCGGACAAGTGCTGCATGGGACTGCTCGAATGGCTTGCGGGCGCGATGTTTGACGGAAGCCGGCGGCCACGCCCTGCCCAGCATCACCCCTTGTTGGACTTACATTCGCTGCACAGGCCCGATACTTCGACGAACTTGACCTTCGGTTCGAAGCCAGCGGTTTCGGCCAGCGACTTGATGGCATCGAATATCGGCTGAGCGGCCACTTCCGTGACCGTCCCGCAATTTTCGCATGCCAGGAATATCGGACGTCCTTTACCGCCGTGTTCATGGCGCCTGCAAGCAAAGTAAGCATTTTTACTTTCGAGGCGGTGGATGACGCCTGCATCCATCAAGGCTTCGATCGAACGATAGATCGAGATCGGCGCGAGACGGGTCCCCTTCCGCGCCAGCTGCTCCAGGATATCGTAGGCGCCGATAGAACCGCGCGTCGAAGCGATCTCGGTGAAGACCTGTTCGCGCAGATCCGTAAACCGCAGATTCTTGGCGTCGAACGCCTCGCGGGCATGCTCCAGGGTCCGGCGCAGCCGGGCGGCTTCAACAGAATCTTCGGCCAACTCCATTGTCTTTTCAGTCGATTTCGACATGTGGTTCATCGCCTGTTTCCTGCCCTGAACAGCACAATACAATAAACTTAGATCAAATCTATTGTTCGATGCAGATTGCGCCTAACACACACTATCCGCAACGGTCCGGCGGCCGCCTTACTTTGGTAAATTTTGCACTATTCTGATGTGCGAAACAAAGCGGCCCTCAGGCGAGTTAAACAAAGACACGCAGACCGCTTGTGTTGCCTTGATTTTACATAGCGATTGTCGGGTCATTAGCCAATGCCCAGCGCGGGTCATTCTTATATTATCGCCGCACGCCGAACCGCTTTGGGCCGGATCGGCGGCCTGCACCGTGCAAGGCGCATCGATGCGCTGACGGCGCCGGTGGTAACAGCGGTGCTAGAGGACAGCGGCCTTGGACCCGGCGCGGTTGAGGAAATCATCCTTGGCAATTCCATGCAGGGAGGCAATCCTGCCCGTCTGATCGGTCTTGCGGCAGGATTACCGGAAACCGTTTCGGCCCTCACAATCGACCGGCAGTGCGCTTCAGGGCTCGATGCGATCGTCTCAGCGTGCCGCACCATCGAAAATGGTGAAGCTGGCGTCATCATTGCAGGGGGAGCAGAGTCGGCCTCCACGGCCCCCTGGCGTATCGCCAAGCCGCGAAGCCTCTACCAGCTGCCGCACTTCATGGGCACCGAGCCAACAGCAGACGACGGCGGCGAAGACGCAAGCCTCTTTGAAGCGTCAGAACGGCTGTGTCACCGCCTGAACATCAGCCGCTATCAGCAGGATGAATGGGCGCTGCGCTCACACCTCAAAGCCAGTGCAGCGCTTGAGAAGCGCAGGTTCGTCGGCGAGATCGTGCCCTTGAGAGCTAACGCCGAAGAGGCCCGCGACCAGAGTGCGGGTCTTGATCCTTCCATGGATGAGCTTGCGGCGCTCCCGCCCTTCGTACCGCCGGAGGGAACGCTGACGCCCGGCAATACCAGTGCCATGCACGATGGCGCGGCCATCGTCATGGTTGTATCAGAAGCCGTCTGGGAGCAACTCGGGAAGCCACCGGCGCTTCGCT
>Ga0180216_1001110_pt1 | contig 24872 bp, 32 predicted proteins | sample eDN3rd37CBELigMG_FD_128879 | JGI IMG/M metagenome (GOLD analysis project Ga0180216, IMG submission 128879) | Enriched Miracle-Growth compost microbial communities from Emeryville, California, USA - eDNA 3rd pass 37_C BE-Lig MG (version 2)... ... | reverse complement strand
TCTCATCGTCGTGACGGGCAAGTGCAGCGTCCAGGTATGTGTGGGGCGGCGGCCGGCGACGGACTCGCGCGGCCATGGCTGACGGGCGCGGGAGGTCGCTGGTGACGTTGTTCCTGGCGATAGTAGACGCCGGCCGGAACAGCGACGTCCGCGTTTGTGCACACTTTCACGCTCGTGCGCGCGGCCAACTCCAACGCCTACTCCATAACGCAGGAGATTTTCCGGTCCGTCCAGCTGCCCTCCGCCGGCCCGCAGCCGGCAGCGCCAGCGGCCGCGGCGCCCGGCTTCCACGGGTCGGCGCAGCCGCAGCAGGCGGCGCAGCAGCCGCGGCCGGGCAGCTGGCCGCAGGCCAAGACGCCGCTCACGGCGGAGCAGCTGGCGGAGCGGGACTCGCGGTCCATCTACGTCGGGAACGTACGCCGTCGGCCGAGGCAGGCCAGCTGAGCTCGTGGCGGGGCCTCTGAAACGGCAACGGCAGCGCTGGGCCCTGGGCCGCTTCCGCTAGGTCGAGTACTCCACGACCAAGGAGGAGCTGGCCCACATCTTTGGCCGCTGCGGGCAGGTCGTGCGCGTCACCATCGGCACCGTACGCGAGACGGGCCAGCCGAAGGGGTATCCGATCGGGCGCCGCTGCCCCCGCCAGTGGTAGACTATCTGGTGCTGAATGCGCGGGCCTGCCCGACCTACCTGCCACGCCGCGGTTGCTAGCTACGCCTACGTTGAGTTTGCCAGCGCCGACGCCGTGCAAAAGGCCATGGTCATCAACGGCTTCCCGCACCGCGGGCGAAACCTCAAGGTGCAGCCCAAGGTGACCAAGCAGCCGGACGGCAGCGACATGCAAATGACGAACAACGCGTTCGGGGCGCCGGCGCCAGCCGCCGGCGGCGGCTTCCGTGGGCGCGGCGGCGGCGGGTACCGCGGCCGCGGCGGCGGCCGGTTCCAGTGAACAGCACGCACTGCCCATTACAGTGGTTACAGTGAACTTACAGCATTTGTACAGTAGCGATGCGCACTTTGCAAAAACTCGTTTGAACTCACGCGCACCGGGCTTTTGTACATAGGGCTATGCTACAGGGCCGGTCACAACACCCGGCCGCCTTTGCTGATGTCGTCGCCGCGCAGCAGCGCCTTGTGCTCCCGCGGCGACACGTAGTTCTTGGCCTTTTGCACCCACATCCCGCGCTTCTTTCGCCTGCCGAGCAGCGATCCCGTTCGGTCGAAGAGACGGCGGCCGCCGCGTCAGCCACGCAACAAAGGCTCCCCCGGTACGAGGACGACGGACACGTACCGCGCCTCAAACTCGATCGCCTTGAGGACGGTGACGGGCAGGCTGTAGGCGGCGTTGCCGCCCTCGTAGAGCGTCGCAAAGCCGCTGCGGAGCAGCGCCGCCGAGACGTCGGCGAACAGGAACGGGAACTTGCCCCACACCCACACCGAGGCGACCTGTCGCTTTGCGCAACGCGTAGCCAGCGTGGTCGCGGTCAGCGCAGCGTTGTCAGAGAACGAATGCGGACGGTGCCCGCCGGCTGCGGCGTACCGCTCGGCCGTATTGGTCGCGGTGGTGCAGGCGCACGGTGACCCGCCGACCCAAGAGGTACTTTTGCAGCCACTGCTTGGCCTGCTCGCCGTAGGGCTGGCCCGGCTTGCCAAAGTGGGCGCACTGCGGTGGCGCCAACCGGCTGAACACGTTTCGTAGTTATAGATAAGGCGGGCCAGCTTGTAAAGCGCACGCTCTACGGGTGCGAGCCGCACCTCGGGAGCGTCGACGCCCGAGAGCCGCACGCTGATGCTGTGCTTGGTCAGCGCGCGGCGCGACCCCACTGGCCGCAACACAAGGCAAGCAGCGAACGACGCGGCGGACGGTTAGCTGGAAACTGGGGGGTCCGGTCGGGCGCCGGCGCGCTGGGTACGTACGCTTGTCGGGCGCGGTGGACCGGAAGAAGCCGAGGAGGGGCGTGTGCACCATGCGGAAGCCGTCGCCATCGTTCACGGCGACGACGCGGCCGGTGAGAAACCGCTGCCGCTCAAAGTAGGCCGCCGGGATGTGGTGCGCCGTGTGGAAGCGGCGGCTCGCCCAGTATAGCCCCAGCAGGGCAGTGGCGCCGACGGCGGTGCCCAGGGCAAGCCGCACGCCCATGCCGCTGCTGATGCTAAACTCGGCCGCGGTGGCTGACGTCGACGCGCCGCCCGCGTCGGCCTGCGCGTCGCCGCCATTGGGGTCGCGGCCCCACCGTGCCGCCGGCGCGGGCGCCTCCCGCCACCCGGGCGGCGCGGCGGCGCGCACCGGCACGGCCGTCATGGGTGCGGCATGCAGCCCCGTCCGAGCGCGCGCACTGCTGAGACCGGCGGGCACCACCCGCGTCCCACTGGGCAGCGTCGCTTCGTGCTGCCCTGCGCCCGGGAGTCAGGCCGGCCTCCGCGCCGAGCCCCCCACTGTGACGGCGCGATGCCCTATTCAGCACGCAACAAGCACAAACAGTCGCAGCGCGCAAACGGCCATCACGCGGCCCACGAAACGACCTTTCCCCCCACTGTGCTCGCCGTGAATAGCGCGTCGATAGAGGCCCTCCGCCGTGCCCAATGGCCTCGGGGGCCGTCCGCGGCGCCGTCCGCAGCGTTGTTTGGCGGGTAAATTTTAAATCTGGAGGGTAGACCGTTACATGGTGACGTCATTGATGGAGGGGCATGAAATGCGGCGGCAGCTTGGTGCTTTGGAGAGAGGCGGCATTGGGCGACATGCTCGCCGCAGTGGCGCGTAAGGACGTGGGGGGGCGGCCGCGCATGGAGACCCGCCGGTCTAGCGTGGGTCACCGAGTGCTTCGCTTTCACGGTAGACGGATGGCTATGGAAAATGTGCATTACGACGGTCGCCGCGGACCGCCACCCCGCGAAGCTGAATCCCAGGAAGACGACGGCGCCCGCAGGGGCCTTCTTGGCTCCATTGATAGGGCAGAGTGTCTACAATACAACCGAGCATGCGTGCCGTTTGCTGTACAATGCGAACTATGGATTATCTACCGGAGTGCCTCAACGCGGCGGGGGCACGGCCAGCGGCTGCGGCGCGAACTGGCCCGTGGCGAGGTCGAGGACGCGCGCGGTCGCGGAGCGCAGGGTGACGGGCCCGTCTGCCGTGGCCTGGTGGAGCTCGTAGACGTTGTACCGCGCAATCGCGCCCTTGGGCTTGCGCGGCGACGGCCAGAACGTGCTGCTGCCGCACTCGTAGACCCACGGCCGCCGCGGGTCGCCCTCCGGCAGCAGCGCGCCCGCGAACGGCGTGTGCGTGTGCCCGTGCAGCACCAAGTCCACCGGATGCTCGCGGAGCACGCGCTGCAGCGACGCCCTGCCAAGCGTGGGTGGTTCACTCAGGCCGGCAACCACGTTGGTCCTCAGCGGCCCTAGTGCAACGCGGGGCCTCCCCGCTGCGGGGCGTACTGGTCCTGGAGCGAGAAGCGGTGCGAGTCCAGCGGCTTGTACCGCTCCAGCGGCGGGTGGTGGAGCATGAGCACCTTGTACGGCACGTTCTTCAGCGCGTCGGACTCGAGCAGGCGCCGCAGGCTGTCCAGCTGCTCGAGGCCGACCTCGCCGCTGGCGATGAATGGCGGCCGCCACCGCGCCGAGTTGAGGCCAATGAGCGCGACGCGGCCGCTCCAGAGCCGCTGCACGAACGGGAAGCCGTCCCGCGCGCCCTCCACGGGCACGTCCGAGCGCATGTGCTCCGCAAAGACCTGGGGGGGCCGCGAGAAAGCGGGGAGCACGCAGTGGTGCGTCGGGCGGGTAAGCCCGCGACACCGCGAGCGGCCTCCGCGGCCGGCACCGTCCAGCGCGTACGCGGTGGAAGAAGCGGTGCCGGTCCGAGCTCGGCGTGTAAATGTCGTGGTTGCCGGGCACCGCCGAGACGCGGCACCCTGGGCGTACGCCGCCCGCCCCCCACCCGATCGCGTCGCCGAGATCAGGGCCCTCAAGCCCCCCTGCCGTGCCTTCCAGCCAGGCGAAAAACTGTACCGTCCGCGGCGTCGGCGATGGTGCGGGCCGCCAGCTCAAACTCGGGCTTGGTCGCCAGGTTGGTGAGGTCGCCCGAGATGGCGATGTGGTCTACCCGCGCCGTGCGCACGGCGTCCTCCAGCGCCGCCCGGAGCACGTCGCGGCTGTACACGTTCGGCCCGCGGCGGAACAGCACGTTGAGCGCGCCGAGCCAGCGCTTAGCCTCGATGAGCGTCGGCGTCCACAGCGCCGCGGTCGTGAAGACGTGGACGTCCGACAAGTGGGCCAACCGGAAGGTGGTGGCGGCCGCCGCCCGTGCCACCGCGGCCATGGTAGCGGTGGCGCGAGGCCCGTCGGCCGCTGGGCCCAGGCCGTGGAATACACAGAGTCGGTTTTATGCGGCAGCCGCGGCGCTAATGCGATCTGGCCTGGCGGACAACGCCGCTGCTGAGGTGCGTGTGGAAGGCGAAATGAAAACTGGCGCGTTTATTGGGCCATGTACACGGACGTGCTCACGAGCGCGGCAGGCTGTTCAGGCGCGCCTTGATCAGGTCGGCCAGCACCTTCCGCGGCGCCTCGTCGGCGCTGAGCGTCTTGGTCGCCTCCTTCATGACGGCGCCCAGGTCGCCGGGGCCCTTAGCGCCGGCGCGCTGGATGGCCGCATCGACGGCCGCGGCCAGCTCGGCCTCCGACTTGGCTTGCGGCAGGTACGCCTGCACGATGCTGAGCTGCGCCTGCTCGCGCTCGGTCAGGTCGGCGCGGCCGGCCTGGGCGAACTGCTGGATCGACTCCTCATGCTTCTTGACCATGCGGCGCAGCTCCTGGCGGGCGCGCTCGTCGTCCACCTCCACGCCGGTCGCCTTGTCCGCGTAGGTGATGGCTGACAGGATGCTGCGGATCACCGTCGTGCGCTCCTTGTCCTTGCTGCGCATGGCCGCCTTGAGGTCCTCGCGCAGGCGATCGCGCAGCGGGCTCGACGCCGGCCCGCCCGGCGTCGCCGGCCCGTCCACCGGCGCGGTGTACGCCCGGCGGACCAGCACTGGGAGCGTGGCAGCGCGGTACGCCAGCGGCCCCGGTCGGGCCACGGGCGCCGTCTGGAGCATGCGCAGCATGGTCGCCGCGCCCAGCAGCGACCGGATCCCGCGGGAGGCCATGGCGCTGGAGCTATAACCCAAAAGACCAAACTCAAGCTAGAGATGAAGAAGTAGTAGTAGAAGAAGTAGAAGAAGAAGACCACGAGGCCCCTACGGAGGCACGCCGCCGCGTGTGTGTCTGTGGGTGTCGCAGGCGGCGGACTGGTGGCGGACTGGTGGCGGCCTGGCAGCGCGGCGGACGGCGGCTGAAAAGTTTTGGCGCGAAACATTTGATTTGGCGCGAAATTTTTTTAAGATTTTTGGCGCGAAACACGCAGAACAACGACGAGGACGACGAGGACGAGGGCGACGAGGACGAGGAAGAACACAGCCTTGCCGCCGACGGCGCAGAGGAAACAGGCGGAGAGGCGGACATGACGAGGAGGGCGACACGGAACGTGAGGCGACGCGAGGACCACCACGGACAACTTTGGCACCGTCATGACGGTGGACGGAGAACAAACAGACGCGGTGCCGATCTGATCTGCTGACGAGGTCGCAGGACGGCTTGAGCGGTTTAGTAGGTGAATGGGGCTTGGCTCGATGTCGATCGCCGACTAGCAGCCGCAGGCGCGGGCGGGGCGGCTCGCCGGGCGCGCTCCCTTTGAAGGCATGGCGGACTATGACGCAGCCAGTCCGTCGCCGCCAGCGGGTCTGGTGATCGGGGTGGCCCCGGGCTGCAACGACCCAGCAGCGGCAGTGGCGGCCGAGGTTGTCGACCGCGCAGTCTCCGCCGCTGTGACGAGCGGCGAGGCGGCCGTCGCGCGGTCGCCGGAACGGGAGCGCGCCGAGACGCTCGTGGATGCCCTGGTGGCCGCCGCGGTGGCGGCGGCCGCGGCCCCTGCGACACCCCGAGCAGCGGCATCGCCTACTGCTACGGAGCCAAGCGTGTCGGGCTGCGCGCCAGCACTGCCGCCCAAGGCGGCCACGTCGGCCTCGAGGACCTCGACGGTCACGGCCCCGCCGGAGGCGTCACCGGCAGGCGCGGCGGGGCCGGCCCAAGCAGCACTAGCGACGCCAAGCGTCTACAACGTGCCCTCGCTCTTAGGCACACCCCACGGCCCGCCCTACGGCATGCCGCCTCACGGCGCACCTCCGCACCGCGCCATGCCCGTCGTCGCGGCCATGCCGCACTACTACGGCATGGCTCCTGTGGCTGGCCCCGTTGAGGTGACGCCGTACGTCCTGCAGCCGCTTCAGCGGGGCCAAGCCCTTGTGCCTCTGGGGCCGCGGCCGCCGTCGCCGCTGGCGCCACCGCCGCCGTATGGCGCCCCCTTCATGCTGGCGGCGCCGCCCTTCCCGCCACCCTACGCCACCGTGGGGCGGCCGCCAACGACGGTGGGGAGGGAGCGGCCCGCCGTCCCCGAGTCCCTCCGCGATGTGGTGCAGCTGCCGGAGCGGCGGTCGGTGATAATTGCGCCGGCCGATGGCAGCGCACTCGAGGTGCCGACGCTCGTAGCACCGCCGCCGGCGACGGGACAGCAGGAGGAGGGATGGCGGGCCCTCGCGCCGCATCTGGCCGACGTTGTGCAGCTGCCGGAGTGGCGGCCGGTGGTGATCGAGCCGGCCGCCCGCCAGAGCGCAGACGCGCCAGCCCGGGCCGCGGCTAGTGGCAACGCGGACGGTGTCGTGGAGAACGACGGGGACGACGGCGCGGCGACCGCGCCGCCGGCGTTTGCGGCCGACCCGGAGGCGGCGGCGAGCACGGCGTCGGATGCGGACGCGCTGCGCGACGCGTTGGTCGAGGTGGTGCGGCCGTTTAGCGGCAGCACCGCGCGCATCCAGGACTCGCTGAGCCTGCTGCGGCAGACCCGCCTGAAGCTGCAGCTGGCGGCCGCGCACGGTGCGGTCACGATCACGCCGGAGGCGATCGACTTTGGCCAGCTGGACCCAGCGCCGGTGGCGGAGGGCGCTCAGGGCGGTGACGAGGGCACCGCCGTCAAGCGGCAGGTGCGCATCCAGAACAAGGGCAGCCGGGCGGTCACCGTGCTCGCCGGCGTGCCGCCGCTCGGCTCCAACATCTTGCAGTACGCGGTGAAGCTGCACGACGAGACGGCCCGGTGGCTCGTCGTGGCCATGGACGGGTCGTGGATCCTGCCGCCCAACAAGACCGCCGTGCTGGACGTGATCGCGTACGGCTGCGCCGCATCCGACGACGCCGTGTGTCCCCGGCTGGTTGGTCGGTCGGCTCAAGCGAGCGATGCGCGCACTCGTGTGCATTCAAGTGACCCTTTAGGACGGCCGGCACGGAGTACGGCTCGGACCGCCAGTGGCTCGTCGTGGCGCTGGAGGAACGCCATGTCATTGGTGCGGATGGCGGCGGTGCCACGCCCTTCGGCGGCACGTTGCCTGATGCTGCTGCCCTTCCACGCCGTGTGCCAGGGTGATTGCGGCCACGCAGGCACCCGCTTGATTGGCTGGGTCGGCCACGGCGCGGACCTGCGCAAGCTGAACCCGGAGGCGCCGGTGTTTGTGCCCAAGCACATCAGGGACCTGTCGGCGACGCTGCCGCGCATGGTCGAGCGCGCGCCCGCGCCGCCCCAGCCGCGCGTGTCGATCGAGGTGCGGGCCTGTGCAACGCTCTGGGCACGCGGGCGGATCGGCTGACCAGACGCATGCTGTGAGGCGGCGCCGGCATGGATCCAATGGCAGGCCGCGGCCGGACCGGGCGCGCTGGCGCTGCCGGTGCCGCTCTCCGGCGCGGTATGCCCCACCTAGGTGCTCATGCAACCCCCAGCATCGCGGGCGTGGGCTCACGCCTGCCCAGCCGCGCCTTCGCTCGGTGGCCCGGCATGCCAGTTCCGCGTGGGCTCGGTCAGCATCGACATGCCGACGCACCACGACGAGCCCATCCCGCCGCTCGCGACGGCGTACGTGGAGCGCTTCCGCCGGCTGCTCGACTTTGAGGAGCGGCAGATGGCGGACGACATGCGGCTCTATCGGATGTACCAGGTCCAGCTCGCTGCCAACGTCGACTACGACAGCGTCTACGAGCTCCGCGTGCCGGGCCTGCAAGAGTGGCGCCCGCCGTCGACCTACGGCGACGTGGTCCGGCTGCGCTGCGCCGCGACGCCCGAGGTCGCCTACGACGGCTTTGTGTACAACGTCGACCGGGTCAAGGAGGTCCTGTTCATCGTGCTCCGCCTGCCCGTCGAGCTGCAGGAGGCGCTCGACGACGTCCGGTTCAACGTGGACTTTGTGGTCAACCGCACGGCGCTCATCGCCATGCGGCGCGCGCTGCGCACCCTCGACGAGGTGCCGACCGGCAGCGTCGTCGAGTCCGTCACGCTGTGGCAGGCCCGGCCGCCCCAGTTCCACGGCCCGCGCCTCCAGCCCGTGCGGCCCGTGGTCCTGCCAGCGCAGGCACTGACGGACCAGGAGCTCAACTGGGAGCAGCGGCACGCCGTCACGTCCGCGCTGGCCCAAGCCGAGACCGTCAGCGACGCGCGCACGACCGCGTTCGGCCGCATGACCATCGTCTTTGGGCCCCCGGGCACCGGCAAGACGCGCACGCTGGTCGAGATGGTCGTGAAGCTGATGCTGCGCCTGCAGCACCTGTACCCGGTGGCGCCGCCGGGCCGCCTCGGGCCGCCGGCGATCCTGCTGACCGCGCCGTCCAACCAGGCCGTCGACATTCTCGTCGCGCGGCTCGCGCCGTTCGTCAAGCCGGCGGAGATGCTGCGCCTCAACGGTGCGCCGGCACTGGGAAGGCGCCGCTGCGTGTGCTGGCCTGACGCTGACCGCGTCGACGCTTCGTGCGCGGGCGGCTGGCGGGGCTCCAGCGTTTTCGCGCACGTTTGCGGAGGTGCCGGTCGAGGTCACGCCGTACTGCTATGTAGACCGCGACAACACGTACTTTGACATTCCTTCGCTCATCCTGCTGCTCAACTACCGGTGCGCGTGGTCGCGGCCGTCGACCGCGCGGGCCGTACCGGTGGCTGACCCGTCGCTGGGCACGATGACGCGCCGTCCGCCTGATTTGCCGCGCCAGGATTGTCGCGGTCACCTGCGCGGCGGCCGGCCTCCTGGCGGCGGCGCACGTGCCGCCGGGCCACTTTGTCCACATCGTCGTGGACGAGTCGGGCCAGGCCATGGAGCCCGAGCTGCTGGTGCCCCTGTCGCTGGCCGGGCCGCACACCACCGTCGTGCTGGCCGGCGACCACTGCCAGCTGGGGCCGAGCATCCGCTCGCCCGTGGCCATCCGTGAGGGGCTCGGCCAGTCGCTGCAGGAGCGCCTCATGACCGCGCTTCAGGACCCCGAAGACTGCCCGCCGCTGTTCCAATCGGAAGGTGCGCGTGGCCATGCGGCGCAAGGTGGGGAGGCCGGCGGCGCCCTGCTGAAGCCAGCGCGCCGTTTGGGTCCCGCGGTGGCGACGTTTCAGTGCGCTCGGTGATGCTCCGGCGCAACTACCGGTCGCACCCGAGCATGCTCTTCCTGCCGTCCAAGTTCTTCTACCACAACCAGCTGATCGCCACCGCGGACACCGCCGACACGCAGGTGGTGCTGGGCTGGCGCGAGCTCGCCAATCCGGACTTTCCGATCATGTTTGGTGCGCATGCAGCAACGCCAAGCGCGTGCACTTTGCAAGTGACGCTGACCATGTCAAGGCTAGCGCAAAGATGTGAGTGTGCGCCGCAGTGGGCGTCGACGGGCCCGACCGCCGGGAGAACGAGTCGTCGTCGTTCTACAACCTGACCGAAGTCGACCGCACCGTGTCGCTGATCCGCTCGCTGCTCAGCGAGTGCGGCGACCGCGGCCTGACCACGGCCGACGTGGCCGTCATCAGCCCCTTCCGCACGCAGGTCAAGAAGCTGCGCCAGCTCTTGCGCCAGCACCAGTTGGCCGGTGTCAACGGTACGGGGATCGCACGCTGGGCGATCGCCGCGCTTGCGCCGTCGGCTCATCCCTGCCTGTTCGCATTACCATCCTTCGCGCGTGCCACCGGTAGTCGGCACGGTGGAGGACTTTCAGGGCAAGGAGGCGCGCTGTGTGTTTGTGTCGACGGTGCGCTCCCGCTCGCGGTGGCTCTCGTTCGACGAGCGCTTCAACCTGGGCCTCCTCTTCAACCGGAAGCGGTTCGTAAACGTCCTTCAGGGGGGGGTCCGGGCGCGAGAGCAGGCAGGCTAACGCGGGCCCATGCGCGCGAGCGAGACCGTCTGCCGCCGTATGAACAGGTTCAACGTCGCGCTTACCCGCGCGCAGGCGCTTCTGGTCGTGGTCGGCAACGCGAACGTCCTGATGGTGGACCCGTACTGGGCGGCGTTCCTGCGGCTGTGCTACCGCCATCGCGGTATGCCGTCGTGCTGCGCCGATGCCGCGGCGGGCAGAAGGGCGCGCGCTCAATAGCGCCACGCATGGGCAGCTTCGATGGGCGATATGGGAGCCGCAGCCTACCGCGGCTGCCCGTTCCCGCAGCAGCTGGAGGCGCGCGCGATGGCGCCAGAGGACAAGTCGGCCATGGAACTGGCGTACGAACGGGGGCCCCGCGCCATGGCCGCACTGGACGAGGACATGCTGGACCAGCTGCGGCTACTGGACCTGCAGCCGAACGAGGCGCCGCCCGCGACGGCGGACGTGGCGCCGCTGGGGTGCCCCGACGGTGCGGACTCCGATCCCGACGCGGACGACGCCAATGCTGGCGGCGGCGGGCGGCTGCCCGATGTGACCGACGACATCGAGTGGCGCGCGTCCATGTAAATTGTGCAGCTCTCAAGTTATTTGCACTGCATCGTTTGTTGGGTCTCTCTACAGTGTACAGCGATAGTCTGCATATAGACGGCCGCGTGGCGGCACGCCCGCTCAAAACTTTTCGGTGTACGGCCGCAGGTCCAGCTCGAGCGTCCACGTCGTCCTGTGCTGCGCGTACAGCTGGTAGTACTGCTCGGCGACGGCCGCGGGGTTGAGGAACTCGTCGTCAGACTTGTCCTTGAACCAGGCGCGCGTCGACGGCAGGTCGACCATGCCGTCGATGATGACATGGGCGACGTGGATGCCGCGCGGTCCCAGCTCGCGCGCCATGCTGCAGGAACGCGGCAAGGGGCAGCGTGCCATGCACGAGGCTTGGTCGGACGCGGACGGCTCCGAACGGCGCCGTCAGCGAACCCGTACCTCTGCGCCAGCGTGCGCAGCGCCGACTTGGGCGCCGCGAGGCTGGCGAACAGGGCGCCGCCGCGCAGCGACGCCGTCGCGCCCGTCAGGAGGATGGTGCCCTTGCCCTTGGCCAGCATGTCCGGCAGAACTTGCTGCGCCGCCACCAGTGCGCCCGTGCAGCCAGAGCGGAAGCCGTCCTCCAGCACCTGTGCGACGGCGGCGGCGGTGAGGGGGCCCGCGGCAAGACGCAATGTCAGCGGCGGCAGAATTGTGCACCACGAGATGCGCCTTCTAGGCAGAGCGACGCGCCTTGGGGTCCAGGTCCAGGATGGACACCCGCTGGAACTGCGGGCCGGCGTTGTAGACGAGCACGTCAACGGCGCCCACCGACTGCTTGATGTCGGCAAAGGCCTGCTTGATGCTGTCGGGGGACGCGGCGTCCGCCACAAAGCTCTGCGCCGTGCCGCCGCTGCTGCGGATCTTGGTCTCGAGGGCCGCCAGCTTTTCCTTGGTGCGGCCGAGCAGGGCGACGGCAAAGCCCGCCTTGGCGAACCGCTCGGCGACGTGCCCGCCAATGCCGTCGCCGCCAGCGCCCAGCACGGCGCAGACGCCGGCCTTGGTCGCCGCGGCCGCCGCCATCCTTGCTTAGCTAAGCTCGCGGTTCAGGGTGGGATGCCTGGGATCCAGCCTCTGTTCGCCGGCCAAACGCGCCACACGCGCACCATCGACCTTCCGCAGGCAGGCAGTCATGCCCTGAGGGAGCGGAGGGGCGGGCGGAGCCACGCTCCGTGCCGCTGAAAGGGCGCAGAAGCGCGCCGATCGCGTACCTCGCAGCGTCGTCGCCGCCGCCGCCGTCACTGCTGGCGTCATTTGTGCCAACCCGCGTGCCAACCCCATTCATGGGACGGCAGCGCGACGGCGCCTCGACCAACCGCATGTCCAACGATTCGGCCTACAGTAGCAGCAGCGTGAGCCTTGTTACCCGCAGCCCCTAGTGATATCTGCAATTGGATTAATTATAATGCTAGCTATATAGGCCATCGTCGCATCGGCCGGGCCCGGCCGCGCGCGCCTGCGGCATCTCATCCATCTGTGCGATTTAGCATGCGCCGCCGCGCCATGGTCGATCGCCGCGTGCTTATACGTTTTTTTACTGGGATATGGTCCAAGTGCGACATGGTGCCTGGGCCCGGAACAGAAGCCTACAGCAGCCATGACAAGTTCAATACGGCGCATGGGCAAGCGCGCGTCGGCCCTGGACAACGCGCGCATGGCAGTCCCACCGTGGTTCGCACAAAGTTCGATCTCGAGAAAATGGCAGCTAAACGTGGGTTCCCGAAGAAAAGGTAACCGCCGCGGTTTCAGGCGCACTACGCGACCAGCGCGGCGGCGCCGGCGGTGAGGACGATGGACGCCAGGGCGCCGAGGATGCCGAGCGGCTCGGCGCGGGCGGCCGGATTGCCATCGCCGGGGTCGGTGTCGTCGTCGTCGTCATCGCCCGGGCCGCCAGTCGGCAGAGGGTCCTCGGCGGAGGCACACGACGCGTAGACCGACTCGCCGCCGTCCGCGATGCACGAGTTGGCGGTGTAGGTGTTGGTGACGCACCCGACGCTGCAGGCGTTGTCGCTGCACCGGTGGCGCGTGACCGTGTTGCCGCTGCAGGTGTACTTGACGGACATGTCATCGCTGACGCGCATGCACTTGTCGACGCGGTGGTAGTCGCCGCTCCTGGGGTTGCCGTGGCAGTTGTTGTTGTCGTAGTCGAAGCTGACAAAGTACTTGACCGAGTTGTCGTCGCCGGGCACGTCCGGGACGGTCGTCGCGCAGGTCGTCACCTCGGAGCCGACGGTGGAGGAGTCCATGGGGTCGCCGCACGCCGACTCGGTGCACGTGTAGGTGAGGTGAAAGTCGAGCTCGTCGGCCAGCCCGGAGCAGTCCGAGCCGTCGGTGTAGTACGACGCCTTGACGCTGTACTTCTCCGTCGGTGGCGGGTCGGTCGGGCCGGTGTACGTGCTGCAGATAAACTTGCTGCTCATCTGGCAGTTCGGCGGGATCTCTTCCTCGAAGCCACCGCTGCAGTCGCTGCAGTCGGCGTTGCAGCCGCGGGTGCGGGTCAGCGTGCCGTCGGCGGAGCACTCCATCAAGACGTAGCCGCCGGAGTAGTCGCAGGTCGAGTTCATCTTAAAGTACGTGACCATCGGCTGGCCGGCGCAGTTGCTGTTCATATAGGTGTACTCGGTGTAGTAGACCGCGCCCTCCTCAAAGTCGGGCGTGGTCGGGACGGTCGCCACGCACTTGATCTCGTACTGGCTGTTGTTGTAGTCGGGGTCGTCCGCGCAGGCCGTGGCCTCGCAGTTCGGCGGCGTGTTGTAGCTGATGATCGTCGGCTTGCCGCCGCAGGTGTCGCTGAACTGGTGTGTGCGGCGCTCCGCGATCTGCGCGACGGCGGTGCCTGCGGCCAGCGCGAGCAGCGCGCCAGCGGCGGCGGCGACGCGGCGGGTTGCCATTGTGGCGGTTGCGATGCTTGCTGGTGCAGCGTGCGAATAGTGTCGCGCGGGTGCTGTTTTCTCGATGCCGCCGGTTGCGTGCGCGCGCGCTGCAGGACCGAGGACCAACGAATGCGTTGAACTGCACGTGGAGAAGGAAAAAAGTGAGAAAAAGGGTGAGCGAACGCACTGTGCGCATGCAACGGCGTCATTCCAACAGCGCGGTGGCGTACGTTGATCGTCTTGATGCTCGGAGGCTGACGGCCCGGTGGTATTGACGGCTGCCGTCGATGCCCGTGGCAGAACGAGAAAGACGGAGAGGACGCGCGTCAATGGCAGTTTTTTAAAGTGTTTTCTTGGGTACACTGCAGGGGCGCGCAATGGCGCGACTCCCAAAAAGGCAACTGGACGCCAGACGATTCGCGGGAAATCGCCCAAAACGGGTAAACTCCGCCGAACTCCGCGGTGCGGGACTCCGCTGGCACCGCACTTGGAACAACGGCCACAACAGCGCGATGCACGCGGCCACGCGTGGCATACGGACCGCCGAACCGGGCTTGTGCGTATTCTCGCCGATTTATGTCGCGAACAAGTTAGGCAAGAATGCCTCGCGTGGACGCGCGAACCGTTGCCATCTGCCGGCCCAAAGTGCCCGCTGAATTCTGGCGTGGGTCGTGCAGGACGGCGCGCCGGAGCGGACGGGCATGAGCATGGCATGTGCACACACGCTTTCATACAGATCCCCACATCGCGCGTGCAATGTCTGCATTAATTGCGCGTGCAGGTCGCCAACCGGCCGTGGCCCTATTGCGCATGCAGGCCGCGCGCCGCTCGCGACTGAGGTTGACCCATGCCGCGGCATGCAGACTGCCTGTGCAGAGATGCATGAGAACATGGGGGTTTATATGCATACTTCCACGGCCTGTCCAGCGTTCGTGTGGACCGCCGCATGGGCTGCTATTGCCGCATCCACACCCGTAGCGCATAGCAAGGGAGCTCTCCCCTTAGGGGGGTCCGTCGACGGCCGCCGCGCGGCCCGGGGCGCGGACACAGGCGGACTGTCAGAACAAGTACTGTCAGAATCGTGTCAGAATTGTGTCAGAGCGCGGGTGGTGCCGCGGCGGGCGACGGCCACGACGACGCCGTCGTCCTCTTCTTCATCTGTTCTTCTTCTTCTTCCGCTTCTTCACGGTAGCCTCGCGCAGCGAGGCGAGCGGCCTAGGAAACGTAGGGAGCGTGAGAGCAAGACCGCCTCTGTCACGTGGTGCCACTGCTGGACAACGCCGCCGTCGTCGGCTGGAAAACCGTCCGTCGCGGGGTGGAGCCCGTCGACCCTAGCGGCGCCGCGGCGCGCCGACACGCCGGCCGCCACCATGGCGCAGCCCGAGCCCCTCACTATCGCCCAAAAGATTGCCATCCGCAAGAAGGAGGGCATGACATGGTACGCCGGCACGCCTGAGCGACGTACGCCACGGCGGATCGTGGCCGGCTGACGCCTGCTCGCGTCGAAGCCGCGCCGGTCCTGACCGTTGTTGCAGGGAAGAGTTCAAGGAGGAGCGCCGCAAGAAGGAGGAAGGCGAGTTCCGGACCATGAACGACATGATGGGCTACCGCCGCATGCTGGACAAGGAGCGCGAGGAGAAGCTGCGGCAGCGCGCCGAGGCCCGGGCCGCCGCAGAAAAGGCCGCCAAGAAGAAGCACAAGAAGAAGCACAAGAAGAAGGGCAAGCACAAGAGCAGTAGCAGCAGCAGCAGTAGCAGCGACAGCTCTGGCAGCAGCGACAGCGAAGACGAGAAGGTGCGGGCGAGCACAGGCCATCCGCCACTCGCTGTCCCTGCGTCGGCTGACCGAGCGCCCACCGCCCGGCATATGGACACGAATGCGCGCCCAGCAGTCCAAGAAGCGCAAGAAGCGCCACGACTCGCCGGTGCGGCTGTCGGACTTTTTCCGAGAGGCGGAGGAAGAGGAGAAGCCCAAGCCGGAAAAGAAGCGCCGCTCGGATGGCCACGACCGCCGGTCCGACCGGCGTGAACGGTCTCGCAGCCGCGAGCGGTCCCGCAGCCGCGAGCGCTCGGACAGCCGCGGACGGTATCCGGACGACCGGCGGCGCGACGACCGGCGCGACGAGCGCCGCGACGAGCGGGACCGCGACTACAGAAGAGATCGGGACGACCGCCGGGACCGCGATGACCGGGACCGCGATTACCGCCGGGACCGCGATGATCGCCGCGACGACCGTGGCCGCGATTCGCGGGGCGAGCGGGACGAAGCGAAGCCGACGGACGCGCCGTCGAACGCGTAAGCACACAGATGTATGCAGCGCCGTCATGTACAGACAGGGGAGCGGCAAAAAAGGTAGAAACAATGTAAAGTTTTCACGCCGCACCGCACCGCAGACACTAACATTAACCAACGAGCGCGCCAGGTGGCTAGTGGCCGCCCTGGTCGCCAAAGAGCTGGTCGATCTGCTCGTTGTACGGGTTGACCGGGCCGATCCAGCTGGGCAGCTCGGTCTCCAGGCGCTCCCAGAAGAACATGGTGCCGAGCGCGTTGCCCAGCTGCGACGGGTGGAAGCTGTGCCGCACGCCGACGGGAGCCAATGCCGCTGCCATTTCCTGGTCAGGACGCACCGGCAACACAAAGGCTGCGCCAACGCGGGGTGGCGTACCCATCGGCTGCCTCGATCAGGTCGCGCAGCGCACCGCCCTGCGCCTGCACCACCGCCACCGCCAACCGCGCGGACGACATGGCGTGCAAAAAGGTCAACCTCACCGCGCAACCGACCATACGCCAACGCCGGCAAGTGTGACGTGGACGCACCTCCCAGTACTCGATCACGTCAAAGATCGGGTAGTCAAAGTAGGCCATATCGAAGCGCGTAAAGTTGTACTCGTCGATGATCTCGAGGTACACCTGGTTCAGCTCCGCCGCCCGCTCGCTGGCGCCGTTCCGGTACGTCTCGTTCGAGTTCATCCACGCCGCGCACGGCGAGATCTCCAGGCAATTCAGGTAGTCGTAGAACGCCGCGTACGTCACGCCAATCGCTGGGCGTGCAAGCGCACACACGATCCGGGCCGGCCACACTAAGCCACCCTCTTACAGGACAGAGACCGTTGCTGGCGCTCCGTACGGTGGATCTGGTCGTGCATGATGTCCCACAGGACGCGGCCGTCCACGAGCCCGACAAACAGCACGTGGCTGTTGTACGGCAGCGTCTGCTCCAGGTAGTTAAGGCCTGGCGCAGTGGCATCGCCAGCGCAATGCGATGCTGCCGACTCAGCCAGCGATCGCCGACAGAGGAGGGCGGACAGTGTAAGCCGCACGTACTGTTAAGGACGCGCTCCTTGAATTCCTCGGGGGTGGTCATGCGCGCCTGGGTGGGATCGCTGTTGCACACATCGTTGCTGTGACCACGTGAACGAGCAACGTGCGGGAGGCGCGCAGCTGAGTAAGCCAATGCCAGGCGCGCTGCAATGCCATCCAAAGGTGGCTGGACGCACGTACCCGATCAGGGCGTAGAAGACCAGCGCGGGCTTGTCGGTGGTGGCGTTACGGTCCATGCCCGTCACGATCTTTTCCTGGATGGCGTATTTCCGCGCCCGCAGCCATTCAGCAAACGTGTAAGCGGGGGCGCCCACCGACTCATTCGTTGCGTCCGCGCCCCTGCACCATCGAGCCGACGCGCGCGCCGTTCACGCCAATGTTCTGGAAGTCGCGGTGGTTGCACCGGTTGCGGGCGCGCATGCGGAGGTAGATGCTGTCGATGGGACCTGTGTGGCCGCCGCGGGATGCCCAGGGATGCGAGAAAGCGTCAGGCGGCCTGTGCACGTGTGCGGCACAGCGCCATGTTGTTCTTTCGGCCTACCTGGACAGTCCTTGTGGGCCACTTCCACGAAGCCGGTCGAGCCGGACTGCTGCGGCCAGTCGAGCTCGTTGGAGGCGATGAACAGCAGCTGGTCGTACGTGCTGTTGTTGATCGCGGACGCGTTGAGGTAGTGCGGCTGGTCCGGCCCAGACCACGCGCAGGATCGCGATCCCCGCAATGTGAGCACCCCCGCGGACGCTGCACGAGGTCGTCCCGCGCGGCACGCACCGGAACGCTAAAGTGGGCGGTGGCCGAGTCGCCCAGGAAGATCAGGCCCATGGCGCCCGAGTTGGCGCAGAACGTTTCCTCGTACGCGACGCCAAACTGGTGCACGAACACCTCCGTAACGCGACAGATTCATACGCTTGAGCAGTGCGCCCTGGCTCAAACAAGGCGGGCTACCGCGGGCAAGTACCTCGTCGGTGCCGTAGATGCCGTTGCAGTTGTGGTCGATGGACGCGTTGTAGGCGGACGACTGGCGGCCCGGGTACACGTCGCCGCGCGTCTCGTCGCAGTCCTTGCCGCGCCAGTGCGACCCTGCCGCCGAAGCCGCCGCGGCCTCTGAGCCCGTGGCCGTTTAGTGCACCAGTCTCGTTTCATTCGTGGTTTTCGCCGCGCGGCGCGTACCGCGCAGGGTCGGGAAGGTCGAGTGGCGATCCTTGTCCTTGTCAAAGAGGGGCGTGTGGATCTCGATAAAGTCTTCGAGCGACTTGCACCAGTCGCTGATGACCGGCAGGTCGCACGGCGCGAACCGGTAGCCCGACGCCAGCGCCTTCTCGCGGCCCTTCCACTCGATCTGCTGGACGCCGGCCGGCGGCAGCGGGAACAGGTTGCACGTCGGGTCCGTGCAGATCCCGATGCTGCGGCAGATCATGTCGGCCGTGTTGCGCGCGACCCAGCCCTCCAGGATCACCTCGCCTAAAGGCGCCGCACGCCCCGACAGGCCGGCAAAAAGTGCATGAGCAGCTGGGGCGTGGGCCGGCGGCAGCGGACGGGCGCCAACCGGCCTACCGTAGGTGTTCACGAACTGGATGCAGGCGTCCTGCGCGGGCTCGGGCAGCGTGCGGCAGTAGTTCTCCATGACGTCGATGATGGGGCCCGGGTGCAGCACGGCCAGCTGCTCCACCAGGCCGACCAGGGCTGTGCAGACGGCGCACTCCGTGCCGCCCTGAGGTGCTCCCGCGCCGGCCAGAGGGGCAGGGCAGGAGCTGTCAGGTTGCCTGGTGTTCCAGAGATCGTGCGCGCGTCCGCCCGCAGGTGACGTACCGCGCGGCCGATCTTGGCCTCGGTGCCGCGTCCCGTCAGCAGCAGGAGGAGGGCCAGCAGCAGCGGGAGGGCCGCCATGGCGGAGGACGGGCGGCGGGCCGCCATCGTCGTCGTTTCTCTTCTTTTTCTTCTCCTTCTTCTTCTTCTTCTTCTTCTTCTTCGTCGTCGTCGTCGTCGTCGTCGGGTGGTTTCGCGCCAAATGTTGTGTGGCCATGGGCGGATGTACGGACACGCCGACGTGCAGGATCCATGGGCATGCGGACGGATTGCTGCCGTAGCGCCGTGGGACACTGCGCATACACGTCCTGCATGCGCGTTTCATAGGTCGGCCGCGTGTAACGATCCCAGGTCGGTCGCGTGTGTGGATCGCATGCATGCGACGGCGGCCAATCCCCTAGGCGGGCATAGGCGACTGGGCGTTCTCTATGGGCACCTAGGCAGCTGGCCGCGAGTTCACTGTTCAGCTGCGCCTTCCGCCCGCTCATCCACTGCCTCGCTGTTACCCACCACCAAACAAAAGACACCATGGCCACCGTCGACGGGCAAGGGCCGCCGCGCCCTGCGGCCGGTCCGGACGTTGCGCTGCAGAAGGGTCGCGAGCTCGTCCGGCTGTGGTCCGAGATTGAGACCGCCCTCGAGCAGCACGACAACAAGCGGCGGCGTCTCCAGGCCGAGCTGGCCCTGGCCAGCTCCTCCGTCGCCCGGAAGGTACGTTGCCTTGCAACATTCCGTGCATGCGAAAAATCATTAGAGCGTATCGCTCTCTATGCACTGCAACTCACTGGAGGGTGCACGCGCGCTCTAGAGCTCGACCAGTGCAAGCCAACCGGCGGACCCGAAGAGTGCCGCGCAGCCGGTACGTTAGCGCGCGCGCCCTTTCTCATGCTGCATCCAGTGTGCTCTTACACGGTACGTTCGTGTGATTTGATCTGCAAGACCGCAGGCCTTGGAGGCCGAAACAACTGCCCTGAAGGCTAGCCTGGCCGCCGCGACGGCCGAGGTCGACAAGCTCAAGCAGCATTGCCTCCGCGCGGAGGAGCAGCGCGACCTGCTCGCCACCGAGCTGGACGCCGTTCGCAAGCAGCTGGTCAGCGCGGAGGTTCGCCGCAGCGCATGCATGTGCACACAGACACGCTGGGCTGCTCATCGACCGGAAGGATCTGCCTCGTGTGCATTGAGCGCTCGGAACAGCGCCTGGCGGCGGAGCGCAAGCTGGCCATCGACGGCTTGGTGTGGTCCGTTCACACTTCAGCATATCGCGCCGCCCAAGACCATTGACGTGTCCCGTCGCATATTTCCCAGCCACTTGCATGCACTGGCAGATGGAGGATGCACAGCGGGCGCAAGAGCGGGACCGCGCACTCCGAGCCCACATGGGCACCTTGGAAGAGCAGCACAAGGCCATCCGCAAGCAGTTTGAGGACATCCAGCGAACGCTCGCGCAGCTGCAGCGAAGCCGTACGTCCCGACATGGCTCGGGCCGCACCGACTCGGAGATGTGTCGCCGCGACTGGACCTAACGTTGACTTGCATGCTCGTGTGTGGCCGTTTGTCGGCATCACGCAGAGGACGCGATCGTCTCGGGCCAGTGCGAGGTCAATGCCAAGATTGAGCAGGACATGGAGGACGTGGCCAACGCCATGCGCCGCAAGACCGATGCCGAGCGCCGCGCAGCCGAGCTGGAGGCGCAGTGCGCCCAGCTGCGCGAGAGCAACGCCATCCACCAGCTCGAACTTGTGCAGGCCCAGCAGCGGGTCCATGCGGTATGCCAACGCGTCACCGCGACCTTCATGCGCATCCACTGCACACATTGACCGATACGCGCATGCGTTGATCGAGCGTCGGACCGGCGGGGTCAGTTGGATCGAGCGGCCGAGCGTGACGCCGAGGCGCGCCGCGTGCTGGAGGAGCGCCTGGAGGTAAGCTTGCGGCGTGCATGCGCAGGCTGCACCGGTTCTCAGCGTTGCTTGTTTTGGTGCTAGGTTTATCAATCACCCTGCGCGCAGCGGACCACGCATGAGCTCGCAACTGTGCGCGAGAACCTGGCGCGCCTGCTGGCCGTGCGACCACTGGAGGCCAACACCGACAGCGCCAAGCCTCGGCCAGCGATGGGCGCCGCCCGCGGGCCGGTCCCTGCGCCCGAGCCGACGCCGGCCGCGCTGGCGCCTGCCGAGCCTGCTGCTCCGGGGGTCGACGCGCCGGCGGCACCCGTCGCGCCGGAGATTGCGCCCGCTCCCGTGGACACCGCCGACACGCAGCCTGCGGCGGACACCACCGGCGCTCCGGCCAATGCGGCGTGAGCCTCGAGCGCGTGTGTATGGCTATGCAACGCACCCAGCGACATATCGTACAAATGGTCGATACATGATTTCGCTGCATGATTAGTACACGGTGCATTACGGTTTCGGTTCCTCCTGGCCGGGCGCGCCGGTGGCGGCGCCCAGCGCGGCCGGCGGGCTCGGCGACGCCGCGGTCGACACGAGCTCTCGCTCGCGCCAAAAGTCGCTCCCGTGGTGGACGTTCCGCAGGACCTCGTCGTCGGACGCGCCCAGCGGCGACTTCTTGCCGTCCGGCTGGACGTCCGGCCCGATCGCGAGCGACAGGAGCTGGCGCACCCGGGACCTGTCGAACAGCAACATGCGAGGGCGTTACCGTGCCGCTTGTAAGCCGACGCGTGGGTCTGCACCGTCAGGCGAAACTGTGCTTGGCGTACGCTGCGTTGGCACGCGCCGAGCGCGCCTCGGCCTGCAGGCGGGCGTTCAGCGTCTCCAAGTCGATCGTGTTGGCCGGCAGCACCTGCTCCGCGACGATGATGTCGCGCAGGGCGGTGGCGACGTCCACCAGCGAGCCGTGATGGATCTGCGCACAAGATGGCCCACGGCTACAGAATCGATGCCTGGTGAGCGCACAACGTGGGAGATCCTTGGCAAGGTTCGCCATCCGAGCCGTACCATGCTGTCCAGGTAGCGCTGATAGTGCTCGCGGGCAAAGTCGTAGCGGCGTCCTGCCAGCATCTTCCAGGCCGCCTTTAGCTGGTCCACCAGGCCGCACTAGCGTCCCGCACGGTCGCCGCACCAAAACGCTCGCGTTTGCGTCGTTAGTTCACGTCGTCCCCCTAGGCATGCTGATGCAAAGCAATGCCAAGCCATCCACACAGACCTCATCGCAGATGTTCAGAAACTGCGTCACCGCCTGCTTCGGCAGCACGCCGCCGGACGTCAGCGCGTGGTTCCAGATGGTCAGCGCCAGGGCAGGCTGGCCGCAGCGCACGAGCGCCCGCATCGCTGTCAAACAAGCCAGTCTCGGCGCGCGGCGGGTCCGACGTCAGCTCATCCGCGGTATATCTCGCGCGTCTCCGAGCGATTCCCGCACTTACTCGAGCCGTAGAGGTAGCCCAGCTCTTCGCGGTGGTCCAGCGGGCACACGTCCACGCCGCGCCGGTACCAGGCGAGCACGTCGTCCTCGCGGCCCAGCCGGCTGTACATGTGGACCATGTACGTGCACGCCCACCCGTTCAACGGCCCGCCCGTGATCTCCTGTGGCAACAACGGCCTTGAATAAACTCGCATTGCACGCGTTAGCGCGCGTCCCTCTCTGGCCCAGCTCGGTCCGCGACGGACGCACCCGGTAGCGCTGCACCCAGCGCAGGGCATCGTCCTCGCGCGAGCGGTTGCAGTAGTGCAGCAGCACGGTGGCGGCAGTCACGCGGTCCGGCTTCACCGGCGTCGCGCCGAGCGCGGCGACCAAGCGCTCCGCCTCCTCAAAGCGCTCCGCTGAGAGCAGCACGTCGATGTACACTGCCGGGGCGTCAACCGTTGAGAGCTGCCGACCGGTAGACGCGTCAGGGCTCAGTGCGTCGCTCCTCGGGATGGGCGGCGGATCCGGCGCGCACCGTTGGCTGCGGCGATCCACGACGACGGCACCTTTTCCAGGGTGGCGGGCAGCGCCTGCAGGGCCGGCCACACGACGGTGGTCCAGTGCGCCTCGGCGGCTGCCGTGTTGTGGGTGCGCGAGAACATGAGCAAGTCCGCCAGATAGAACGCGCCGCGCTGAGGCAGGTCAAAGTCCTCATCGCTGCGGGCCTCGCCCATGGCAGAGGGCGGCCGCCGGCCGTCAGCCTGGCACGGCGGCTGTTCAGCTCACCCGATTGCTTCCAAACGTACCGCAGCGACCGGCGGCACTCGGCAAAGCCGTGGCTGTCGCTCAGGCGCGCGTAGGCCAGCAGCGCCTCGAGGCGCACGGTGGCCGACATGGGCAGGCGCACCCGCCGGAACTGCTCGTACAGCGACCGGATGCGGTCCCAGTTGCGCTCCTGCCCCCGACCGTCGCCGCACGCATCCAAGGCGACCGGACCGGCGCGCGCGGTTGGCCCCCCTGAGTACACGCAGGGCGCGCCGCGGCGGCGCCGCACCTTGCGGTGCGCAAACAAGAGCGTCTGCACGGTGTAGTCCATGGCGCGGTCCAGCTCGGGCGTCTGCCGGTAGCGGGTCCCGTAGATGCTGATGGCCATTTGAAAATACTCGTTGGCGCGCTCCAGGTTCTGCCGGCGGATCTCGTGGACCATGAGCAGGTTGCAGGTGACAATGTCGTGGCGACCGCGCGGGACGCTCGCGGCGACGGCGGCGAAGCGGTCCGAGCGCCGCCGGTCCAGGCACGCCGACAGCGCCACGTTGTACGCCTCGGCGGGCACGTGCACGCCGACCTTGGCCGTGTGCTCCAGCGTGGCGAGGAGGCCGTCCAAATCGCCCGCCCGCCGGTACGAGTTGAGCATCAGGACGATCACGGCGCGCGACATGGGGTACTGCTTGCCGGACATGGCGAGCAGCTCCGCGTACAGGGCTGCCGGTGCGTCCGGTAGCCCGCCACGCAGGTGGCACAGAGCACGCACAGTCAGGGCAAGCTGGCCGGGCGCGCGCACAGGCCACCGCGCTCACGCACCGGTCGCGGCGGCGTGGCCCTCGCTGTCCAGCACCGTAGCAAATAGGGCGTCGCTCATGTCCAGGAAGAGCGGCAGCCGCAGCCGCTTCAGGTCCGCAAAGTAGCGCAGGGCCAGCTTGCCGTCGCGGTCGGCCTTGGCAGCGAGCAGCGCCGGCCGAAACACGGCCGCGGAGAGCGCCACGCCAGCCGCTGCGGCCTCGCTGTACAGCGCGTGGACGGCGGCCGTCTGGCCCGCGCCCAGGTAGGCGGCCATAGCGAAGGCGACCATGGTCGCGTCGCCGAGGCCGCCGTTGCCGCCGGCACGGCGCAGCTGCTCGTACCACCGCAGCGCCGGCGCATACTGGCCCGCGGTGCCAAAGGCCAGCACGAGCGCGCGGATCCACTCGGGCCGGAGCGGGCGGCCGCTGTAGGCGGCCCAGTCCTCGAGGATTTTTTCGGCCTCGTGCGGCTGGCCGGAGCGGCACAGGAAGAGGATGGCGTCGTTGACGACGGTGTGGACCGCGGCCAGGTTCGCGCCGCCCCGCAGGTGGCGGTCGTACACCGCAGCGACGGCGGCGGGGTCGGCGCGCTGCAGCGCGCGCCGGAGCTCCTGCACGGGCCAGTCGCCCAGCTGCAGCGGCGGCGCTAGCGGGGACGGGGTCGGCGGTGTCGAGGCAACCGCCAGCGTGCCAAGCCATGCTGCTCGTCGCCCACCGCGCCACAGCGGCCCGGGGGTGGGGGGAGGGTCAGGCAGGCAGCGCCACGGGTCGTCGCGGCCGGTGGTTTCAGCCCCATACCGTGCGTTGTTTTTCCCGGGTGAGGCGCGATGCCCGGTCGCAGTAGGGTCGGCGGCTGCGTTCCAGCGGGCCTGCAGGCCGGTGTGCGGGCCGCCGGGCCGCCGGCCGCCGCCGCAGCGCGCGCCACCGCAGCGGCGGCGCGGCCGCGCCAGCGCCACGCGGCCGCCGCCATGATGACGTCATCCAATCTGCTAACCCGGCTGCCAACCGAGGGCAGACCGCGTGCCTGTCCCACTGGTGATGTCATCCGTTGCGATGACATCATCAGTTACTAGTCTTTTTTGGTCTGCCAACCGTACCGTCGGTGCTCCCGCCGCGGGCGTCCCAGCCGGCCAT
>Ga0180216_1001109_pt1 | contig 24881 bp, 18 predicted proteins | sample eDN3rd37CBELigMG_FD_128879 | JGI IMG/M metagenome (GOLD analysis project Ga0180216, IMG submission 128879) | Enriched Miracle-Growth compost microbial communities from Emeryville, California, USA - eDNA 3rd pass 37_C BE-Lig MG (version 2)... ... | reverse complement strand
GGCGAGTACCGCAAGGAGCTGGCGGAGCTGCAGAAGAAGGGCTTCCAGCGGGTCAAGATCAACGGAACCTTCTACGAAATTCCTGACGCGCCGGTTCTGGACAAGAAGTACCGGCACGATATCGACGTGGTCGTCGACCGTGTCGTGGTGCGCCCGGATCTCGCGACACGGCTGGCTGACAGCTTCGAGACCGCTCTGGAACTGGCCGATGGCATTGCGATCGCGGAGTTTGCGGACAAGCCACTGACCGCCGACGGAAGCAAGCCAGCGGATACGCCTCCCGAAGCCGGAAAGGCTTCCGCAAAGGACGGGGGCATTCTGCGCAACAAGAACGAGACACATGAGCGTATCGTGTTCTCGGCACGATTTGCCTGTCCGGTGTCCGGCTTCACCATCGACGAAATCGAACCGCGGCTGTTCTCGTTCAATGCTCCCGCCGGAGCTTGTCCGGTATGCGACGGGCTCGGGTCAGAGCTGCAGTTCGAGCCGGATCTGATCGTACCCGACAGTACGCTGTCGCTTGCCGAAGGCGCTGTTTATCCCTGGGCCAGGACCGGCGCCTCCTCGCCATACTACGAACAGACCCTTGAAGCGCTCGCGAAGCACTACGGTGTGTCGATGCGCACGCCCTGGGAGCGGCTGCCAAAACACGTCCAGCTCGCGATCCTGTATGGATCGGGCGATGAGGACGTGACATTCGTCTATGAAGACGGCGTGCGGCGCTATACGACCGAAAAGCCGTTCGAAGGCGTCATCAGGAACATCGAACGCCGCTGGCGGGAAACCGAGTCCGAGTGGGTGCGCGAAGAGCTGTCGCGCTATCAAGGCGCGCATCCCTGCGAAGCCTGTGGCGGGTATCGCCTCAAGCCGCAGGCGCTGGCGGTCAAGATCGCCGGTCTCCACATTGGCGAGACGGTCGATATGTCGATCAAGACCGCTGCCGACTGGTTCGCAAGGCTGCCGGAAAAGCTGACCCCGAAGCAGAACGAGATCGCCGGGCGCATCCTCAAGGAGATTACCGAGCGGCTGCGCTTCCTTAATGATGTCGGCCTTGAATACCTCACGCTTTCAAGAAACTCCGGCACGCTTTCGGGCGGGGAGAGCCAGCGCATCCGGCTCGCGAGCCAGATCGGTTCAGGACTGACGGGTGTGCTCTACGTCCTCGACGAGCCGTCCATCGGGTTGCATCAGCGGGACAACGACCGGCTGCTGGTGACGCTCAAGCATCTGCGCGATCTGGGAAACACCGTGCTCGTGGTGGAGCATGACGAGGACGCAATCCTGCAGGCCGACTATGTCGTCGACATGGGACCGGGCGCAGGCGTGCACGGCGGCGAGATCGTCGCGCAAGGAACTCCGGACGAGATCAAGGCCTCGGCGGCAAGTCTCACAGGCCAGTATCTCACCGGGGCCAGATCGGTGCCGCTCCCGGCACAACGGCGGAAGCCGGAACCCGGCCGGTCCCTGACGGTCGTCGGGGCGCGTTCGAACAACCTGCAGAACATTACCGCAGAGATTCCGCTGGGGTTGTTCGTGTGCATCACCGGGGTTTCCGGCGGCGGCAAGTCAACGCTCCTGATCGAGACCATCTATAAGGCCGTTGCCCGTCGGCTCAACGGTGCGCGGCTGAACCCTGGAGAACACGACCGTCTTCTCGGGCTGGAACACCTCGACAAGGTAATCGACATCGATCAGTCGCCGATCGGGCGCACGCCACGTTCCAACCCGGCGACCTACACGGGTGCGTTTACGCCGATCCGCGAATGGTTCGCCAATCTCCCGGAAGCCAAGGCGCGCGGCTATGCACCGGGGCGATTTTCGTTCAACGTCAAGGGCGGACGTTGCGAAGCCTGTCAGGGCGATGGTGTCATCAAGATCGAGATGCACTTCCTGCCAGACGTCTACGTGACCTGCGATCAGTGTCATGGCAAACGCTATAACCGCGAGACACTGGAGGTGCGCTTCCGGGACAAGTCCATCGCCGACGTTCTCGACATGACGGTGGAAGAAGGCGCTGCCTTCTTCAAGGCAGTTCCCTCGATCCGCGACAAGCTGGAAACGCTGGCGCGCGTGGGGCTGGGTTACATCCGGATTGGTCAGCAGGCGACAACGCTCTCGGGCGGCGAGGCCCAGCGCGTGAAACTCGCCAAGGAGCTTTCAAAGCGCGCAACAGGGCGGACGCTCTACATTCTCGATGAGCCGACGACGGGCCTCCACTTCCACGACGTGGCGAAGCTGCTCGAAGTGCTGCACGAGCTGGTTGATGCCGGCAACACCATTGTCGTCATCGAGCACAACCTCGAAGTGATCAAAACGGCTGACTGGGTGATCGATCTCGGGCCGGAGGGGGGCGACGGGGGTGGACGTATTGTCGTTGCCGGAACGCCGGAAGATGTGGCGGCGGAAGAGGCAAGCTATACTGGCCGCTACCTGAAGGACCTGCTGCAGCGGAGGTCTGCGCCATTGGCAAAGACCGAGGTCCGGAAAAAGCCCGCGGAAAAACGCAAACCTGCTGTGGCCAAACGCACGAAGAAGCAGACCACCGAGTGAGCAGGCCGGGGCAGAATGGATCAGCGTACCTGACCGATGGCCGGATCCCGGCTTTCGTTGTTCAGCTTTGTGCCGGAATTGGCACGCTTGTCGAGGGGCCGTGCCGCGCGGTCTGCGAGCCCTTCAATCCCATGCAACCCACGGTCCGGTTAACGGATGACCGGGGGAGAAACGCTGAGCAACCGACTGTTAGCCATTGAGTCATCTCATAAAATTGGATTCTGTCGACTTAAGAAATTCTCAGAGGCTCTGGCCTACAGACGATCTCCATGTGGGGAGTTGGAGATCGAGAAATGCGAAAGTATGCGTATGCCTGCGTGGTCTTCGCCGCGCTAGGTTCAGGTGCGTCCCTTGCAGCGGAGAAACCGCTCCAGAATGTCACCGAGCGCAAGGATCAGGCAGCAGCGTCGGACACGTTCACCGAGACAAGGATAGCCGCTGTCGTACCGGAACAGAAGGAAGCCGGGCGAGGCGCAATTGAATCGACAGAGATCGTTCCGCCGGAGCCTAAACCTGCCACGAGGCCGAAGCCGCCAAGTCTCGTCGTTTCGGTCAATCTCTCGACACAGCGCATGACTGTCTCCGAGAAGGGCAAGGTCATCCATACCTGGCCGATTTCATCCGGACGCGAGGGCTATCGCACGCCGACTGGCAGCTATCGTCCGCAATGGATGAGCCGGATGCATTATTCCAAGAAGTACGACAATGCGCCCATGCCGCATTCCGTCTTCTATCACGGGGGCTACGCGATTCACGCGACCTATGCGACCGGATCACTCGGCCGGCCGGCATCGCACGGCTGCATCCGCCTTTCTCCAGCCAACGCCAAAACCTTCTACCAGCTCGTCGAGAAGCACGGCAAAGAACGCACACGCATTTCCGTGCATGGTGTGGCGCCTGCAGCGGTAGCGAAAGCACGAGGCAATCCGCAGGAGGTGGCGTCCGGTTCCAATCGGAGTTCACCCAGGAAGCCCTCCAGTACACGGCGGCGGCCGGAAGCCCCGCAACAGGTCTATCGTGCCGGATCAGATGTCTATGTCTGGCCGGGCGATGAGCCGCCGCAGCGTCGGCTGCGCTATGGCTCTGTGAGCTACGGCTATTGAGATTGGCTTGCGTGCGCGCGTCATCGGGCGGAAAGGCCCAGAATGATGGCGCGTCGCAGCAGTTACTCTTTCGGCTGTCGCCGCATCAGAATGGGTTCCAGGTCGCTTCGGGTGTGAAACGCACATAGCCGAGGTTGGCCCCTACCCTCAGTCCGAGACCCGTACGGATCGGGGCCATGATAACCGGGCCGCCCTTCAGCAGCGTGAGGCCAACGCCGCCAACGAGGTAGGCGGACCCATCGACGCCAACATACCGGCGGAACAATTGTCCCGGTTCGTTCAGGCCGTAGATGAGGAACATGGTGCGCGAGGACTCCGCGCCGAAGTCATATCCCAGTGAAGGCCCGTGCCAATGTACCGTCCGGGTGCCACCGCGCCGCAAGTAGAGCGTTCCCTTGCCGTAGCGCAGACCGGCCAGCAATGCGCCCCCGCCTTCCGACCCCAGGACATACCCCGTCGGCTGGCCCCACTCGCGGAATGCGTGCTCGATGACAGCGGCCAGACTCGTCGACATCGAGCCGAAGAAACCGCGACTGGCGTCGCGGATTTCCTCGATTGTATAGCCCTGCTCGGGATCGGCGAACGCATCCGGCGGCAAACCCTGGCCGGGCTCAAACGTTTCCGGCTGTCCATAGTCAGGCAGGTTCTGACCCGGGGTATCCTGGAGGAATACCGTGTCGCTGCCATGGACCGTATCGTTCGCCGGAGGACTTTCCGGAGCTGCATCCGTCGTCGTGGCCCAGTCTTGTTCCGGCTTCGGCGCTGTCCGTGTTACGGGAGGAGGATCTGGCCGCCGAGCATCCGCTGGCCGCTCCGCCATCTGACGGGCCGGAGGCTCATATCGAAGCTCATCAGGCGGTACGAGCATGCCTTTCCGGGCTTCGTCTTCGCCGGCAGGCGTCATCGCCGGCTTTGCCTTGGCCTGCGCGGGGTTCAGTTCACCATCGATCTTGTCGATGAGATATTTGGATTTCGCCTTCATGACTGCAAGCAGCTCAAGGCTTGAGGCCTTGAGCTCGGCCAGCTTGCTGCAATCCGGGCTGCCCTCCTCATCAATCCGGCCAAGTTCATCCACCTTGACCAGAAGATCGTTGGCCTTCCGGTCGAGCCCGGCAATGCGCGCATCATGCAGGTAATCGAGCGCCATCTGCTCGTAGTTGCTGTCGTTCCAACCCTTACGGGTCTTAAGCTGACGGAGCTTCGCGGCCAGCTGGGGCGTGGCATCGCTATTGTAGGCGCGCAAGGCTGCGCCCGCTTCGTCGACAGCCGCCGCGAAGTCTTCCCGGGTGCAGGACTGGGCCAGGACGGTATCCGGTTGCAGGCAGAGCATCAGTACCGCGGCGGCAAGCCATCCCGATACACTGCGCGTCCACCCAGTCATGTCAGCAACCCTCATTTTTCTGCACGTGACAAGCGCCTGCCCGCCGCTGGTCCTGCGGCTATCGGCTTGTCAACATACAGCATACCCGTCAGTGATTGGGGACTGTTCGCACGACGCTCGAAGTCGGTCGCGCCGTTTCCAGTGGACCTGCAAATTCCCTAGCCATCTCCGTATCATACTGTGCAAGGGTTTCCACCGGAGCGATCGCTGTCAAGTGAACGACACGATACCCCTTTGCCTTCAATTGCCGCAAAAGCTCGGGCATGGCCGCTGCCGTTGATTTCTGAAAATCATGCAGCAAAATTATGCCCTTACCGTGCTTGGCGAGCTTGTCCATCACCGTTTTGATCACGGGCTCCGGTTTGGAATGCCGGAAGTCTGAGGAATCTATATCCAACGAAAAAATGGCAATGTTCCGCTCGCTCATATAGGCCAGCGTTTCCTTCGGTGCCTGCAGGAACGGAAACCGGAAGAATGGCGCTGGTGGAGTTCCAAGGGCAACCTTGACGGCACTGATTCCCTTTTCGATTTCGGCCTTGCCCGCTTCTGTTCCCTTCATTTTCCCCTTGGCGAGGTTGGCATGGGACCAGGTATGTGTGCCTATCGTATGCCCGGCTGCTGCAACACGCTTGAGAATGTCGGGGTGCCAGATGGCATGCTTGCCAATGATGAAGAATGTGGCCTTGGTGCAATGCTCAGCCAGCGCGTCCAGAACCTTCTGTGTCGTGCCCGGCCAGGGACCATCATCGAATGTGAGAACGATCTCACCCGGCTCAAGGAAGTCGTGAATCTTGTAATGGGCAAAGCCAAAAGCCGGGCCTCCCTGGGTATCGATCTCGACAGTGCGCGAAACGCCTAGCGCATCGGGATTGCCCGGACATCCTTCGGCCGAGACGGAAACGGAATGGATAGCGCTCGCAGCCAGCGCAATTGCAATTGTAAAAAGGCGTTTCATCAATGACCCCATTCCATCGTCGACCGAACCTGATGCGTGTCTGGCAAATTCCGACGATAATGCGCCGCACCTCCACGAATTCAAGCTGAAGTGTCATTGGCAGGGCTTTTGTCCGCGTATGATTTTACGCTGGTTTGGGCTCTCGATACGACGCCGCTGATTTATCAGGAGTCACAATATCTTGTTCTAGTTGCCGAACAGGAACTCGAAAAAGGACTTCGGCTTCGGTTTCGTCTTGCGCGTTGCGGCACGCTGGCGTTCAGACGGTGCGCCGGCCCACGGGCCTTCATTCCATGGCGCCCAGTCTGGCAAGCCATCCTCGTCCTGATACTGGCGCTGCCGGGACCGGGCAACGGCCGGGGCCTGCCTCGATTCCCGCACTGCGAATTCGGCGGTCACGCCATCAACACTGGCAACGGTGATGCGCCCGTTGTCGGCCCACGTCCAGGTTGAGACTTCATCGCCCTGCCGATGGGGCTCGATTGCGATGATGCTGCTGGACCGCAGATCGAGCACGGCCGCCATCTCTATTTCCTCGGGCCCTTTAGGCCCCTTCATCACTCCGCCATGGAAGGTGAGCACGCCAATGCCGCGGAACGGGGCCTCCTTCAGCTCCCATGACAGGATACGCGGCGGGCCTTCCCCCAGAGGCTCAAGCGGAACGCGGATGCCGGGATAGCTGCCATTCACTGCGTAATAACGATCGCGGTTGGTTATGACTTCCCAGCCAAGAGCGCCCAGCCCCTCGACGATCGTGTCGGTCGCAGAGGCGACGACAAAGCCCAGCCGCTCAAGCGCATCAGCGGCGCGCTTGAAGCCCGGTTTTATGGCGAGGGCCCGGCGCAGATGTTCGACAGCGGCTTCGGGGCGGCCCTTGGCATCCTCGGCTGCCGCCAGCGCCCAAAGCACCTCCGGATTGTCCTTGCTGATCTGCCGCGCCGTTTCGAGATCCCGCTGGGCAACTTCCGGCTGACCGTTACGGATATAGGCATAGCCGCGATAGGCGAAGGCAGTGGATGAACGTGGACTGAGCCGGATGGCATGATTGAGGTCTGAAAAGGCTGCCTCGTAGGACTCCGCCATGGTATTCGCCAACCCGCGGGCCTCATAACCAGCCGTGTCGGCAGGCGAGAGTTCGATAACGCGGGTAAAGTCTGCGGCGGCGGCGGTTGTGTCGGAATTGGCAAGATAGGCGTGTCCACGCAGAAGGTAGATCTCGGCATTGGCCGGGTCGAAGGCTATCGCGCGGGACAGATCCTCGATGGCCTCCTGGTACTGGCCCAATTCAATCCTGGCCTCTGCGCGATTGCGATAACCGGTTGCGAACCGTGCATCAGCTGCCACAGCGCGTGAGAAATCCCGGATCGCTGCGTTGGGCCGCCCCTCAAAGAGATGTGCGCGCCCGCGGCCGGAAAGCGGGGCCGGGTGCGCGGGCATCAGTTTGATTGCGCGCGTATAGTCGCGAATTGCCGCCTCGGCGTCGCCCAGCCGGGAATGGGCACCGGCGCGATTATTGTAGGCAGCAGCATAACCCGGCGCGAGAGCAATCGCCCGGTCAAAATCCTTCAGGGCCTCGTCATACAAGCCCAGTGCCATCAGCAGATTGCCGCGATTGTTGTAGACGGCCGCGTACTCTGGAAACAACGCTATCGCCTGATTGTAATCCTCAAGAGCTTCCTGGGTTTTGCCGAGGCGCACAAAGGCCACGGCCCGATCATTGAGCAGAGTGGCCCGGCGGTCATCCGACAAGGTCTCGCCATTGAGCAGCAAAGTATAGCGTTCAACGGCCTCCGCCGGTTTGCCGTTCGCAAGAGCCAGTGCCGCATCGCGAATGCGCAGTTCCAGTTCTTCTGAATGGGCCGGCACGGCGAGCAGCAGAACGGCCGCTATGGCCAACGTCACGCCTGGCGTCCGTCGTGGGCGAAAGGTCGATGGCGTCTGATCTGTGGCTGACGTTGTCATGAAGCATCGGATGCAGTTTCAGGTGTCACTTGCCCGGACGAATCGACGGCCAACCGGAACAGGCGATCTCTCTCTTATACTGGTATTCTGGTAGCACGCTTGCCACGTAGATGTGTGGCTTATGCCGTCACACGTGCGTGGCAATCCCAGAGAGGAATTTCCTGAGGACCTCCGGCAGGACCTCGGGCAGATCTTCCGAGATCAGACCCGGGCCGAACCGGTTCGCACACTCACCATGCAGCCACACACCGGCGCATGCGGCCTCAAATTCGGGCATCCCCTGAGCGAGCAGACCTGTAATGAATCCTGCGAGAACATCGCCGGAGCCGGCCGTGGCCAGAGATGGCGGAGCGTTCTCGTTGATTGCAGCCCGGCCCTCGGGACACGCAATAATCGTGTCGGTTCCCTTAAGCACCATGATCGCACCACTGAGTGCGGCAGCCTTGCGGGCACGCTCCAGCTTCGAAACGACAGGATCCGGGGCGCCAAACAGACGGGCAAACTCACCCTCGTGCGGAGTGAGCACCGTCGGGCTTCCGTTACGGCCCTTGATCCTGGCAAACAACAGTGCGCGGAAGTCGGCAAAGGAAGTCAGGGCATCTGCATCGAGGACGACACCGGCCCGGGAGGCAAGGGCGATCTCCACCATTTGCCGCGTGGCGCTCGAGACGCCGGTGCCCGGACCTATCAAAACGGAATTGCGACGGGTGTCGGCGAGCACATCGGCCAACCCCTGCGGCAAGGCCGCCGGTTGCAGCATGATTGCGGTGAGGTGAGCGGCATTGACGGCAACGGCGTCCAGCGGGCTCGCGATGGTGACCAGACCGGCGCCCATGCGCAACGCTCCGCGGGCCCCCAGGCGTGCGGCACCGGTTGCATGCGCCGGGCCGGAAACGACAACGGCGTGGCCGCGCGTGTATTTATGGCCGGACGTCCGCGGCCGCGGGAAGTGTTCCCGCCAGAGCTCCGGGGCGTTGGCGAAGGCTCGCGGCCTGATCACTTCCAGAACCTCAAGCGGGATACCGATGTCGGCAAGCGTCACCCGTCCGCAATGGGTTCGGCCCGGTTCCAGAAGATGCCCGGGCTTGCGGCGGAAGAACGTTACGGTTTCAAGTGCTCGGACCGCTCCATCAAAGACCCGGCCGGACGTCCCGTCCAGCCCGGTCGGAACATCGACGGCGAGCACCGGCAGCTGCCTCGCGGTCAGCACCGTGGACAGGCACAGTACCTCTTCGCTCAGAGGGCGGCTGAGACCGGCACCGAAGATTGCATCTATGACGAGACCGGCTCCTTCGAGCACCTCTTCGTTCCATGGCCGGATCTCGCCGGTCCACAGTTTGGCCATGCGGGCAGCGTCCCCCTTCAGATTCTCGGGAGATCCAAGCAGAGCCAGGCGAACGTCATGGCCGCGCTCTTGCAGGAGCCGCGCTGCAACGAACCCGTCGCCGCCATTGTTGCCCGGTCCGCACAAAACAGCGATTGGCGCGCCCGTAGACAGACGTTCCGCTGCATCCGCAACGGCTCGTCCGGCGTTCTCCATCAGGATCATGCCCGACACGCCACGGGTGGAGGCAAGCCGATCCGCCTCGGCCATCTCGAGAGTGGTCAGAAGTTCGAGGCCGCTCATGAACCTGGGTTCCTTCGTTGGGTCAGCGTTCCTGCCGAAGCTCGCGTGGTCGCCGTCTGGAGATCATATTTTAGGCACTGTGATCAATATCTAGGCATTTCATGACGGGCGTGCGGATCCAATAATTTTCTGACAACAGTTATCTACCTGAAACTGTTACATTTTAATTGGAACTAACGAATTGGCATGGTGCGTGCTAACCAATGCGGAGCCTGCCCGCCCGGCTCAACGCCCGGCGCCAGGCCAAGGGAGCCCTAGCAACATGAAAAAGATCGAAGCCATTATCAAACCGTTCAAGCTCGACGAGGTAAAGGAAGCGCTGCAGGAAATCGGCCTGCAGGGCATCACCGTAATCGAGGCCAAGGGCTTTGGACGACAGAAAGGTCACACAGAGCTCTATCGGGGTGCCGAATACGTCGTCGACTTCCTGCCCAAGGTGAAAGTCGAAGTCGTTCTCGCCGATGAAATGCTCGACAAGGCCGTAGAAGCAATCCAGAAGGCCGCCAAGACTGGCCGAATTGGTGACGGCAAGATTTTTGTTTCGACCATCGAGGAAGCCATCCGCATCCGCACCGGAGAAACCGGTACGGAAGCAGTCTAACGCAGCTGATGGGACCGCATCGGGACTGCGACCATCACACACAATTCAGTACCGCGACAAGCCGCTCACAGGGGAGCCGATATGAAGACCGCAGGCGATGTAATCCAGCTGATCAAGGACAAGGACGTAAAGTTTGTAGATTTCCGGTTCTCGGATACCCGGGGCAAGATGCAGCACGTAACCGCTGACGTGTCGTGCATTGATGAGAACGTTTTCACTGATGGTTATGCCTTCGACGGTTCGTCGATCGCGGGGTGGAAGACCATCGAGGCCTCCGACATGATGCTGATCGCGGACCCGGCATCCGCACACATCGATCCATTTTTCGCACAGACAACGCTTGCGATTTTCTGTGATGTGCTGGAGCCGTCCACGGGTGAACCCTACGAGCGCGATCCCCGCTCGATCTGCAAGCGTGCTGAAGCCTACATGGCGTCAACCGGGATCGGCGACACGGTCTATTTCGGACCCGAAGCCGAATTCTTCATGTTTGACGACGTTCGCTTCAGTGTCGATGCGTACAACACCGGGTTCCGCGTTGATGCGACCGAGCTCCCGACCAATTCCGGCACCAAGTATGAAATGGGCAACCTGGGCCACCGGCCCCGCAACAAGGGCGGCTATTTCCCGGTTCCGCCAATCGACAGCGCTCAGGACATCCGCTCGGAAATGCTCTCCGTCATGGGTGAAATGGGCGTCCAGATCGAGAAGCACCACCATGAAGTCGCGGCAGCACAGCATGAACTCGGAATCAAGTTCGCGCCAATCGTGACGGCGGCCGATCATCTGCAGATCTACAAGTACGCGATCCACAACGTCGCTCAGGCTTACGGGAAGACGGTTACGTTCATGCCGAAGCCCGTCTACGGCGACAACGGGTCGGGCATGCACGTCCACCAATCGATCTGGAAGAATGGCGCGCCGATGTTCGCCGGCGACAAGTACGCGGACCTGTCGGAGATGTGTCTGTACTATATCGGTGGCATCCTCAAGCACGCCAAGGCGCTCAACGCGTTCACGAACCCGTCCACGAACTCGTACAAGCGGCTGGTGCCAGGGTTCGAAGCCCCTGTTCTGCTGGCCTACTCGGCCCGTAACCGCTCGGCGTCGTGCCGTATCCCCTACACGACGAGCCCGAAGGCCAAGCGCATGGAAATCCGCTTCCCGGATCCCACGGCTAACCCCTATCTGGCGTTCGCAGCGATGCTGATGGCGGGCCTCGACGGCATCCAGAACAAGATCCATCCGGGCGATCCGATGGACAAGAACCTCTATGACCTGCCGCCGGCTGAACTCGCCAATATCCCGACGGTTGCAACGAGCCTGCGCGAAGCTCTCGAAAGCCTCGACAAGGATCGCGGCTTCCTCAAGATGGGCAACGTGTTCACCGACGATGCCATCGATGCCTTCATCGAGCTGAAGATGGAAGAGAACATGCGCTACGAAATGACCCCGCATCCGGTCGAGTACGACATGTACTACTCCGTCTGATCGCTTCAGCTCTCACTGCAATGCAAAGGCCCGGGCACGACCCGGGCCTTTCGCTTTCCAAGCCGGCAACACTTGCGCTTCAGATGTAGATGAGCACCGCCAGCAGCGCCACGCACGTACCGAGATAACCCAGGCGGACCATGTTCTCCTGCAGCCAGACCGACACCAGGCGCGGAATTTCAATCCAGCAGATCTTGGCCAGCTGGCACAGCCCGATACCGGCAACGATGCCGAACACGAATGAAAGCGGATCCACTTTTACAAGAAGACCGCTCTGGGCGAGCCTTAGGCCGATTGCGTCAGCAGATTCCGGCTGCGAAAGCCCAGTTGCGATCAATGTGCCAACGATCAGAACGCCAGCAAACAATGACAAAACTCCCAGCACCCGATCCATTGCCGGCCTCATAGTTGCTTTTTACGGATCAGGTCGCGGAATAGCGAATAGCGAAACCCGGTCCAAAATCCTGAATGGGGAAATTTAATTCAGACGTGTCAATGGCGGGTTAACCATGACCGTCCCGCCGCGTTCCCGGAAAAGTTTCGATCAGGGGCTTGCATGCACGCGGGGGCATTGACACATCTAAAGAACACGCCCAACATCAGGGTGTGCGCAAAATACGGAGGTCTAAGAAAATGTCTCCGCCTGGTCAGTATAAAGCTGTGTAATTTTCCAGAATGCACAATTCCGGATGCACAGCGTTAAACCAGATAAATTCAAAACAACTGCACTCGGATTAGCACTTTCCATCGAAAGCTGTCGTTGAGCTTTGGCGACGGCATCATGGGACAAGGACCGATGCTTCCATTCTGGATTTAAGGCGCAAGTTCCGCCAGACGTAGGTGGGTAGTAGACTAATCCGTTATTGACCGAAGTGTTCGATCGGACGCCACGAGGACCGGATCAATGGCTCGCATTACAGGATATCGCTGATAGTCGATTCCATTATTTGCAGTTCCAAATCCGTCACAAACAGAAGGCGTACCATAAAACACTCTGGAGCCCGGTGGGATCATCCCGCCGGGCTCTATCTTTTTCTGGATCCGGTTGCAAATGACTGCGTGATTATACTGCGGCCAATGCCTGTTCCAGATCAGCAATAATATCGTCCTTGTCCTCAATGCCTACGGACAGGCGAACGACATCGTTCCCGGCGCCGGCAGCTTCCCGCTGCTCATCTGTGAGCTGCCGGTGAGTGGTCGAAGCGGGGTGAATGACCAGGCTGCGGGTATCGCCGATATTGGCAAGGTGACTGAACATCTGCAGCCCGGCAACGAACTTGGTGCCGGCCTCGTAACCGCCCTTGAGACCGAAGGTGAATATCGCACCCGCCCCTTTCGGACAGATCTTCTGCTGCAAGGCGTGATACTTGTTGCCCGGGAGTCCGGCATAGTTCACCCAGGCCACCTTTGGATGGCGTTCGAGCCAGGATGCGACGGCTAGCGTGTTCTCGCAATGGCGTTGCATGCGCAGAGGCAGCGTCTCGATGCCCGTAAGAAGCAGGAAGGCATTCATCGGCGAAATCGCCGGACCGATGTCGCGCAGTCCCATGACGCGGCAAGCAATTGCAAACGCGAAGTCGCCGAACGTTTCGGCAAGGCGCATGCCATTGTAGGAGGGGTTGGGATCGACGAGCGTCGAATAGCGGTGACGGCTGCCCAGCCAGTCATAAGTTCCACAATCGACGATGGCGCCGCCAATCGAGTTGCCGTGGCCTCCCATGTACTTCGTCAATGAATGGACGATGATGTCAGCGCCAAAGTCCTTCGGCCGGCAGAGATAGGGTGTGGCCAGCGTGTTATCGACGATGAAGGGAACACCGGCCTCCTTGGCAACGGCGGCAATGGCTGGAAGATCGATGACCACGCCGCCGGGATTGGCGATCGATTCACAGAAGATGGCCTTGGTCCTTGGGGTTACGGCGGCGGCGAAGCTGGCTGGATCGGTTGCATCCGCCCATACGACGTTCCAACCGAACTTCTTGAAAGCATGATTGAACTGGTTGACCGAGCCGCCGTAGAGCTGGCGGCCGGCAATAAATTCGTCACCGGGTTCCAGCAGCGTATGGAAGACCAGGAACTGGGCTGCGTGGCCCGAGGCCACAGCAAGGGCAGCCGTGCCGTCCTCCAGAGCTGCGACCCGGGCTTCCAGGACGGCCTGAGTCGGATTCATGATCCGGGTGTAGATATTGCCGAAAACCTCGAGGCCGAATAATGCGGCGGCATGCTCTGCATCGTTGAAAACATACGACGTCGTCTGATAGATGGGCGTCGCGCGCGCACCGGTCGATGGGTCGGGTGCAGCACCGGCATGGACGGCCAGCGTCGCAAATTTCGGGGCGCCATGGTCTTGCGTCATTTCGGCTCCTGGTTGGCGAATAGGGATGCCAAGATTTTCGAGGCATCAAGGGACTGGAAACAGGTTTGAAGGCGCGATTATCGCATCCCGCCAGCCTTGCCGCTGGCAGGGATGGCGGACGATAATACAAATCCACCGGCTATATAGCCCGGTCCGAGTGTTTTGTTTACGGCCGGAATTCATTCAATCCCGTGTTGAAGGGACGGGGCCTCTATCGCCCTGACAGTCGTTTCAGCCGGGAAAAGCGAGACCGGCTTGCGGCTCCCCTTGCAAGGACGGCATACGAGAACTGCAATAGGATCGGGTGAGACCCAGCACGCGATTATATCGCTGCAATGCCTGCACCAGCCTTCTCGCCCAATCTTGACTTGCGATTTTCCCACTCCTGCTTTCCACCATGACCATCGCGACATGACCGGCACCGTTACCCACACTCAAGACACAACGCTGTTTTCCGCTCTGCTTGGAGCCCGGCGGCGGCATGGGGGGAAAACCATCGCCGTGGAGGACGCCGACGGGCAGAAGCTGAGCTATGACCGCCTCGTGCTGGCCAGTCTGATACTGGGTGAGCAGCTGTGTCGTGGCTCACGCAGACGCGAGACAATCGGGTTGTTGCTACCCAACGTCGGCGGGCTCGTCATCGCGCTGCTCGGACTGAACGCTTTCGGGCGTGTCGCCGCCCTCCTCAACTTCACAGCAGGCCCGCGCAATCTGCACTCGGCCATCAACACGGCGCTGATCCGCACCGTTGTCACCTCGCGGCGCTTCGTCCAGGTGGCGAAGCTGGACTCGTTGATTGACGCCCTGCAGCGGGAGACCACTCATTCAGGGCAGCCGGTGCGCATCGTCTTTCTGGAGGATGTTCGCGCCGGTATCGGCATGTTCGACAAGCTTCAAGGCAGTATCCGAAGTCTCGTTGCCGAAAGATTTCACAGGCGCCAGAGAATGGCTCTCTCAGACCCTGCGGTTGTGTTGTTCACATCCGGTACCGAAGGACTTCCGAAAGGGGTCGTCCTGACCAACGGAAATCTCACGGCGAACTCACGGCAGATCTTTGCGCACGCCAACGGAGCCCTGTCGCCCGCTGACATCGTTCTCAATCCGCTGCCAATATTCCACTCGTTCGGACTGACGGCTTCGACCCTGATGCCGCTGTTCAACGGGCTCAAGGTGGTCCTCTATCCCAACCCCCTCCATTATGCGGAAGTGGCGCGGCTCATCCTTTCCAGCGGTGCCACCGTTCTGATGGCAACAGACACCTTCCTCAACGGGTATATCCGCGCTGCCAAGCCGGGAGAACTCAACAGCATAAGGCTGGTGGTCGCCGGCGCCGAAGCCGTCAAGGACGACACGCGACGACGCTGGGCCGAACTCGGCACGGAGATACTCGAAGGCTACGGGGCGACCGAGTGTTCGCCTGTCATCTCCTACAACCTGCCCGGCAGCAATCGCTTCGGCACCGTGGGCCGGGTGTTACCGGAGATCGAGACAGAGATCGTGCCTGTACCGGGGCATGCAGAGGGCGGGCGGCTGCGCGTGCGCGGTCCCAATGTCATGGCGGGATATCTCACCAGCGACAATCCGGGGGTGATCGCGCGTCCGCAAGACGGCTGGCATGACACCGGCGACATCGTCACCATCGACGACGGCTACATCACCATCAAGGGCCGGGCGCGGCGTTTCGCCAAGATTGCCGGCGAGATGGTATCGCTGTCAGCGATCGAGATGCTGGCATCGAGAGTGTGGCCGCAGTCGAAAAACGTGGTCGTCAGCCTTGCGGATGCCCGGCGAGGGGAGCAGCTGGTTCTGGTAACGGACGCGACAGGCTGTTCGCTGGATGCATTGCGGGAGCGGGCGCGCCTGGAAGGCTTTTCCGAACTTTGGATTCCGAAGGCCATCATTCCGGTCGAGGAAATTCCTGTCCTTGGCACGGGCAAGGTCGATCTGACGGCAACAACGGCTCTTGCGAAGCAGGCCCGCGGTCGTGCCTAGCGGCTCTCGACAGGTTACCCGTCTGGAGTGTTCACGTGGACACGCGCCGGGAAGAATCGATCCGGGCGCCACGCAGCGTATTGACCCGGATGGGAACCTCTTTCATTCATGCGCATAGTTAACGGGGGACTGATTTCAGCCCCCGACAGGTACATGAAGGCCCCGCAGCAAGGCCCGGTCTTTGAGGCATAATCACATGAGCATGGGTATCGCACCCGAACCAGTTATCGGCGACCAGCCTGTGTCAGGAAGCTTCGGTCTCCTGTGGGTTCTGAAGCGCGCCGTACTGGGCATCGTGATCCTCGTCGTATCCATCGGAAGCCTGGCCTGGCTTACTCACGCGGCCATCGATCCGACCCTCGAGGAAACCGGAGGACTGCTGCCCGCCATCGGCCGGGCCGCCGGCAACTTCTAGGGCTGCCCCACGACCGTCCCTCATGTCCGGATAGTGCCAATGGCTCCGGAAGGCCTGTTCTTCACCGGAGAAGCAATAGCCCGCCGAGATGCCTGCGCTTCATCAATCTCGCAGCATCAGACGAGAGCGATTTCTGGAATTCCCTCGCAGCTATGGTGGTTCGTCATCCTCCCGCGGCTGTGAAATGCGCCGATCTTTAAGTGGCTTGATCGCTCTGGCTTGCTTCACTTAAGATCATGTTGCGCTCCCGGCTATCGTGACGGGGGCGTCACACCAGCAGACAAGCTGGCACGAGGGAAGAAGATGACGGAACAAGGCAAAGCGTTTCCGGAGTTCTACATCACCTCATCTCAGCCCTGTCCTTACCTGCCAGGGCGGAAGGAGCGGAAGCTCTTCACCCATCTGACCCGTGACAAGTCTCAGGGCCTCATCGACAACCTGCTGAAGGGCGGCTTCCGGCGCAGCCAAAACATCGCCTACATGCCCTATTGCGATGGCTGTAACGCCTGTGTCTCCGTGCGTATTCTGGTCGACGAATTCAAACCGGGCCGCTCCATGCGGCGGGTCGTGGAGAAAAATCGCGATCTGCATGGTGAGTGCGTTGAACCGATCTCCACGAGTGAGCAGTATAAACTGTTCCGTCGCTATATCGACACCCGCCACGGCGACGGTGGTATGGCCGACATGACGGCTCTCGACTATTCGATGATGGTTGAAGACAGCGTCGTGGATACGTTCTGCACGGAATACCGGCTCAAACCGGAGGATCCGCTCGGTTCGCTGCCCGCCTCCAACTGGCCGCTCATGGCGCTGGCCCTGTGTGACCGGCTGTCTGACGGCATCTCGATGGTCTACAGCTTCTTTGAACCGAATGCGCCGGCACGCAGCCTCGGTTCCTACATGATCCTCGACCATATCGATCGCGCCCGGCGACTGGGCTTGCCATACCTGTATTTGGGCTACTGGATCGAGGGCTCGCGAAAGATGTCCTACAAGATGCGCTTCCTGCCTCAGGAACATCTCACTCCGCAGGGCTGGCTGCCGGTGTCGCCCCAGCGTTAGTACATCTCACTGACAACAGGATGGGCGTTGGCGCGGTAGCACCAGCTTCCGCCGCAATGCGACGTGCCGGCTGGACGCATGGCATTGACCCATAGTTCATCTGCCGCGAACCAATTTTAATTTCAGGCGTTCAGAGGAGCAATCTTACCGCACAGGGTTATACCGTTGCTCCTGTCACTGACAAAGAAAAGCCCATGATCCCGCGGCCCGGATTACAGTCTTCCCGAAGGCATCCCGAGGCGCACGCGGAAACGCCAGAAGCAGGAGAGGGGAATGCTGGTCTTGCAGCCCGTCTGGTGTCCAGCCGCAACCTGTCGCTGGAACTCGCCAAACCGCTGACAGATGAGGACCAGATCGTCCAATCGATGGACGACGCCAGCCCGACCAAGTGGCATCTGGCGCATACGACCTGGTTCTACGAGGCCTTCATCCTGCGCCGGTATGCGGCTCGGTACAAGCCATTCTCCGCCAGCTTCGATTATTGCTTCAACTCCTATTACGAGACGCAAGGTGCGCGCCATCCGCGCGCCCGGCGAGGGCTGCTGACACGGCCGTCGGCGTCGAAAGTAAGGAACTATCGCGCCCACGTCGACGCAGCCCTGTTGCGATTGCTGGAGCGCGATATCGCAAGCGAACCCAAACTTGTGGAGTTGATCGAGCTTGGCATCAATCATGAGCAGCAGCATCAGGAGCTGCTGCTCACCGATATCCTGAGCCTGTTCGCCCGGCAGCCTTTACGGCCTGCTTATCAGCCGGCACCTCACGCGCTGACATCTGAACCGGCACGCGATGTGGGATTTCTGGCCTTCGACGGCGGCATAGTGGAAATCGGTCATGATGGCGCGGGCTTCGGCTACGACAATGAGTTTCCACGCCATGACACCCTTCTGCAGCCTTTCCGCCTCGCCGATCGATGCGTGACAAATGGCGAGTGGCGCGAGTTCATGGCCGACGGCAGTTATCGCAATCCCTTGTTGTGGCTTTCAGACGGCTGGGGCACCGTCATGGCCCGAGACTGGCAGGCGCCCGATTACTGGGAAGAAACCGAGCAGGGCTGGCAGCAGATGTCGCTGCACGGATTATGCCCCATCGAGCCTGCCGCCCCCGTCTGTCACATCAGCTACTACGAGGCGGACGCCTTTGCTCGCTGGGCGGGCAAACGGCTGCCTACCGAACTCGAGTGGGAGCATGCCGCCGGGCTCGCAGGGCCCTCTGGCACGGAAGAAGGGAACACTCTGGGCCGCGGCCAGTTACGACCCCGCCCCGCAATGGCTCGAAATTCCGCGGGAGGCCTCAGTCAGCTCTTCGGCGATGTCTGGGAATGGACAGCGAGCGCATACCAGCCTTACCCGGGATACCACCCGCCGGAGGGCGCCATCGGCGAATACAACGGCAAGTTCATGTGCTCGCAGCAGGTTCTGCGCGGTGCGTCGTGCGTGACCCCTGACGGGCATTCGCGCAGCACCTATCGGAACTTCTTCTACCCCCATCAGCGCTGGCAGTTCATGGGCCTGCGGCTCGCGGAGGACGCGAGATGATCCTGCAGGAAATTGACCAATCCACGGAGGTCAGCTTTGAAACCACACAGACGATCATCAACAACGATTTCGCAAAGTCGCTGCTGGCAGGACTGACCGAAGCGAAAAAGGCCATTCCCTGCCGGTTCCTCTACGATGCGCAGGGCAGCCGGCTCTTCGAGGAGATCACCCGGCAGCCGGAATACTATCCAACCCGAACCGAGATCGGCATTCTGCAGTCTTGTGCTCACGAGATTGCACGGGATTGCCCCCGCGGCGCCGATCTCATCGAGTTCGGATCAGGCTCGAGTCTCAAGACGGAAATACTGCTCACAGCGCTCCGCGAACTTCACTCCTATGTTCCGATCGACATCTCGCGGCATGCGCTCATGGAGGCAACGGCACGCCTCACCCGGCGATTTCCGGATCTCAGTATCAGGCCCATAGTCGCCGACTTTGCGAAACCCGTGATGTTTGACAGCCGACGGGCGCGCATCGGCTTCTTTCCCGGCTCGACGATCGGCAATCTGGAGCCCGTTGCAGCTGTCGAATTGCTGACAACCATGCGGCGAGCTCTTGCCCCTGCCGGGCGGCTCATCATCGGGGCTGATCTCAGAAAGGATAAGCTGCAGCTTCTGGCGGCCTATGATGACAAAGCCGGGTTCACGGCCGCGTTCAACCGCAACTTGCTGGCACATGCCAACCGGGCGCTAGGCACGAGGTTTGAACCAGAAAACTTCGACCATGCGGTGACCTACAGTCAGAAGCATGGGCGAATCGACATGTATCTGGTCAGCAATCGGGCGCACACAGTCCATGTATTGGCGCGCGCTATCCATTTCAGAAAAGGTGAGCGCATCCATACAGAGCATGCCCACAAATATTCAATCAGAAGCTTTCAACACCTGGCGCGAAGGGCCGGATGGCGGCCGGTGAAATTCTGGACCGACCCCCGCAACCTGTTTTCCGTGCATGAGTTGCATTGCCCTTGATGGCTGACACAAACCGCACGCGGAATACCGCTACTTTTTCAAAGCCTCGTCGAGCTTCCTGAACATGTACGCCCACTTCTCGGTCTGGATCTCGACCAGCACCTTCATGCGCGCCTTCAGTTCCGCGAGTACCGAGCAGTCGGGCACTCGTGCTTCCGCGCCTTCCTGCCCGAGTGTTGCAATGGCGGCGAGCAGATCCTGAGACCTGGCATCATAAACAGCGATCGTATCGTCTTTGACGAAAGGTGCTGCTGCCACCATGAATTCATCGTGGCTCCAGCCTGCCTTGTCTTTCAACTCACGCAATTTTTCCTGGAATGCCGGTCTGTTCTCATTGTTGAGATCGCGCAGAGCCGAGGCTGCGTCGTCAACGACCGCCTCGAAATCCCCGCGGGCACAGCTGGCTTCCTCTGCCGCAGCACGTTGAGCGACGATCATCAGAGACAATACGAAAAGGATGAGCGCACATTTCCCCATCAGGGGTATCCCCCGGCCGTCAACGCATGAGTGAGTGATACCCATGGCCCAGCTGCCTGCCAAGCACAAGTCACGGGCGTGATCCGAAGGGGCAGAAGGGACACAGCGTGCAGCATTTCGGTGACACCTGCCGGGGGAACCCGGCAGGTGTCAGCTGGCGCTAGTCGAACGCCGGACCGAAGGAGTTCGAACGCGGAAAGCGCGGCGGCACCGCCTTACCGGCGTGCGCACGGGCGCCAATCCAGTCCCCCAGATCTGCAAGCGGCATTGTGAAGGTGCGCCCCGCGCTGTCTACCCAGGACAGGCCGGCCTCGCTGCTGAAGACGCGAACGTCAGCGAGACCGCCTTCGCGGAATCGTTGGAGAATAACGCCCTTGCCGCGCGTCAGTTCATTGACCTCTTCCGTCTTGAACACGAGCAGGCGACGGTTGTCTCCGACTGTAGCAATCATGTCACCGTTGACCGGCACGACCAGTTTGGCTTCGTCCGGCTCGGTGACATTGAGCACCTGCTTGCCCTTGCGGGTCGATGCGATGACATCAACCTCGGGCACAATGAAACCATAACCTGAGGCCGATGCGACCAGCAAACGACGGCCTGGCGAATACACAAACGCAGTGATGATGTCGTGACTGTCTTCCAGATCGACCATCAGGCGCACCGGCTCGCCGTGACCGCGGCCTCCTGGCAGCTGGCTAGCCTCCAGTGTGAAGAACTTGCCGTTGGTAGCGAAGACAAGGATCTTGTCGGTCGTGCAGGCATGGAATGCGCGCTTGAGCTTGTCGCCCTGCTTAAAGTCAAGCTTGCTCAGATCATCCACATGCCCCTTCAGAGTGCGTATCCAGCCCTTGTCCGTCAGAATGACGGTGATCGGCTCCTTCTCGACGAATGCCTGATCGAGATCGACTTCAATCGTCGGGGTGTCGGCGAATGACGTGCGTCGCCGGCCGATGTCGGTCTTCTTGGAGTAGAGCGCACGCGTTTCCTTGATTTCCTCGCCGACCTTGGCCCACTGCAGGTCCTCGGACGCGAGCAGAGCCAAAAGGCCGTCGCGTTCTCCGGAAAGTTTGTCGTGTTCGGCCCGGATCTGAATTTCCTCCAGCCGGGACAGCGCGCGCAGTCGCAGGTTCAGGATCGCTTCGGCCTGGACTTCGCTCAGTTCGAAAGCCTCAATGAGCCTCGCCTTCGGCTCATCCTCGTAGCGGACGATCCGGATAACCTCATCGAGGTTGAGGTAGGCAATCAGATAGCCGGCCAACACTTCGAGGCGGTGCTCGATCTTCTCCAGCCGGAAGTTGGAGCGGCGGACCAGGACCTCGATCCGGTGTTCGAGCCACTGCCAGAGGACGTCGCGGAGGGACAGAACGTTGGGGATCTGGCCACCGGACAATACGTTCATGTTGAGGCCGAAACGCACCTCAAGCTCGGTGAGCTTGAACAGGCTCTCCATCAGGAGAACATGATCAACCGTGCGGGTCTTTGGTTCCAGCACGATCCGGATTTCTTCCGCCGATTCATCGCGAATGTCGCCCAGCAGAGGCAGCTTGCGCTCGCTCAACAGCTCGGCGATGCGCTCAATGAGTTTGGACTTCTGGACCTGATAGGGAATTTCCGTGATGACGATCTGATAGCCGCCGCGCCCCGTGTCCTCGCGCTCCCACCGCGCGCGCAGCCGGAAACCGCCACGACCGGTACGGTAGGCTTCGAGAATCTGTTCACGCGGCTCAACGATTACGCCGCCGGTCGGAAAGTCCGGGCCGGGGATGAATTCGACAAGCTTCTCGATCGTTGCCGAGGGATGCTTGATGAGATGGAGAAGAGCATTGCAGAGCTCTTCGACGTTATGCGGCGGTATGTTGGTCGCCATGCCGACAGCAATGCCGGAGGCCCCGTTGGCAAGCAGGTTCGGAAACGCCGCGGGAAGGACGACGGGTTCGGAGTTGGTGCCATCGTAGGTCGGCCGGAAATCGACGGTGTTTTCGTCGATGCCTTCCAGAAGAAGCTGCGCCGTCTCCGTCAGCCGGCTTTCCGTGTAACGCATGGCGGCGGCATTATCGCCGTCGATGTTGCCGAAGTTGCCCTGGCCATCGACCATGGGATAACGCACGGCAAAATCCTGGGCGAGCCGGACCAGGGCGTCGTAGATGGCCTGATCACCATGAGGGTGATAGTTACCCATCACCTCGCCGACGATCTTGGCACATTTCTTGTAGCCCGCCTCCGGACTGAGCTTGAGCTCACGCATTGCGTAAAGAATGCGCCGATGCACGGGTTTGAGGCCATCGCGCACATCGGGCAGGGCACGGCCCATGATGGTCGAGAGCGCGTAAGCGAGATAGCGCTCTTCGAGTGCATCGCGCAGGTTTACCGGCTCGATCGGATTGTCGCCGGGGAGAATCGATTTTTTGCTCATGCGGATCGGTTACTTCGCCATGGGGATCGGCTCAAGTGCCGCAACGACACAGGTTGCAGCGGCACGTATGAAAATTCGCAGTAGGGAAAGGCCAATGAACGGTGTGCGGACACTGTGCAAAGTTTTGCCGCAACTGCATTCATTATGCCCCAGACCGAACTAAATCAAAGGCGGCAAACAATGACACCCGTCCTGCCGGACGTTCCGGCGGTCGAATTACAGATTATCGAGATGACCAACGCCTATCGCGCCAAGCACGCGTTGGGTGCAGTCAAACGCAATCCGAAGCTGGACGCGGCCGCGCGGGCCTATGCAGCCTATCTTGCCCGTACCGGAACATTCTCCCACGACGCCGATGGCAAACAGCCTGCAGGACGCGCCCAGGCAGCGGGTTACCAGCATTGCCAGGTGGCTGAGAACCTTGCCATGGCGATGAGCAGCCGCGGGTTTCAAACGAGCGCCCTTGCCAGGCAGGCAGTGGATGGCTGGATACAATCGCCTGCGCATCGCCGAAACCTGCTGGCATCTCATGTCAGCGAAATCGGCGTGGGAGTCGTGCGGGCGCCCGACAAACATCCCAAATACATCACCGTTCAGATGTTCGGGCGGCCGAGGTCGGAAATGTACGCATTCCGGATCAAGAACGCCGCAGCGAGCACGGTTGGATATACGTTCGGCGGAAAAAGCCATCAGGTCGGGCCGGGATACTCGGTGCGCCACGAGACCTGCCAGCCGGGAGAGATCACCTTTCAGGTGGCATCCTCAGGCTGGTGGTGGAATTCGAACACGGTCGAAAGCCGTTTCAAGGCCGCTGGCGGCCAGCTTTTCGTCGTAAGCCAGGATCAGTCCGGAGAAATCAAGGTCAAACTGGAGAAGACCAATACTGCCAGCAGCGGCAAATGAGAGTCCTTTGCCGCCAGTAATAGATCAGCCGCCCTCGGCGCGCCTCTCGATCAACTCCACCATGCGGTTCCGGGCATCGGGGATCTCATCTCCGACTGGCGCAAAAACCCGCGTCTTCAGGAAGTGACCCGTCAACGCGAGCCCAGCGCGTATATCCGATGAAAAAACCCCGGCCTTGCGCCCCTTGATCAGGAAGGCGGGCAGTGGGAGCAGCTTGTCGCGGTAGGGCTCGCCCGCAGAGGCGGATACCGCGCGGCCCGACTTCGGCGAAACATAGATCAGATCGTCGTTGTGGCCGGTTGCAGCGCAGGCCGACAGATCAAGGCCAAATCCCAGTTCGTCAAGCAGGGCCAGCTCCCAGCGCACCATCAGCGCGGGCCAGACGCTGTCATCGTCCAGAAAGCCAAGGACGAACTGCGTTATCTCGTACAGGTTGGCGTGAGGATCACGCTCCGGCATCAGCCGCAGAAGTGCGGTGAGGGAGGTGAGGCCAGCAAGGGCAACGGGATCGGACATGGCGGCTGCAGCGTAGCCCCGGCGCAGCTCCACCTGCATGTGACCCAACTGATCGCTGAGGCGTGCCTTCCAGGTCACATCTACGTGGTTGCCGATCTGCAGGACCGGCCGAAGCCGCCTCGAGCGGCCGCCATGCACAAAGCCAAGATGGCGGCCATGCTGACGGGTAAACAGCTCCACAACCGCGGCCGTTTCACCGTGCGCCCGGGCTCCGAGGATGATGCCTTCGTCCGTCCATTGCATGGTCGCGGATTACCAGATTGTCCCGCAAGGGGCATCCTTTTGATGGCCGGGATAGCTGCCTGCCCCGGTCGGTATCCCGGTTCCTCCCCCGGCGCGTGGAGAGCGGATTTCAGATGATGCCATACTTCCTATGAAGCGCCTCCTCATCGCCCGACACCCAACCGAAAACCTTCGGCCGGCCGTCCAGGTTCTGGCCAGCAAATCGCGCAATGACCAGGTTGGGGCGAGGGCGAACTCCGCGCGTCGGCCAAGATGCGCCTCTGACCGGCAGGGCGCTCCTACTCGGCAGCTTCAACGAGAGCCGCAGCCTGGCGGGCGTCGATCC
>Ga0180216_1001107_pt1 | contig 24895 bp, 35 predicted proteins | sample eDN3rd37CBELigMG_FD_128879 | JGI IMG/M metagenome (GOLD analysis project Ga0180216, IMG submission 128879) | Enriched Miracle-Growth compost microbial communities from Emeryville, California, USA - eDNA 3rd pass 37_C BE-Lig MG (version 2)... ... | reverse complement strand
GCCTCGTCCACGGCCACGTCGTACTGCCGGCAGAAGGCGCGGATGGCGAGCTGGTGCGCGGTCTTCCCCCCCTCCAGGCGGGTGACGCGCCCCACCAGCCGGGAGACCGAATTCTTGGGCAGGAGCCGCAGGAACGAGATGAAGGCCGAGTCCACCATGTGGTGGCCTTTACCAGAAAGGCCCCGCCGCGGCACCTTGCAACTCGCGCCTCAAGGTTCCTCGCGGACGCCGATCCGCGCCCCCTCCCAGCGCTCGCCCTCGGCGAGCTTCCAGCTCGCGGGAACGGGCTGCTTCCAGACGAACTCCCCCCGGATCTCGGATCCGGTCGAAGCGCGCGAACGGACGACCGCCACCATCTCCATGGTCGCGGCCTCGTGGGGCACCAGGGGGATGGCGTAGTCGCCGACGAAGGCGAGGGGCGGGAAATCCTCGATGCGCTGCTCGGGGACCGGGACGTAGGTCCCCGCGGGGAGGCCGAAGGTCAGCTCGCCGATGGCCCTCTCGCGCTCGTCGAAGAGCTTGACGCGGACGTCGTCGAAGGAGGCGTGGGTCTGGATCCGCGTCTGCTCCACGCCGCCCACGTCCTCCTCCACCCGGCTGCGCTGGGCGCCCCAGAGGAGGAATCGTCCCTGGATGGCCCGCTGCCCCTGGATCAGGGTGGGCCGGGCCTCGAAGAAGTCGAGGCGCAACGAGCCGCTGGTCCCGGTCATCACCGGCGCGTACCGGCCGCCGGTGATCGCCTCCCAGACCTCGGCCACCTGCTCGTAGGACTCCTTGTAGCCGCGGAACTCGGGCTCGCCCAGCCGGCCCTCCCGGTGGCGCGCCTCCAGCTCGCGGAGGTAGGCGTCGGCCGGCGAGACCAACGAGGGGAAGCGCTCAGCGAGGGAGCGGACCTGGTCGGCGTACCAGCGGAAGAGGCCGCGGACCTCCTGCTGGTAGACCGCGGGATCCTCGATCCCCCAGACCCAGGGGGCGCGGGCGAGGAACTCCGCGCGCAACGCCTCGCGCGCCAGGCGGTAGGCGGCGGTCTCCTTCTGGGAGTCGAACTCCCCCATCACCCAGACGACGGCGGCCAGGAAGATGGCGAGGGTCAGGCCGATCTTGAGGAAGGATCGCATGGGTCTCTCTCCGGCTCACGGTTGGGAGGACTGCCGTACCACCGGAAGGGAGAATAATCCAAAAAACGTCAAAGTAGGCCGCGGGCGTGGAGGAGCTCGGCGAGGAGGACCGCACCCTTCCCGGCCCCGGCCTTCGTATTGTGCGAGACCAGGACGTACTTGACCCCGGAGTCGAAGAGCCGCTCCTCCCGGATGCGCCCCACCGACGTGGTCATCCCCTCCCCCGCCTCGCGGTCGACGCGGGGCTGGGGCCGGTAGGGATCGTCGTGCACCTCGATCCACCTCGCCGGAGCGGAGGGCAGATCCAATCCCTCGGTCCCTCCGCGCCAGCTCCGCATCGCCTCGGCCACCTCTTCGGCCGAGGCGGGCCGCTCGAACTCCACGAAGACGCTCTCGGTATGGCCGTCCAGCACCGCCACGCGGGTGCAGGTGCAGGAGACCTTCATCTCGTGGGCCGCGATCCCGCCCCCCTGGAGGCGGCCGAGGATCTTCCGGGTCTCCCGCTCGACCTTTTCCTCCTCCTTGGGGATGTAGGGGATGACGTTGTCCACCACGTCCAGGGCCACGATCCCCGGCGACCGGCCCGCGCCGGAGACGGCCTGCATGGAGGTCATCAGGACCCGGCGAACGCCGAAGCTCCGGTCGAGGGGCGCCAGGGTGGTGGCGAGGCCGGTGGTGGTGCAGTTGGGGATCGGGGCGACGAATCCCTTCCATCCGCGGCGCTCGCGCTGGACCTGCACGAGGTCCGCGTGCTCCGGATTGACGGGGGGCAGGACGAGGGGAACGTCCTCGTCGTAGCGGAAGGCGCTGGTGGTCGAGACCACCGGGACCCGGCGGGCGAGGGCCTCCTCCAGGGGCCGCGCGGCCTCGCCGTCCACCGCGGAGAAGACGAGGCCGAGGCCCTCCGGATCGAAGGCCGCAGCGTCCTCCACCGCGAGCGAGGCGAGGGAGGCGGGGGGGCGCTCCGAGGCGGACCAGCGCGTGCCGCCGCCCTCCGTGCGCAGGGCCTCTCCGTAGGTCCGCCCCGCGCTCCGCGAGCTGGCTGCGAGCCGGCGGACCTCGAAGAGCGGATGGTCGACGAGGGCGAGAAGGAGCTGCTGTCCGGCGAGACCGGTGGCGCCGACGACGCCGACGGGGATCTTCGGGCTAGGGGCCAAGGAAGGGTTCCTCCTTGCGGCCCTTCCGCATCGCCATGCCCGCATTGGAGGAACGGAGTCGCTCGGAGAGCGCCTGGACCAGGCTCCACAGGAGCTTCACCGCGAGGACGGGCTCGCGCCGCATCAGCGCCAGGAGCTCCGTCCGACCGAGCACCACGCAGCTCGTCGGCGTGATCGTCCGCACGGTGGCGAAGCGCGGCGCGTGCTCGATGAGACCCATCTCGCCGAAGTGGGCGCCGGGTTCGAGTTCGGCGAGGGTCATGCCCTCGGTCTCGATGGAGACCCGCCCGCGGACGAGGATGAAGAGCTGGTCCCCGGGCTGGCCCTCCTCGACGATGGTCTGCCCCGCTTCCCAGTTGCGGGTGTGGGCGATGGCGAGGACCGCCATCTGTTCCTTGTAGGTGAGGTGACGAAAGAGGGGGATCCGCTGGATCGCCTGGAGGCGCGCCTCGGCCTCGCTCACGCGGGCCGGGTCCATGGCGCCCATGGCGCGGACCACCACGGCGGTGATGTTGTCCCTCCCTCCGCGCTCGTTCGCCAGGTCGATCAGCCTCCTCGGCAGGGCCTCGGGAGGAACGGTGCTGAGGAGCTTCTGCGCCTCCGCGTCCCCGAGGTAGCCGTGGAGCCCGTCCGAGCAGAGGAGGAAGAGGTCGCCGGGGAGGATGTCGGTGAGGAGGGTGTCCACCTGCACCGACTCCTGAATCCCCACGGCGCGCGTGATCACGTTGCGGAAGGGCGAGTTCTCCGCCTCGTCGGGCGTGATCACGCCCTGCTTGAGCTGGGTCTGGACCAGCGTGTGGTCCTCGGTCAGGCGGTGGAGCTGGCCGTTGCGCAGGAGGTAGATCCGCGAGTCTCCCACGTGGGCGATCACGCCCTTGCCGCCGGCGACGAGGAGGGCCGCGCAGGTCGTCCCCATCCCCCGCTTGCTCGGGTCGTTCTGCGCCATCCGGTAGATCTCGCGGCAGGCCCGCTGCACCGCGCGCTCCATCAGATCGATGGCGGCGCTCCGATGCAGCCCGGAGGCGTCCGCGGCGAGCGCGCGGAGGATGCGGGTGTTGCTTCGAACCTCCTTGCGGAGGATCTCGAGCGCGAGCGAGGAGGCGATCTCCCCGGCCGCGTGGCCGCCCATCCCGTCACAGACCGCGAAGAGTCCGACCTCCTCGTCGACGAGGAAGCCGTCTTCGTTTTCCGTGCGCCGGCGACCGACGTCCGTCAGGGCATAGGAAGCGACGTTCATGCGATCGGGCCCCGGTGAGATGGCCCCGACTCTAGGGCCCCGGCTTCCCGGGTGTCAATCTTTGGCGCCTCCTCGAGGATGGCCCTGGCCTCGGCGAAGAGCGCCGGGCGGAGCGCCTCGAGCCCCTCCAGGCAGAGGACGGGAGCGGCGAAGTAGGGGTCGTGGCGGCCGTGGTAGAGGGCGCGGGCGAGGTGGTCCGCGGCGTGGTTGACGTCCCCGAGCGCCGCCGCCCGGTGGGCGCGCAAGAGGTGGACGATGGCGCTCTCGCCGTGCTTCCCCTCCGCGGCCTTGAGCCGCCTCCCCGCGTCGAAGAGATCCCACTCCAGCCGCAGCCAGGAGCGCCGAAGCAGCGCGAGGTGCACCGGGAGCGCCGCCCACGCCGGCGTCTCCAGCACCGCGTCGCCCAAGAGGTCCAGGTGCATGAGGGCCCTCGCCGCCGCCTCGTCTCCGGTGGGGCCGCGATCCTCCTCTGCGCGACGGGCCTCGACCCACGCGAGGAGGCGCCGGGCGAGCGCCGGATCCTCCGCCACCTCGCCGAGGGCGCGTGCGACCTCCTCCCCCGCCTCGAGCTGGTCCGCCCAGATGCGGACCAGGACGGCCCAGGTGAAGAGTTCCTCCATCCGCTCCGGCTCCTCGCGGGCCAAGAGCGCGGCCTGCTCCGCGGCGCCGGCGAGGAGGAGGTCCCGCGCCTCGCGAAGGCTCGGGGGGGATTCGTGGAACCATTCGCTCCGCGCCCAGGCGGGCGGGAAGGGCCCCAGCCGCTTCGAGTGCGGGGGCCGGATCACGAGCGGCCCGCCCTCCTCCGAGGCGGAGCCGCCGAGTTCCTCGGCCAGGGCGCGGTGATGGAAGACGCGGAAGGCCGGCTCCTGCGCTCCCCGGACCTTGCCGAGAAAGAGCCGGATCCTCCGGCTCACCGCACCGAAGGTGAGATAGGAGCCGAGGACGAGTGGGAGTGCGTCGAAGAATTCCACCGCTGCGCCAAAAAAGAACCCCGGCGGGCGGATGCCTGCCGGGGTTCCATTAAAACGAGCGGTCCTTGGAGGCGCCACCCGGATTCGAACCGGGGAATGAAGGTTTTGCAGACCTCTGCCTTACCACTTGGCTATGGCGCCAGAAAGCTCGGGGTTTGTAACGAGTTCGAAATGCGCCGTCAAGGTGCGAACGCGCGGTTTTCCACCTATCTTCCGGGCATGGTGGAACTTCTCGATTTCCGGCGCGGCGGCCCCCTGGACCCTCCCCGCCTCCTCCCTCCCCTCCCCCAGGGCCCCGGCCCGACGGGCGGATGGCTGACCGAACTTCCCCCGGAGCCTCCCTGGCTCGTCGCGATGTGGGGAGCGACCTGCTGGTACTGCAAGAAGGGCCTCGTCGGCCTCGCACCGGTGGCGCGCGAACGCGGCATCCCCCTGGTCGGCCTCCACGTGCCGGAATTCCCGGTCGACGAGGAGGAAGGCTTTCCCGAGCGCGTCCTGGAGGAACTCGGCATCCCCGTCGGCACCGAGGGAATCTACTACCACCGGGACGCCCGGGCCTGGGCCGAGCTGGTGGAGATGCGCTTCTGGCCGACCTTCCTGGTCGTGGACCGCGAGCGCAAGGCCACCTACGTCCTGATCGGCTGGGCGGGCGAGGATCGACCGTACCGGGAGATGCTCGAGGCGATCGACCGCGTCCTCTAGCCATCCTCCGGAATCGCCGGGGTGCCGAAGCCCTCCCATGGAATGGGATCCAGCTCCACGTCGCAGCGCCCCGTCCCGTCGAAGAGGATCTCCCCGAGGCGGTAGAAGAGCTTGGGCGCGTCGAGGGTGACGGTGATCTCCCCCTCTTTCTCCCCGAAGCAGTAGACGTTCACCGTCGCCCGGGTGGACGACTTGCCCCTCTCGTTGAACCAGTGCACGCCGAAGAAGTAGGCCGTCTTTTCCGGGACGAGGGCGATCCGGATGTTCTCCGGGCCCATGCCCCGGACGTCGTCGAAGTCGAGGATCGGCCAATTCTCGGGATCGGAACCCCACTCCAGCGGTGGATGTTTGTCCTGGCAGTTGGCGTAGTGGCAGGAGGCTTCGGACCACCAGTCCGCGGGTGAATCCGGATCGCCCTCGGTCGGATCGAAGAGGTAGAGATCCACGTCGCTCGGCTCGTCCCAGAAGAGCTCGACCCAGAGATCGTCCCCCGGATGGGACTCGAAGCTCACGCTGCAGACGTCGACGTTCCCGGCGAGATCCGTCAGCTCCAGTTCGAGGCGGTAGCGACCGACCAGCGGGGGCCGGAACAGGACGTCGCATCCGCTTCCGAGCTCGCCCTCGAGGACGCCCGGCGCCTCGGCGATCCACCACTGGCAGGCCGCGTCCCCCAGCGGGCTCTCGTCCCGCCCCTGCAGGGCGAGCACCTCGAGGACCTCCAGGCTCTCCGGCACCTCCGGGCAGCTCGCCACCGGCCGATTCCCCCACGCCTCGATCGAGACCGAGGTCTCGTCGCCGTCGCCCCGGAAGACGAGCGTGACCTCGTGCGCGCCCTCTCGCTGGGGTCGGAAGGCCAGGAAGAAGACCGCGGGCTTCGACCCGCGGACGACCCCATCCACCTCGGGCCAGATGTGAAAATCCCCGGCGTCGGGCCCCCCGAGCTCTGCCGTGAGCGCCACGTTGGGGCTCGATCCCAGATTGCGCACCTCGATCTGCGAGAGGTAGGGCTCTCCCCCGGTCCAGCCGACCGGCGCCGCGACGAGGGGCGGACGTCTCACCTCGAAGCGGGTGCCCTTCACCGTCACGTCGATCGGGACCTGCACGATCACCGCGCCGTCGTCGCCTCGCACCCAAAGCTCGGAGCGAAGCTGTGGGACGGAGAAACCGGCTTGGTGGGAGAGGGAGAACTCCGCGCGCTCACCGACCCCGAGGGAGGGAAGCTCGTCCTTCTCGAGCGTGAAGCGCAGCCCGTCCACCTCGAGCGTGAGCGGCCCGGTCGGAACCCTACCCACGTTCTCCACGGCGATCGTCCGCTCCTCCGTGGTACCCGGCGACATCCGGTCGAAGACGATGGGCGAGGGTTCCACCCGGAGGGCCGGCCTTCGGCCGGCGCCGACCAGACGCACCGTCGCCGTCGGGCAGCCTCCGCAGATCACCTCGAAGGAGGCGTGCTGGTCCTCCCCGCGATCCAGCGGGCGAAAGGTCACGGGAAAATCGGCGGAGCCGCGGGGCGGGAGGACGAGGTTGGTCGGCACGAAGAAGTAGCTCTCGATGGAGCCGCTCGCCCCCAAGCCCACCGTCACCTGCAGCTCGTCGTCGAGCCGGTTGCGGATCTCGAGGGTTTTCGTCTCCTCTCCCCCGATCCGGACGAAACCGAAGTCGATCGTGTCGACGACCTCGAAAGGAACGGCGATCGCGCGACCGCGCACCGCGATCTCCTCGGAGACCTCGGTTCCGACCAGGACGATTCCGTCGTCGATCTCCCGCTCTCGCGCCGGGCGGAAGACGACGTTCGCCTTCACGCTACCGCGGGCCGGGATGCGGACGAGGGAGGGCTCGAGCGCGACGTCGGGCGGCGCCCGCTCGATCCGAAGCGAGACCTCCCGTCCTCCTTCGTTCCGGATGGACACCGGGAGGCTGGCCTTCGTCCCCACGGGCACGGTGCCGAAATCGAACTCCGTAGGCTCGATCACGACCGATACCTCGAGCGGGCGGACCGGATCCTCTTGGCAGGCCGCGGTGCCGAGGAGCACGAGGATCGCAAGGGCGGCAGGGCCCCACCTTTCCATGGTTCGGCCTCCACCGGGGGCAATTTCGGATGTTACCGCCCTTCCGCGAAAAGAACGAGCCCACCCCGGGAGGGAGTGGGCTCGATTCACGCCGAGAACGGGGTCTGCGTCCCCTTCATTCGGAGGCTTCGTCGGTCGAGGCGGCCTCGACCTCGACCTCGGGGGCGTCCACGAGTTCGAGGATGGCCATGGGCGCCGCGTCCCCGACGCGGAAGCCGGCGCGCACGATCCGGGTGTAGCCTCCCGGTCGCTGGGCGTAGCGCTCGGCCAGCGGCCCGAAGAGCTTCCGGAGGACCTCCTTGTCCCGGACGGTCCCGCTCGCGAGCCTCCGCGAGTGCAGCGTGTTGTTCTTGGCGAGCGTGATCATCTTCTCGGCCGTCTTGCGGGCCTCCTTCGCCTTGGCCACCGTGGTCCGGATCCGCTCGTGGCGAAAGAGCTCCGTCACGAGATTCTCGATCAACGCTTCCCGATGGGCCGAGGTCCGCGAAAGCTTGCGGCCGGCAACTCCGTGACGCATGTTTCACTCCGTCTCCGAGCCGGTCGGCTCGAACGCAACCTTAGGGGTTGGCGGTAGGCGTACCTCCCGTTCTCGGAGGCCAGTTTTCCAGTTTCATGCCGAGCGAGAGCCCCATCTCGGCAAGGATCTCCTTGATCTCCTTGAGGCTCTTGCGACCGAAGTTCTTCGTCTTGAGCATCTCCGCCTCGGTCTTCTGCACCAGATCGCCGATCGTGCGGATGTTGGCGTTCTGCAGGCAGTTGGCCGAGCGCACGGAAAGCTCGAGCTCGTCGACCGAGCGGAGAAGGTTCTCGTTGAACTTCTCCTCCACCTCGGGCCGCTCGGGCTCCACCTCTTCCTGGGTCTCGTCGAAGTTGATGAAGATCGAGACCTGCTCCTTGAGGATCTTCGAGGCGTAGGCGACCGCGTCGGCCGGCTGCACCGAGCCGTCCGTCCAAACCTCGAGCGTCAGCTTGTCGTAGTCCGTGACCTGGCCGACGCGGGCGTTGGTCACCTGGTAGTTGACCCGCTTCACCGGGGAGAAGAGCGCGTCGATCGCGATCGTGCCGATCGGATCGCCCTTCACCTTGTTCTCCTCGGCCGGCACGTACCCGCGGCCGCGGCGGCAGACCATCTCCATCCGGAGGCGGCCGCCCGGTCCGACGGTGGCCACGTGCTGGTCCGGGTTGAGGATCTCGACCTGCGGATCCGTGACGATGTCACCCGCCTTGACCTCCTTCGGCCCCTCCACGTCGAGGCGAAGGGTCTTGGGGTCGAGGGTGTGCATCCGCAACCGGACCTCCTTGAGGTTGAGGATGATGTCGCTGACGTCCTCGGTGACCTCGGGGATGTTGGAGAACTCGTGGTCGACCCCCTCGATGCGCACGGCGGTGATCGCGGCGCCCTGGAGTGAGGAGAGGAGGATCCGACGCAGCGAGTTGCCGATCGTGATCCCGAATCCCCGCTCGAGCGGCTCCACCACGAACTTGCCGTAGGTGGGGCTCAACGAGGCCTGGTCGATCTGGATGCCGCGGGGCTTGATGAGGTCCCGCCAGTTCTTCGCGATGATGGCGTCTGCCATTGCAATACCTCCGCGCTCACCCCCCACGCCCGGGTCGAGCCCGGGCACCACGGGTGGCTACGGTTCGAGACGAATCCCGAGATTACTTGCTGTACAACTCGACGATGAGCTGCTCCTGGATCGGGAGCGTGAGCTCCTCGCGGACCGGCAGGCCCTTGACCACGCCCTCGAACTTCTGCTTGTCCACCTCGATCCACGAGGGGAAGCCGCGCCGGTCCACGGCCTCGAGGGACTGGGCGATCCTTCCGATCTTCTGCGACTTCTCGCGGATGGCGATGCGATCGCCGACGCGCACCTGGAAGGACGGGATGTTGACCTTGCGGCCGTTCACCGTCACGTGCGCGTGGCGGACGAGCTGCCGAGCCTCGGCGCGGGTGTCCGCGAAGCCCATCCGGAAGACGACGTTGTCGAGCCTCTGCTCCAGGGCCTGGAGGAGGTTCTCGCCCGTCTTGCCCTTCTTCCGGCTGGCGCGCTCGTAGTAGAGGCGGAACTGCGACTCGAGGAGGCCGTAGATCCGCTTGACCTTTTGCTTCTCACGAAGCTGGACGCCGTACTCCGAGAACTTCACCCGGCCCTGGCCGTGCTGGCCCGGGGGATAGGGGCGGCGCTCGATCGCACACTTGTCGGTGTAGCAGCGATCCCCCTTGAGATACATCTTCAGATTTTCGCGCCTGCAAAGGCGGCAGGACGCTCCGGTGTAACGAGCCACGTCAATCCTCCTCGATGACCTGCGCCTTATGCCCTCGGTCGCTTCGGCGGCCGGCAGCCGTTATGCGGGATGGGGGTCACGTCACGAATGAGCTGGACCTTGAGGCCCGCCGCTCCGATCGCGCGGAGGGCGGACTCACGGCCGGCACCCGGTCCCTTCACGTAGACGGACACGGTGCGAAGGCCGTGCTCCATCGCCTTCGCGGCAGCGTCTCCGGCGGCCACCTGCGCGGCGAAGGGCGTGGACTTCCTCGATCCGCGGAAGCCTCGGGCGCCGGCGCTCGACCAGGCGATCACGTTTCCCGAGACGTCCGTGATGGTCACGATCGTGTTGTTGAACGTCGAGGAGATGTGGACGATGCCCTGCTGGACGTTCTTCTTGACCCTTTTCTTGACCTTCTTGTCTTCGGCCATCCCTAGTTCACTCCGAATGTGAGGTGATCGGCGCAGGGGGCCCTAGGCGGGAACCGCCCTCGCCAGCCATCTTCCTTACTTGCGCGCCCTGGCGATCGTCCGCTTGGGTCCCTTGCGGGTCCGCGCGTTGGTGTGCGTCCTCTGGCCCCGCACCGGGAGACCCTTGCGGTGGCGCAGCCCGCGATAGCAGCCGAGGTCCATGAGCCGCTTGATGTTCATCGAGACCTCGCGGCGAAGATCGCCCTCGACCTTGTGGTCGCGCTCGATGACCTCGCGGAGGCTCCGAACCTGCTCGTCGTTCAGATCCTTCGTCCGGATGGAAGGATCGACGCCGGCCTTCTCGCAGATCTGCCGGGCCGTCCAGTCGCCGATGCCGTAGATGTACTGAAGCGAAATCACGACCCGCTTTTCACGGGGGAGATCCACGCCGGAGATTCGTGCCACTTGCTCCTCCGATCCTTTTCTCGGCGCTCAGCCCTGCCGCTGCTTGTGACGCGGGTTGGCGGAACAGATGATCCGAACGGTGCCCTTGCGCCGGATGACCTTGCAGTTGTCGCAAATCTTCTTGACCGATGCCCGTACCTTCATGGCTTGCTCCGTACGGTAACTCCGAAGCCGGCGGGCCATATCATGTTCGCCACCCGTCGGCAAGCGTTACCTAATCGGGGAGGGTGAGAATCTGGGGCCCGTCCTCGGTCACCGCAATCGTGTGCTCGAAATGGGCCGAGAGCTTGCGGTCCGCGGTCACCGCGGTCCACTCGTCGTCCAGCTCCTCGATCTCCCAAGTTCCCTCGTTCACCATCGGCTCGATCGCGAGGACCATGCCCGGCTTGAGCCGGATCCCCTGCCCTCCGGGACCGTAGTTGGGGACCTGCGGATCCTCGTGCAATCTCCGGCCGATGCCGTGGCCCACGAAATCGCGGACCACGGAAAAGCCTTCGCTCTCCACGTGCGCCTGGATGGCGGCGCCGATGTCGTAGATGCGGTTCCCGGGGACGGCCGCCTCGATGCCGATCTCCAGGGCACGCCGCGTCACCTCGATCAGCCGGGACGCCGTCTCCGAGACCCGCCCCACGGGGACCGTGATGGCCGAGTCCCCGTACCAGCCGTCGAGCACCACCCCGAAGTCGACGCTGAAGATGTCGCCCTCGCGGAGGATCCGCTTCCGGGAGGGGATCCCGTGGACGATCTCCTCGTTGATGGAGGCGCAGAGCACGCCCGGGAAGGGGGTCTTCCCGCCCTGGGAGTAGCCCTTGAAGGCCGGCTTGGCTCCGTACTCGTAGATGAGGGCCTCGGCCATCTCGTCGAGTTCCCCGGTGCTCACCCCGGGGCGGACCGCCGCCGCGACCTCGCGCAGGATGCGCCCGACCACCCGGCCAGCTTCCCGCATCCTCTCGATCTCGGCCGCGCTCTTTCGGATGACGCCCATCCCCTCAGCCCTCCACCGCGCGCCGGACCCGGTCGTAGACCTCGTCGGGCTCCCCCACCCCGTCGACCTCGGCGAGGATCTCCCTCTCGCGGTAGAACTCCTTCACCTTCGGGATCTCGGTGCGGAAGACCTCGAGGCGCTTCTCCAACTTCTCGGCGGTGTCGTCCGAGCGCTGCACGAGATCGGCGCCCTCCACGTCGCACTTGCCCTCCACCTTCGGGGGGCGCGCCCGCACGTGGTAGACCGTCCCGCAGACCGGGCAGCTCCGTCGCCCGGTGACGCGGTCCACGAGGATCGCCTCGGGGACCTCCAGGCTGATCACCTTGTCGATCTTTCGGCCGTGGCGGGCGAGCGCCTCGTCGAGCGCCCGGGCCTGCGGCAAGGTGCGGGGGAAGCCGTCGAAGAGGATGCCGCCACCGAGGTCGCCCTTGGCGAGCCGCTCCTCGATGAGCCCGATCACGAGGTCGTCGGGGACGAGGCGGCCCTCCCGCATGAGCGGTTCGGCCTTCTTTCCGAGCTCGGTCCCTTCGCGCACGGCGTTCCGCAGGAGGTCTCCCGTGGAGATCTGCGTCACGCGATAGTCGACCTCCAGCCGCTTCGCCTGCGTCCCTTTTCCCGAACCCGCCGGTCCCAGAAAGACCAGGTTCATCGTTCACTCCAAATTCTTTGCGACAAACGCATCCGGGGCGCCACCTCCAAGGAAGCGCCCCGGCGTTCCGATCGAGGGGCCGGTTTCAGCGGGCCCCGGCCATCCGCCGGCCGCGGATCCGCGGGCCGCGAGCACCCGTAAAGCCCTCGTAGTGCCTCGTGATGAGGTGACCCTCGATCTGCTGCACCGTGTCCAGCGCCACGCCCACCACGATGAGCAGGGCGGTGCCGCCGAAGAAGAAGGGGGTGTTGAAGGTGCTGATGAGGATCGTCGGCAGCACGCAGACGATGGAAAGGTAGATCGCCCCGCCGGTGGTGAGGCGCGTCAGCACCCGATCGATGTACTCCGCCGTCTTCTTGCCCGGGCGGATGCCGGGGATGTAGCCGCCGTTCTTCTTCATGTTGTCCGCCACGTCGACCGGGTTGAAGGTCACGGCGGTGTAGAAGTAGGCGAAGAAGACGATCAGGAGCACGTAGAGGGTGTTGTACTCCCACCCGCCCATCTGCATCGCGTCCGAGAGCCCCTGCATCGCCGGGATCCAGCTCGCCAGCGTCGCCGGGACGAGGAGGATCGAGGAGGCGAAGATGGGCGGGATCACGCCGGCGGTGTTCACCTTGAGGGGCAGGTGCGTGGTCTGACCGCCCACGGTCTGGCGGCCGACCACCCGCTTGGCGTACTGCACCGGGATCCGGCGCTGTCCGCGCTCCACGAAGACCACCGCGCCGATGGCGGCCACGACCACCACGCCGAGCACGAAGAGGGAGACCTCGTCGAGCTGGCCCGTGCGGTACCACTGCGCCGTCTGGAAGAGGGCGTCCGGGAGGCGGGCCACGATGCCGGCGAAGATGATCAGCGAGATGCCGTTGCCGATCCCTCGCTCGGTGATCTGCTCACCCAGCCACATGATGAAGGCGGTGCCGGAGACGAGCGTGACCACCGTCATCAGCCGGAAGCCCCAGCCCGGATTGACCACCACGCTCTGCATCACGCCGGAGGGGTCACCCACGCCCTGGCTCTCCAGGAAGAACGCCATCGCGAGGCCCTGGATCGTCCCGAGGACGATGGTGCCGTAGCGGGTGTACTGGTTGATCTTCCGCCGACCGAGCTCCCCTTCCTTCTGCAGCCGCTCCAGCGCGGGGACGACCACGGCCAGGAGCTGCATGATGATGCTCGAGGAGATGTAGGGCATGATGCCCAGCGCGAAGATCGACGCCTGCTCGATCGCCCCACCCGAGAAGAGGTTGAAGAGGCCGAGCAGCCCGCCTTGCGACTGGATGAAGCCCTGCATCGCCTCCTGGTCGATGCCGGGGGTCGTGATGAAGACCCCCAGCCGATAGACCGCGAGCAGCGACAAGGTGAAGAGGAGCCGATTCCTCAGCTCCTTGATCCGGAAGACGTTCGCGATGGCTTCGAACAAGATGCTACCCCTTCGACGGGAGAGGGAAGATCAAGGGACGGTCCCTCACCCCTGTGTCGCACCTGCCTCGGCGGCAGGCACCTCGATCACAGAGACGGAACCGCCGGCGTTTTCGATCGCTTCCTTCGCCTTGCGAGAGAAGGCATGGGCAGTGACCGTGATCTTCTTCGAAATCTCCCCGCGGGCCAAAACTTTCACCTTGACCCCCTTCTTCGAAAGGATGCCCTTCTCGAAGAGGGTCTCCGGGTCGATGGTCGCCCCGTCCTCGAAGACCGCGTCGAGGCGTTCGAGGTTGACGGGCACGTATTCCACGCGGAAGGGGTTCTTGAAGCCGAACTTCGGGAGCCTCCGCTGCAGGGGCATCTGACCGCCCTCGAAGCCGGCGATCGTCATCCGGCCCGAGCGCGACTTCTGACCCTTGTGGCCCTTACCCGAGGTCTTCCCGAGGCCGGAGCCCGGCCCCCTGCCGACACGCTTCTTGCGCTTGCGCGAGCCTTCCGGGGCTCGGAGGTTGTGAAGATTCGTACCCACGACTCATGCCTCCTTCGACTCGGCTCGCTTGCCCTTCCGCGCGCGGACGGGGGCCTCGCCCTCGACCACCTCCCAGGTCACGAGGTGCGAGACCTTGGCGACCATGCCGCGGATGGCGGGCGTATCCTGCAGGAGCCTCTCCTGATTCAACTTCTTCAGGCCGAGCCCACGCACGGTATCCTTCTGATCCTGCGGGCGGCTGGCCACGGAACGGACCAATTTGACCTTCAGCGCCATGTTCGTCCTCTCTTGGCCGGGCCGTCAGGCCGAGGGCAGGATCTCCGACACGTCCTTCCCCCGCGTCCTCGCGATCTCCTCCGGAGAGCGCATCTGCATCAGACCGTCCATGACGGCCTTGAGGACGTTGTGGGGGTTGCGGCTGCCGAGGATCTTCGTCAGCACGTTGCGCACCCCGGCGGCCTCGAGGACCGCGCGGACCGCGCCGCCGGCGATGACCCCGGTACCCTCCGAGGCCGGCTTGAGGAGCACCTTGCCGGCGCCGAAGACGCCGACGGCCTCGTGAGGCAGCGTGGAGCCCTGGAGCGGGACGCGGATCAGGTTCTTCTTCGCCTGCTCCCCGCCCTTGCGAATCGCCTCCGGCACCTCGTTCGCCTTGCCCAGACCGATGCCGACGTGGCCGTTGCCGTCGCCGACGACGACGAGCGCGGAGAAGCTGAAACGCCTACCGCCCTTGACCACCTTGGCGACCCGATTGATGTTGACGACTCGATCCGTGAGGTCGAGCTCGTTGGGATTGATCGGCTGCTGCGACATGTCAGAACTCCAGTCCCGCCTCACGGGCAGCATCGGCGACGGCAGCCAGCCGGCCGTGGTAGGGGAAGCCGTTGCGATCGAAAACCACGGCCCGGACCTGGGCGGCCTGCGCCTTCTCGGCGATCAGCTTGCCGACGAGGCGGCTCGCGCCGGTCTTGTCCACGCCGTCGAGCTGGTCGCGGATCTCCTTGCTGAGGGTGGAGGCGAACGCGAGGGTCTTGCCCTGCGTGTCGTCGACCACCTGCGCGTAGATGTGCTTGTTGCTCTTGAACACGCTGAGCCGCGGCCGCTCGGGGGTTCCCGAAATCTTCTTCCGAATCCGCTCCGCCCGGCGTTGGCGCGGGGAGAGCGTACGCTTGTTCATTCGTGCCATTCTCGTTACCCGTTCCCTTCGCCTCAGGCGCCGGTCTTACCCTGCTTCCGGCGGATCGTCTCGTCGGCGTACTTGATGCCCTTGCCCTTGTAGGGCTCCGGGGGCCTGAGCGAGCGGACCTTGTCCGCCACCTGCCCCAGGAGCTGCTTGTCGTGGCTCGAGAGCGTCAGCACGGTCTGCCGCTCCACCGCCGCCGAAACGCCCTCCGGGAGCGGGAAGACCACCGGGTGGGAGAGACCGAGGGTGAGATGGAGTTCCTTGCCCTTGACCTCGGCGCGGTAGCCCACGCCGTTGATCTCGAGCACGCGGTTGAAACCCGTGGACACGCCGGTGAGGGCGTTGGCCAGGAGGCTGCGCGTCAGCCCCTGCATCGCGCGGGCCTCGGCGCCGTCGTCCTCGCGGCGCACCAGGACCTGACCGTCCTCGATCGCCACCTGCACGCGACGACCAATCGGGACGTCGAGCGTGCCCTTGGGGCCCTGCACGCGGACGGCCTCGGCCCCGATGTCCACCTTCACCTTCTCCGGGATCTGAATCGGACGCTTACCAATGCGCGACATCTTCGGCCTCCGATCAATAGACGGTGCAGAGGAGCTCACCGCCGACCCGGGCCTTGCGAGCCTCGCGATCGACCATGACTCCCTTGCTGGTGGAGAGGATCGAGATGCCGAGTCCGCCGAGGACCCGCGGAATCTCGTCGCTGCCGACGTACCGGCGCAGGCCGGGACGCGACACGCGCTGCAACTTCCGGATCACCGGCCTCCCGCCCTCGTAGCGGAGAAAGACGGTGATCTCGCCCTGCTTGCCGTCCTCGTGGACGACGTAATCCTTGATGTAGCCCTCGCGCTTGAGGACGTCGATGATCGCCACCTTCAACTTGCTGGCGGGGATCACCGTCTTCTCGTGCCGAGCCTGGCCCGCATTCCGGATGCGGGTCAGCATGTCGGCGATCGGATCGGTCACATTGGCCATCGGAAACTTCCTAGCTCAACGGGCCCGCACCGCCTCGCCGCCCCATGCGGTGGTCCGGTCGCGGGCCATTCCTTCCCCCTTACCAGGAGGACTTGGTCACACCAGCGATCTCCCCGCGGAGGGCCCGGGTCCGGAAACAGATGCGGCACATCTGGAACTTCCGGAGGAAGGCCCTCGGGCGCCCACAAAGCGGGCACCGGTTGTGCTGCCGCACCTTGAACTTGGGCTTGCGGGTCGCTGCAACCATCTTCGAAGTCTTCGCCACGGTTACTTCCCCTTGATCAGGAGCGGAACGGCATCCCCAGATACTTCAGGAGCGCGCGTCCCTCCTCGTCGGTGCGAGCGGTCGTCACGATGGTGATGTTCATCCCCTTCACCTTCTCGACCTTGTCGTAGTCGATCTCGGGGAAGATGATCTGCTCACGGATGCCCAGCGTGTAGTTCCCCCGACCGTCGAACGCGCGGCTGGAGACGCCGCGGAAGTCCCGGACCCGAGGCAGGGCGAAGGAGATCAGCCGCTCGAGGAACTCGTACATCCGGTTCGCGCGGAGGGTGACCATCGCGCCGATCGCCTGCCCCTCGCGGAGCTTGAAGTTCGCGATCGACTTGCGGGCGCGGGTGAGCACGGGCTTCTGCCCCGTGATCTGCGCCAGCTCGGCCACCGCCGAGTCGAGGATCTTCGAGTTGGCGAGCGCCTCCCCGAGACCCATGTTGACGACGATCTTCTCGAGCCGCGGAACCTGCATCGGGCTCTTGTACCCGAAATCCTTCATCAGGGCCGGGACGGCTTCCTTCAGGTACCGTTCCCGAAGTGCGGGATTTGCCATGTTCACTCCTGCTTCCGCCGGCGTTCGTGCCTACCACCGACGGATCAGACCTCAATCCAGAACTTCGCCGGTGCGCTTGGACACCCGCACCTTCTTGCCGTCCTCGAGGATCTTCATCCCGACACGGGTCGGGACGTCGTTCTTCGGGTCGACGAGCATCAGGTTGGAGACGTGGATCGTCCCCGCCTTCTCGATGATTCCGCCTTCGGGCATCGAGGGGTTGCGGCCGGGCTTGACGTGGCGCTTGACCATCGCCACCCCCTCGACCCGCGCGCGCATCTTGCGGCGGTCGATCTCGAGGATCTTGCCGACCTTCCCCTTCTCGCTGCCCGAGATGACCTTGACGGTGTCGCCCTTCTTGATGCGCATCTCAGAGCACCTCCGGGGCGAGCGAGATGATCTTCATGAACTTCTTCGCCCGGAGCTCGCGCGCAACCGGACCGAAGATACGGGTGCCGATCGGCTCCTGATCCTTGTTGATCAGGACGGCGCTGTTGGTGTCGAACTTGATGTAGCTCCCGTCCGGGCGGGCGATCTCGCTCTTGGTCCGAACGACGACCGCGCGCTGCACGTCGCCCTTCTTCACCCTCGCGTTCGGGATCGCCTCCTTGACCGAGACGACGATCACGTCGCCGACGCTGGCGTAGCGCCGACGCGAGCCACCGAGCACCTTGATGCACATGACCTTGCGCGCGCCGGAGTTGTCCGCCACGTCGAGCACGCTAGTGGCCTGAATCATGACTCTCTCCTTCCGCGGAGGGTTCGCCCGAAGCGCCTATCCGCGGCCGAAATTCCTCAGATCCCGGTCGCCTTGACCAGGGTTTCCACCACCCGCCAGCGCTTGTCCTTCGAGAGGGGCCGGGTCTCGACGATCCGGACCTTGTCGCCGATCTGGCAGGTGTTGTTCTCGTCGTGCGCCTTGTACTTGACGTGGCGCGTCACGTACTTGCCGTACTGCGGATGCTTGACCCGACGATCGACCCGAACGACGACGGTCTTGTCCATCTTGTTCGAGGTGACGACGCCGATCCTGACCTTTGGCCTACCGCGCTCCATTGCTTCCTTCCTTTGCTCCGAGGGGGCCTGGGCGCGCCTAGCGGCCGATTCCCAGCTCCATCTCCCGCAGAACCGTCAGGGTCCTCGCGATCTCCTTCCGCGTCTTGCCGAGATCCGCGGTGGAATCGAGTCGCCCCGTCTTCAGCTTCATGCGGAGATCGAAGAGGGAGGCCCGAAGCTCCGCGAGCTTCTTCTGCAGCTCCTCCTTCGAGAGAGCCCTCAGATCCTTCGCACTCATCTTCAAAGCCCCATGCTTTCGCGACGGACGATCTTGGTGCGGACCGGCAGCTTGAACGCCGCCAGCCGAAGCGCCTCGAAGGCGACCTCCTCGTCCACGCCCTGGATTTCGTAGAGGATGCGACCCGGCTTGACGACCGCGACGTAGTGGTCGACCGAGCCCTTTCCCGCGCCCATCCGGACCTCGGCCGGCTTGGAGGTCACGGGCTTGTCCGGGAAGATCCGGATCCAGACCTTGCCGCCCCTCTTGATGTGACGGGTCATCGCGATACGGGCCGCTTCGATCTGGCGGGAGGTGACCCAGCCGCAGTCGAGGGCCTGGAGACCGTACTCCCCGAAGCTCAGAGAGGCGCCGCGATAGGCGGTCCCCTTCATCCGACCCTTGCGTTGCTTGCGCCACTTGGTTCTTGCTGGCTGAAGCATCTTTCTTCCTTTGCTCTTGGAGCAAGCGAGCGCGCGTACATGGCATGAACGCGCGCCGACGTCAAGAGCCTGCTCGACGTTTTACTTGGTGGTCGCCTCCGGGAGGATCTCTCCCTTCATCACCCACACCTTGCACCCGATCTTCCCGTAGGTGGTCGAAGCCTCGGCGAAGCCGTAGTCGATGTCGGCGCGGAGGGTGTGGAGGGGGACCCGGCCCTCGCGGTACCACTCGTAGCGAGCCATCTCGGCGCCGCCGAGCCGACCCGAGCAGGCGATCCGGATGCCCTTCGCCCCGAACTTCAGGGCGGTGGAGACCGCCTTCTTCATCGCCCGGCGGAAGGCGATCCGGCGCTCGAGCTGGGTGCAGACGTTCTCGGCGACGAGCTGCGCGTCGATCTCGGCCTTCCGGACCTCGATGATGTTGAGGAAGACCTCGTTCTCCGTGAGCTTCTGGAGATCCTTCTTGAAGGTCTCGATGCCCGCGCCCCGCTTGCCGATGACGATGCCCGGCCTCGCGGTGTGCACGTTCACCTTGATCTTGTTCGCCGCGCGCTCGATCTCGACCCGCGAGATGCCCGCGTGCTTCAGCTTCTCCTTGACGAACTCCCGGATCCGGATGTCCTCATGGAGCCACTTGGCGTAGTTCTTCTCTTCGTACCACTTGGAATCCCAGCCACGGATCACGCCGAGCCGGAAACCGATCGGATGTACTTTCTGACCCACTAGCGCATCTCCCCAAGCTCGACCACGACGTGGCTGGTTCGCTTGTTGATCCTTCCCGCCCTGCCCTGGGCGCGCGGCCGGAACCGCTTCAGGGTGGGCCCCTCGTCGACGCGGATCGTCTGCACGAAGAGACGATCGATGTCGATGTTTTCCTTCTTCTGCTCCGCGTTGGCGATGGCGGAGCGAATCACCTTCGAGATGGGGAGCGCAGCCGCCTTCGGCGTGAAGCGCAAGGTCGCCAGAGCCTCTTCCACCTGCTTGCCCCGGACGACGTCGCAGACGATCCGCACCTTGCGGGGCGACATCCGGAGGAAGCGAAGCTGGGCCGTTGCGGCGGTCTCTCCCTTGTAACCCTGTTTCTTCGCCATGGTTTGCGTTCCTTACCTGCGCTGCGCCTTCCGATCGGCCGCGTGGCCATGGAAGGTGCGAGTCGGAGCGAACTCACCGAGCTTGTGGCCGACCATGTTCTCCGTCACGAAGACGGGGATGAACTTCTGGCCGTTGTGGACGGCGAACGTATGACCCACGAATTCCGGGAAGATCGTCGACCGCCGCGACCAGGTCTTGATGACCTTCTTCTGGTTGGTCCGGTTCGCCTCTTCCACCTTCTTCAGGAGGTGAGGATCGGCGAACGGGCCTTTCTTGATTGAACGAGCCATTCTTTCTGTTCCTTAGCTCCCACGGGCCCGATTGCCCGTGGGTTCGACCGATCGTTTTCGCCCTTACTTCCTGCGCTTGACGATGAACTTGTCGGTGTTCTTGTTCTTCCGCGTCTTGTAACCCTTGGTGGGAACGCCCCACGGGGTCACGGGATGCGGATTACCCTGGGCAGCCTTGCCCTCGCCACCACCGTGCGGGTGATCGACGGGGTTCATGGCGACACCGCGGACCCGGGGACGACGTCCCAGCCAGCGGCTGCGCCCCGCCTTCCCGATGCGGACCGTGGCGTGCTCCGCGTGCCCGACCGTGCCGATGGTGGCCCGGCATTCGAGGAGGACCATGCGGACCTCGCCCGAGGGCATGCGGATCTGGGCGAACTTGCCCTCCTTCGCCATGAGCTGGCCCCAGCTCCCCGCGGAGCGGATGAGCTGGCCGCCCCGCCCCGGCTTGAGCTCCACGTTGTGGATCAGGGCGCCGAGGGGGATGGAGCGGAGCGGAAGCGCGTTGCCCGTCTGCGGATCGACGTCCTCGCCCGAGACGATCTTGTCGCCCACGGCGAGGCCGTCCGGCCAGAGGATGTAGCGCTTCTCGCCGTCCACGTACTGGATGAGCGCGATTCGGGCCGAGCGGTTCGGATCGTATTCGATGGAGACGACCTTGCCCTCGATACCGTCCTTGTTGCGCTTCCAGTCGATGATCCGGTAGCGGCGCTTGTGCCCGCCACCGATGTGGCGCGAGGTGATGTTGCCGTAGACGTTACGGCCGCCCGTCTTCCGAAGCGGAGCCGTCAGCTTGCGCTCGGGGCGCTTGCCCTTGGTCAGCTCCTTGTTGTCCGGCGTGGTCATGAGCCGACGGCCCGGACTCGTCGGCTTGTAGCTCTTCAAAGCCATGATGTCTTACCTCACGCCCCGAGGTCGAAGAGATCGATCGACTGGCCTTCCTTCAGCACGACGATCGCCTTCTTCCAGTTGGGCCGGCGGCCGATGAACCGACCGACGCGCTTGGTCTTCCCACGGACGATCTGGGTCCGAACCTCGACGGGGTCGACGCCGAAGAACCGCTTGATCGCCGCCTTGATGTCGTCCTTGGTCGCCCTGCGATCCACCTCGAAGGTGTAGGCGCCGGTGGCGTCCCGGGCCAGCTCGCTCTTCTCGGTGAGGATCGGGGCGCGGATCACTTCTTCGATCTTCACGACAGTACCCCTTCGAGATGCTTGGCGGCCGCGCTCGTCAGGACCAGGTGGGACCTCCGAAGCGCCGCCTCGAGGTTGAAGCCCTCGACCGGAAGCGCGTCGAAGGACTCGAGGTTGCGAATCGACCGGATGGCGACCTCCCGCTCGCGGTCTTCGGCGCCGCCCGCCACGACGACGAGCGCCGAGGGCAGGCCGAGGTTCTCGGTGAGGGTCTTCAAGGCCTTCTGGGTCTTGATCTCACCGAGGTCGAAGTTCTCCACGACGAGGAGGTTCCCCTCCGACGCCCGGAGCGAAAGGACGGAGCGGAGCGCCCCCTTCCGCACCTTGGCGGGCGGCCGGTAGAAGTAATTCCTCGTCTTGGGCGCGAGCGCGACGCCACCGCCCACCCACTGGGAGGCGCGGGTCGAGCCGTGACGGGCGCGGCCCGTTCCCTTCTGGCGCCAGGGCTTCTTGCCGCCGCCGGAAACCAGCGAGCGGTTCTTCACCCCGACGGTACCGCGGCGGCGGTTGATCTGCTGCATCTTCACGACCTCGTAGATGAGGTTCTCGTTGACCTCGGCCGCGAAGACGGAGTCCGCCAGGTCGATGGTGCCGACCTTCTGCTTCTGGAGATTGTAGACGTCGAACGTTGCCATGGTTCTCCCCTCGCCCCTCAGGACTTGATCTCCACGTCGACGCCGGCGGAGAGATCGAGCTTCATCAGGGCGTCGAGCGTGGCCTGCGTGGGCTCGAGGATGTCGAGGAGCCGCTTGTGGGTGCGGATCTCGAACTGCTCCCGCGACTTCTTGTCGACGTGGGGGCCCCGCAGCACGGTGAACTTGTTGATCTTGGTGGGCAGCGGAATCGGTCCGGCCACCTTCGCTCCCGTGCGGCGGGCGGTCTCCACGATCTCTCCCGCGGACTGATCGAGGAGCTTGAAGTCGTACGCCTTCAAGCGGATGCGAATCTTGTGAGTCGCCATGAAAACCTCTTCTTACTCGATGATTTCCGAGACGACGCCGGCGCCGACCGTACGGCCGCCCTCGCGGATGGCGAAGCGTAGCTCCTTCTCCATGGCGATCGGCGTCAGGAGCTCGACCGTGATGGAGACGTTGTCGCCGGGCATCACCATCTCGGTGCCCTCGGGCAGGAAGACCTCGCCCGTGACGTCCGTCGTCCGGAAGTAGAACTGCGGCTTGTACCCCTTGAAGAAGGGCGTGTGGCGACCACCCTCCTCCTTGGTCAGCACGTAGATCTCCGCCTTGAACTTCTTGTGCGGCGTGATCGACCCCGGCTTCGCCAGCACCTGACCACGCTCCACGTCCTCGCGCTTGAGGCCGCGGACCAGAAGGCCGACGTTGTCGCCCGCGATGCCCTCGTCGAGGAGCTTGCGGAACATCTCGACGCCGGTGACCACCGTCTTCTGCGTCTCGCGGATGCCGACGATCTCCACCTCGTCGCCCACCTTCACCCGGCCACGCTCCACGCGACCGGTCACCACGGTGCCGCGGCCCGAGATCGAGAAGACGTCCTCGACCGGCATCAGGAACGGACGGTCGACCGCGCGCTCCGGCGTCGGAACGTAGTTGTCCACCGCCTCCATCAGCTTCAGGATGGCCTGCGCGCCGAGCTCGCCCTGGTCACCCTCGAGCGCCTTGAGCGCCGAGCCCTTGATGATCGGGGTGTCGTCGCCCGGGAACTCGTACTGGTTCAAAAGCTCGCGAACCTCGAGCTCGACCAGGTCGAGGAGCTCGGGGTCGTCGACCATGTCGCACTTGTTGAGGAAGACGACGATGTAGGGGACGCCCACCTGGCGGGCCAGGAGGATGTGCTCCCGCGTCTGCGGCATCGGGCCGTCCGCCGCCGAGACCACCAGGATGGCGCCGTCCATCTGCGCCGCGCCGGTGATCATGTTCTTCACGTAGTCGGCGTGGCCGGGGCAATCGACGTGAGCGTAGTGGCGGTTCTCCGTCTCGTACTCGACGTGCGAGGTCGAGATGGTGATGCCGCGCTCCCGCTCCTCGGGCGCCTTGTCGATGGAGGAGTAGTCCATCGCCTGCGCGCCGCCCTTGGCCGCGAGCACGTTGGTGATTGCGGCGGTCAGGGTCGTCTTCCCGTGGTCGACGTGACCGATGGTTCCGATGTTGACGTGCGGCTTCTTACGCTCGAATTTCTCTTTTGCCATCTCTCTTTCCTTTCGAATCCGTCGAGGCCTAGGCCCCCTTCACCTTGGCGATGATCGCGTCGGCGATGTTTCGGGGAACTTCCTGGTAGTTGGCGAATTGCATGGTGTAGGTGGCGCGACCCTGGGTCTTCGAACGAAGGTCGGTCGCATAGCCGAACATCTCGGCGAAGGGAACCTCCGCACGGATGACCTGCAGCGCGCCGCGCGGCTCCATTCCCAGGATCCGGCCGCGGCGCGAGTTCAGATCCCCGATCACCTCGCCGGTGTATTCGTCGGGGGTCTCGATCTCACAAGACATGATGGGCTCGAGGAGGACGGGGCTCGCCTTGGAGGCGGCCTCCTTGACGGCCATCGATCCCGCGATCTTGAAGGCCATCTCGCTCGAGTCCACCTCGTGGAAGCTTCCGTCGTAGAGCTCCACCTTCACGTCGACCATGGGATAGCCTGCGAGCACGCCGCCTCCCAGGGCCTCCTCCACGCCCTTCTCGATCGCCGGAATGAACTCCTTGGGGATGACCCCGCCGACGATGGAGTTGACGAACTCGAAACCCTTGCCGGGCTCCTGGGGCGTGACGCGCAGCCAGCAGTGACCGTACTGGCCGCGGCCGCCCGTCTGGCGGACGTACTTGCCCTCGGCCTCGGCCGTGGCGGTGATGGTCTCGCGGTAGGCCACCTGGGGCTTGCCGACGTTGGCCTGGACGTGGAACTCGCGCTGCAGGCGGTCGACGATGATCTCCAGGTGGAGCTCGCCCATCCCGGAGATGATCGTCTGCCCGCTCTCCTCGTCGGTGTGCACGCGGAAGGAGGGATCCTCCACGGCCAGCCGCTGCAGCGAGGTGGCGAGCTTCTCCTGGTCGGCCTTGGTCTTCGGCTCGATCGCCACGGAGATCACCGGCTCGGGGAACTCCATGGACTCGAGGACGATCGGATCCTTCTCGTCGGTCAGGGTGTCGCCGGTGACCGTGAGCTTGAGGCCGACCGCGGCGGCGATGTCGCCGGCGTAGACCTCCTGGATGTCCTCGCGCTTGTTCGAGTGCATCCGGAGGATGCGTCCGATCCGCTCCTTCTTCTTCCGGGCGGAGTTGTAGACCGTGGAGCCGGCCTGCAGGACGCCCGAGTAGACGCGGAAGTAGGTGAGCTGCCCCACGTAGGGATCGCTCTGGATCTTGAAGGCCAGGGCGGAGAACGGCGCGTCGTCCCTGGAGGGGCGGGTCAGCGGCTCGCCGTCCGGGGTGGTGCCCTGGACGTCCGGCACGTCCGAGGGGGCCGGGAGGTAGCGCACGATGGCGTCGAGGAGCTGCTGGATGCCCTTGTTCTTGAAGGCCGAGCCGCAGAGCACGGGCACGACCTTCATCTGGATGGTCGCCGCCCGAATGGCCCGGTGGATGGCCTCCACGTCGAGCTCCTCGCCGCCCAGGTAGCGCTCCAGGAGCTCGTCGTCCGTCTCGACCACGGCGTCCAGGAGCTGGGTGCGCGCCTCCTCGATCTCCTCGAGCTGCTCGGGAGTCGGATCCT
>Ga0180216_1001106_pt1 | contig 24896 bp, 24 predicted proteins | sample eDN3rd37CBELigMG_FD_128879 | JGI IMG/M metagenome (GOLD analysis project Ga0180216, IMG submission 128879) | Enriched Miracle-Growth compost microbial communities from Emeryville, California, USA - eDNA 3rd pass 37_C BE-Lig MG (version 2)... ... | reverse complement strand
TTGAGTTTCGGACATTGGCTTAATGACCTCTCTTTCATAAAATAGTTCATCCTACAGATAGTATTCGAACCCTATATTTGAATATCCTCCCATTTCTGCTTTTTAAGTAAGGGGAGAAACTCCCCTTATTGCAGACTAAGAAGTATGAATGGAAATGGCCTGTATCATCTTATCCCAATCGTCGAAGTGAATTTCGTGACCGGCCACGTCGAGTGTCAACAATGTTGCATTTGGCATTTCTTCAACTAATGCTAAAGCATGCTCATAGGGAAGCACAGGATCTTCCGTTCCATGGATAACAAGAGATGGAACTTGGATCTCCTTCATCTTTCCTTCATACGCATCATCCCCTTTAAGAAAGGCATGATTGAACATGCTGAGGAGGTTATTGGCACGTTTCACTTCTGTAGTTACATGCTTATACACTCGCTTTTCATCAAATGCACGCTTTGAACCTGAAAGCAAGCGCGATCCGTCAACCAGGTATGGAATAACAACGGCTTCATCTGCCCAATCCAGGGTGGCTCCTTTAGTATGATAGGCTGGAATTTTCTCATCCATCGGAGGCAAGTCTCGGACGTTATCATCCCCACCGAAAAGACTGGTGGCAATCAGCGTTAAAGTCAAAACTCTTTCAGGATGCCTAATGGCGATGATTTGCGCGATCATCCCGCCTAAGGACATGCCAGCAATATGTGCTCGCTTAATCCCATATGAATCAAGCACCCCCACCGCATCATCGGCCATGTCTTGCACCGTATAATGCGAGCTACCCGGTGGGTAGGTGACAGACCGCCCCACATCCCGGTTATCAAAGCGGATCACAAATCGCCCCGTGTCCGCTAATCGTTGGCAGAATTCATCATCCCAATATACCATCGAACACATCGCGCCCATAATCAACAGCACCGCGGGATGGTTTGGGTTCCCAAAACTTTCTGTACATATATCAATACCGTTAATTTGATTTACCTTTTCACTCATGATGATCTCCTCTTTTCATTTAGTTTTTGTACACGTTAAAAAGGCACAACCAAATAAACCTACACATTTTCCAAAAAAGAAAATGGATAAGCCTACGTGAACTGTACCTTACTTTATCGTAAACGAATAAATTGGATAATCATCATGATCTCTCCTATCAAGGACATGACGGGCTCTAAGCCCACCTTGATTATAGCACGCTTTATACCGAGTTGTCTGTTTAACGGGAGAAACTTCACATATGCTAGGGCTTATAGCGTAAGGAATTCGCATCGATTCAAAGTGATAAATAATATGAACATAAAATGCATATCACAAATGAAAGACTTTTTCACATCCCATCCGTCCGAACCCAGCTATAAAATAGTTATATTTTCCTACCCACAAAATTGTAATTTAGTCCAATATAATCATAAATTAATTTGTAAAATTAGATAGAATGGTACTTACGTCAACAATTCAAGTACATTCCAAGATAAAGGCAAAACCATTGAAAAATGGTGACGCAAAACTACAGGGGCTTCGTTGTTCTACAACATGCCAGCCAGGTGCCAAAGGAGAGAACATTATGATATCCCGTGAAAAATTCAGTCAGTGGATCCACACTAATTTACAACTTAAAATCGATACGAAAGATGAAATCACTATCTATGGGCGTATGTTAACTTACCATGAAAATGAGAAAATGATCCTAGTCTATGACACGGATCATAGGAATGTGTTTAATATCAATCTTTCGGAGATTTATCAAATAACCCCTGCCGACTAAAACATAGTAGGCTTATTTTCGTTAGTTCATTTTCTCTAAATTTTTCGCAACGTATCCTCTAAATCCGCAATCAAATCATCCGGATTCTCCAATCCGATGGACAAACGTACATCACAAAGCGACAAACCAAGCTCCACAAATCGCTCATACGGTAGTTTCTTGTAATAGCTAATGGCCGGCGAATAACAGAGGCTTTCGTGCCCACCCCAACTGACTCCAAGTTTAAAGATTTTTAAGGCATTAAAAAACTGACGCACCTGCTCTTCTGCACAATCTAATCGGATGGAAAACAGACCGGTATACCCAGTCATCAACTTTTTCCCCAGTTCGTATTGTGGGTAGGATTCTAGCCCTGGATAGCGGACGGCCAAAACCTTGGGATGTTGCTCTAAATACTTGGCCACCTTCATCGTATTTTCCTGATGCCTTTGGAGGCGTAAGGGTAAAGTTCTCATCCCCCGAAGAATTAACCAGGCCTCGATGGGAGCCATTTTCGCCCCGAACAGAATATGCTCCCTCATGAAAATGCTGTCCACATCCTCAGCCCGACCGATGACTGCTCCTGCAATAACATCACTATGTCCATTGATGTACTTTGTACAGGAATGGACCTCCAGGTCTACCCCCATTTCGAGGGGTTTTTGAAAGAGAAAAGTGGCCCAGGTATTATCGATCACCGTTTTGATTCCGTGCTTTTTGGCTAGCCCAACAATGGCCGGAATATCCTGCAGCTCAAAAATAGCAGTCGTTGGACTTTCCAGGTATATTAGAGTTGTATTCGGTCGGATGGCCGCTTCAAATTCCCCCACATCCTTTCCGTCAACAAAGGTCGTATCAACGTTCATTTTTTCCTTCACATATTTCCCCAAAAAGCTGTGTGCTGAACCGTAAATATTTCTTACCGCAATGACGTGGTCACCGTGTTTTAGGTAGTGAAGGATTGCCGCCGTGATCGCTGCCATACCAGAGGAAAGCAATTTTGCCCGTTCTCCGCCCGCAAGTTTGGCTATCTTCTCTTCCACAATGCGAACCGTCGGGTTCCCGCCCCTTGTATAAAGACAATGGTTGATTTGGTCATCAAACATACTACAGAGACCTTCCCAATCCTTCGCAGCAAAAAGGGTATTTTGATAGATCGGAGGAACAATGGCGCCACCTTGGCTCTCAGGATCCTCGGCAAAGTGGGCAAGGATCGTTTCCATTTCATAATCAAAGGGTTCTATTTTCACATCTTTCTCCTTCCTTCTTCCCTTTTAATAGACTTGCAACTATTTTACTACTTTTCCCAAATTTTAAACAGACGATAAAAAACCCGCCATTCGGCAGGTATGAACTCTAAATATTTAATAACGTTAGGATAATTTCAAATAGGATAAGAATCACAATGATCCATTCAACAAATAATCCCCTTATGGAATGGCTAATCGTGGAAAAACCCTCCATGATATTCGTTAAAATTTCTGTTTTACTTTTCAAAATTTCATACCTGTCATTTAGCTCAAAGAACTCCATCATCAGATCATAAAATTCGCCTGCAGCGCTACTGGTCCAGGTAATATCCGGTTTATCCAAAATCATAATATACGCAAGGGTATTATATTCGTGACGCACGATTTTAGCCGTCGTCTTCGCAATTTGCTTATTTCCAATCCAAAGTTTCCCTTTTTCCAATCTGTCAATGACATTTTCCAGATTATCGAGGATTTTTCCAAGTTGTTCCTCCGTTTTCTCAAGTGCCACGGATTTTGCAAGGACGGTCGAAATAAGTTCCGGGTAAAAGCTCTCATATGTAGGAACAATCACGTATTCATCGGTCAAATTTATGTTGTCGGATTCCCCAATGTGAAGACTGTAATCGTCTGTATAAACTTCTGCTTTTCTAAGGTCAAGATCCCTTTCAAAGGAATGGATGAATTGAAAAAAGGCCTTGATCTCATGGGACTGTGAAAAATTTATAAACACGATACTGCCAAAAGAAAAAACCAGAACGGCTTGTGATTCATCCACCTGTGTATTAATGATGGATTTTAGCGTATCACTCCTCAGGACTAAAGGTTCCTCCCAAGTGAATTTTTTTGGGATGCCACAATGAATGGCGATGTTGTTTAAATTAATCTCATTTGTGATGGAATAGGCTTTAAAAGTCATTTCAGTCATGGTTAACACTCTTTTCAACAAAGTTTTCAATATCAACCATTCTAACCAAAAACAAAACGATTTAGGCAATATACATTAAGCGGCTCTGTCGCCAGACTCCCAAACCGTTTATTTTTTGACTTTTTTGCAGAAACTATAGTTGTACAGGATATTCAAGCTGATAAAAATTTGAGTTAGATCAATATAACACAAAAAATTTCAAGTTGGTGAAACTGTGTTCTTTATTATTCGCTTTATCATTGAATGGGTAGTTTGGCTCATCTTTGCAGATAAGAAAAGATGGAGGGAATTACTGCCTCCTTCCTTATTTGCTTCTTTATTAGGTCTACTAACGGATAACTTGATGCATTATTATAAGTTGTGGGATTATGGGGATCAGGATCATCAAAAGTATTTGACGATGTTGGAATATATGTAGTTACAACTTATCTTTTTCTACAATGGCTTCCTACTCCTCATACCTTCAAACGCTTATTCTGGTATTTCTTTATATGGACAGCTATAGCCGCATCCGTTGAATGGATTCATGTAGCCACTGGACACATGACTTATCATAAATGGTGGAATTTGGGTTTTTCCTATATTTCGGATTGGATTTTATTTTGGGTGTTCTACAAGTACCATGAGATTTTTAAGCTAAGAAAAACTTCGGAAAAATCCTAATCACTACTCTCGCATCCCCTCCCCCGAATTAACTGATCCAGAACGCGGTCGCTTCAGGACTACTTAACATGGTCTGCAGTATAGTTTCTATTTTTGAGATAAACCTCAAAATCCTAATACTGGCAGGTTACCTATCAATGAATCGACTCCGACTCCTATGTCAACTCCAATCATTCCTTCTTCCCACATTTGATAAACATAAAGAATGACGGCTATTAAAAACCCCTTTTTTCGATGTAAAAAAGACGTATCCATGTTTCTAAGATACGTCTTATGCATAATTAGGATTCTATTAAATTATGGCGTGGTTTATGTACGTGCTCTAGGACATGTTGAACAGTATTCCTTATGAGAAGTGAGCCGATAATAATAACAGCAGGTTTTACGGGTGCGGATGTCTTGATTGTTGGATTTCTTGACGAAGTACTTTTTCAATGGATTTTCAGGTTCCCCAAATAAAGTCGAGGGAGCCTCGTAAAGTAAATAATTAAAATCTTCTTTGATACGCAATCTTACTTGAGGGTTAGATTCCTGCTCCATCCGTTTCTCATAAAGCCAGTATACATAAATAGCTGTGTTTTCCCACAATACAGCGGGAGAAATATTTACAACGTGTGAAAGGAGGTTCCACATTCTTGAAAGATTTTGGGAAAATATTGTTTTAAAAACCTCATTTCGCCATTGTTCTCGTATTTTTCCTTCAGTATGCATAACGTGTTGTTTCAATAAGTGGGGGGACGGCAGCCATTTCTGATCAGCACTTAAAGACACAACATGAACATTTTCAATGGATAAATTTAATCCTTTATTGAAAACTGTTAAAGTATATAATCCTGGAACGATGATCAGGTAACTATATTTTTTGGAAAACTGAGATGCTGATACGATCCTACACGGGGATTGAATAATGTCCGAAACGTCATCAAGATAGGACCGACACTTATCTAAGTCTAACAAATCGGCAGCATGGACAGAGCCTTTTTGTTTTATCATTGCTTTAGGCGAAAATCGGAAGTGTTCAGATAAATATTGAATTTCATGTTGTTTCAACAGGTGTTGCATGCCTTGTCGTCCCTTTCACATATCTTCCCTTCCCGTACGGAATACATAACGGCGTTCCAAACAACGGGTCGACTGCGATTTCGCATTCCATTCCAAAAACGGCGCGAATCATCTCCTTGCTAACAATATCCTCCGGTTTCCCCTGTGCAAAAATGGATTTATTCTGTACAGCTATAATTTGGTCTGCATAACGGCAAGCCAAATTTAAATCATGAAGAACCATCACAATAGTCCGTTTTTCTGTTCTATTCAAGCCAAAAAGCAAATCAAGGATTTCCACTTGATGGGACATATCCAGATAAGTGGTCGGCTCATCCAGGAGAATCGTGTCTGTTCCTTGTGCAAGTGTCATCGCGATCCACGCTCTTTGCCTTTGACCGCCGGACAGTGAATCGATCGGGCGCTCCGCCAAACTTTTCATTTGTGTAGCCTCTAAAGCCCGATAAACCATCTGTTCGTCTTCTTCAGACCACTGTTTCAACCAGTTCTGATATGGATATCTTCCCTGCTTAACCAACTGAAGGACGGTTAAACCTTCTGGAGCGGTGGGCCCTTGGGGCAAAATGGCGAGTTTTTTGGCAATTTCCTTCGTTGGAAGTTTAGTCATTTCATACCCGTCTAGGATGATAGAACCGCTCTGAGGCTTTAACAACCTGGCAAGGGATCGGAGCAAGGTGGACTTTCCACACCCGTTACTTCCAATTAAAACGGTGATCTTCTCCTTTGGGATAGCCAAATTCAACTGGTCAATTATAAGGTCACTTCCGTATGACAATGTTAAAAATTTTGTTTCCAAAGCTGGCATTCTTACTTACCCCCTTCTCACATATTTCGATTTTTATATAGCAAATAAATAAAATAAGGAGCACCTATCGAGGCCGTAAAAACACCCGCTGGTATATCTAAAGGAGAGAAAGCCGTCCGTGCAATAAGATCTGCCAACAAAACGATAAGTCCCCCAATGAGCCCGGAGACTGGAAGCAATGCTCCAAAAGCCGAACCGACCAATTGTCTAGCCATATGCGGTGCCAGTAAACCGACGAATCCAATACCCCCGGCAAATGCAACTGCGCCACCAGCTAAAGCTGTACTAACAAGCATTAAAATAAAACGTTGGCGCTGAACGGCAGTACCTGCCCCTTTTGCTAAATCATCCCCTAACTCCTGGATGTTTAAATTTCTTGCAAAGACAAACATCAAGGGCAGAAAAAAGCAGAACCAAGGCAGTAGCGTCCAAACATTCTGCCAGGTCGACCCATAGACGCTTCCCGTTAGCCAAATTTTCTCTTGAGTCGCCAGAATTAAGGGACCAAAAATCATCATCACTGTAATCACAGCCTGCATGGCGGCATCCAGTCCCACTCCAACCAAAACAAGCCGAATAGGTGACACCCCCTTATTCCAAGCCAATCCATAGATTAGTAGGGCCATGAGCGTAGCCCCCATAAATGCCGCAACAGGAAGCCACCCAATGCTAACTGTCAACGAATTATCTTTCTCATCTAGGAAAAAGGTTAAAAAGGTAACGACGGCAGCACCTGCTCCAGCCGTAATTCCGATAATATCCGGCGAAGCCAATGGATTTCGAATCACTCCCTGCATAATTGCTCCCGAAATCGCTAGTGAAGCGCCCACAATAAAGCCAATGATAATTCTTGGAAGCCGAAAGGTCTGAATGACAACGGCATGCATATCTTCCCCTGCTCCAAATAAAGCCCGAATAACATCCACAGGAAGAATATTCATCTCTCCCATTCCAATGCTCAATATAATCACAATGAGCGTTAGAAAAGAAAAAATAACAAATACGAGCAGAGCTCTAACATCCAAAAGGAAGGAAATCGGTAATTTTTTTAAACGGATCGGTAGGTATTTGCTCATGATTTTGAAAACCCCTTGCGTGCAATATAGATGAAAAACGGTGTCCCAATCAGAGCAGTCATAACACCCACGGGTACTTCCTTGGGCATAATTATAAAACGAGCACCTATATCAGCCACCAGTAATAAAATTGCCCCTAAAATGGCGCAATAAGGTAGAATCCAGCGATGGTCAATCCCTACAACCGCACGTGCTATGTGCGGAATAACAATTCCAATAAAGCCGATCGGACCAGCAACCGCCACAGAGCTTCCGGCAAGTAATACAATAAGCAACCAGGTAATTGTTTTAACCCATACGGTTCGTTGGCCCAATCCCTTCGCGACGTCTTCCCCCATTGCCAGGGTATTCACTTGTTTAGCCATGAGAAAGGAAGATACCCAAGCAAAAATCATAAAGGGCAAAACAGGATAAAGCATTTCAAGCTTCCTCCCCTCTACTGACCCGGCCAACCAGAACAGGACCTCATCAAGAGCTTTTTCATTTAGGGTCAAAATCCCTTTGGTCAAAGAAGAAAATAGCGCAGCTATAGAAGCACCCGCCAACGTTAATTTCATGGGAGTTAGTCCATTCCTGCCCACTGACCCTAAAAGGTAGATTGCCAAAGCGGAAATGCCAGCACCTAAGAAGGCAATCCAGATAAAACTGGATAATGAGGATATAGCTAAAAAGGCAACTGAAAAAACAATAAAGAAACTTGCTCCAGCATTCAATCCGAAGATATCAGGTGCAGCCAAAGGATTCCTCGATAAAGCCTGCATAAGTGCCCCTGCAATCCCTGAGCTCGCCCCCACTGCGATAGCAACAAGGGTTCTAGGTACACGGGATGTCTTAATAATTAGCTGCTCGTTAGAACCATCGAAATCTGTATACGTATGAAGGACCATATCCCAACTAATATCTGTTAATCCAAAAAGAACACTGGAAAATCCAGAAAGAATAAGAACAAACGCCCCAATCAAAATCCCTATTAATTTTAATAATCGCGTTGAAAATAGAAATGTCATTGGAAAGTCCCTCTTCCTTGCATTTATTGTAACTTTAACAACAGTCTAATGGATAATGAGAATTATTGTCAATAAAGTTATTGACAACATCTCTACCTGATTATATCATTATTGTTGTTAATGAAAATCATTATCATAAAGGAGGAAAAGCATGCGTTTAAATACATATCACCAGAACAAACGATCTATATTTTTTATTTTTTCTGTATTGTTAACCTTTGCCCTTCTCTTAGTAGGATGCGCGGGCCAACAACAAAGCAGTGAACAACCAAAAGAAGAACAAAATGCAAAAAGTGAAACATCAACTGAAGCTCGAGTCATTGAACATGCGATGGGGAAAACAGAACTTAAGGGAACCCCGGAAAGAGTAGTAATCCTTACCAATGAAGGAACCGAGGCCCTTCTTGCATTAGGTGTCAAGCCAGTGGGTGCTGTTCAATCCTGGATAGGAGAACCATGGTATGACCACATCAAATCAGAGATGAATGGAGTACAAGATGTTGGGAAAGAAAGCCAGGTCAATCTAGAGGCCATTGCCGCACTAAAACCTGACCTCATTATTGGAAATAAAATGCGCCAAGAAAAGGTCTACCAGCAATTGTCCGCCATTGCTCCCACTGTATTTTCTGAAACCCTAAGAGGCGAATGGAAAACAAATTTTGAGTTTTATGCTAAGGCCCTAGGTAAAGAAGCAGAAGGCAAAAAGGTGATTGACGATTTTGACAAGCGAATTGCAGCATTCAAAGAAAAGCATGCAGATAGGCTTAATCTTAAAGTTTCGGTCGTTCGTTTTATGCCGGGGAAAACTCGAATCTATTATAACGATACCTTCTCTGGAGTTATTTTCAAGCAAATTGGTATTTCCCGACCGGAAGCCCAGAATAAAGAAGCCTTTGCTGATGAAATTACGAAGGAACGCATTCCAGAAATGGAAGGTGATTTGATGTTCTACTTTACCTATGAAACTGGTGATGGCGGAGCAACAAATCAAGAGGAAGAATGGATTAATGACCCCTTATTTAATAATTTAAATGTCGTTAAAAATAATAAAGCATTTAAAGTGAACGATGTGATTTGGAATACTGCCGGTGGGGTTAAAGCAGCTAATTTATTGCTTGATGACCTGGATCAGTTTTATTCTGAGTTAAAATAGTACCAAACGGAAAAAGGTGATTACCCCAATATATATGTGTGATCACCTTTTTTTATTTGTTATTCCACTAGCGATCCTAGTTAGTTTAGTATCGGCTTGTCTGTCTTTTTATCCACATATACACTACCGTCACTTTGCAACTCAGCAAAAAACACTTCTTCAACCGAGTGGACTCCACATAGCTTGATTTGATTTTCTAACCACTCTAGGTTTAAATTTAGCTCTTTTAGATTTCTTGTTACAATCTTCCCATCAACAATAAGTTCCATTGGAATATATAGGCGTTGAGACAGAGGGATTTGTAAATCCTTCTTCGTAACATTCTCTTCCTCTTGCTTCTTTAATACGCTTAACTTCCCATTTGGTTCTAATATCGCATATTCGACCTCCCGAACTGAAAAAACATTCTTATCTCGAAGAAGCATGCTTAAATCATCCATGTTTAATTTATTTGATGCCATTGCTTTTTCAAGTATTTTACCGTTTTTGATAATGATTGTTGGTTCACCATCTAATAATATTCTTGCTTTTGATGATTTAAGGCTTAATGTTTCAATTCCTAGTGCTAAAATTGCCCAAAGTGACAATCCAGTAATGCCATCAATTAACTTAATATCTTTATGTACCACCATATCCCCCGCAATGTTACCGAGAGCAATACCAGTAATATATGTGAAGAATGTCATTTGACTTAATTGCTTCTTTCCTAATATACGTGTTAATAACAATAAAATAAAAAATCCTAATATAGTTCTAAGTGAGGTTTGCCACATTGTTTCCATTCCTATTCCTCTCCTTTACAAGCATCAACGTAATTATCATAATCTGTTTGTATCTATTAATTAGGTAAGAATGAAAATAAAGATATTCCGTTAGAAAATGGTTTTTCAATATGGATTATTTTCCCTTGTTTATGTGTACTTATTCAGGATCGCTGCCCGTGGTGAAGCCGAGTTAATTTGTTGGAAAATCGCCGATTCTCATGCACTCTTAAAATGTGCATAAAAAAAAAGTTGCGGAACATGATTAAAAAGAACAAAGAAAAAATGACGGAAAACTCTATGACACATCGTAGATCCACCAACCTAGAAGAAAGAATTGAGATCGTTAAAGTACTGTCTTAAACATGGAAAAAGAGTTTGACGTGTCCTACTAACAAGTGTACCAGCGGGTAAAGAAGTATATAGAACATGGACAAGAAGGGCTTGAAGATATACGGGTGGTCGCTCTGTCGTTATTTAACAAAACTCCCGATACTCAAATAACAAAAAACGGCTGCCATCATAAGCAACCGTTGCTAAACGTTAGATCCCCGTAACTTAAATTCTTTCCTATCGCATCATATCACCCTGGTCTAACGGTTAAAACTACGTTACCTTTCTTATGGCCCTGCTCCACATAGCGGTGGGCCTCCGCTGCTTGCTCCAGCGGATACCGGCGATCAATGACCGAACGTAGCTTGCCGGCCTCAATCAACTCCTTAAGTCTTCCGCGCTTTCCTTCATTGCCAGTTCAAATCCGAGAATTTTGGCTCGTGGATCCATTAGGTCCTAGTATTTTCGTATACACCGGGTCATCATGCAGTTTTTCTTCCCAATCCAAGTATTCAATCATTTGCTGTCTGGTACGCTCATGGGATCGTGGTAATATATCATCAGCTTCGCCTATGATACCGGAGGATCCCTTTTCAAGGGCAAATCCTGCTAACCCCCAAGCGTCTGTCCCACCTTCAAGGGCTTGCACATCATGATAACCTAATTCCTTCAGTGTGGCCGCGGCTAATATCGCCTGTTTTCCATCCCTACAGGTCAAAATCATGGGATCTTCTATAGTCGCAATCCCTGCAATTTTTTCTTCCAAAAAGCTTCGCGATAACCAGACCGAACCGGGGATATGGCCGTTTTTAAAATCGCGGCTATTCCCTACGAAAATAATCTTCTTACTGGATTTTTCTCTATTCAAAGTTGTTGCATCGATTTTTGTGATTTTGTTCGTGGCTTTTTCCAAACCAATTGGCACTACCGTTCGTTGTCCAACTTCAAAATCGGATTTTTGCCACAAACCCATCCCGCCATCGAGAACATAGACATTTTTGAAGCCCATTTTGAGATACCAATAGGCTGTGATCGTGGAACGTACCTGATCATCACAGGCAAAAACGATCGTACTATTCCGCACGGCAATGAAATCGTCTGCACATTGGATCGCCTGTCCGCCCGGCAGTGAGACGGCACCGGGGATATGGCCTGATGCAAATTCCTCTTTGGTCCGGACATCCAATACATACAAGTGGGATTTTGCCTCTTGCATTTCTCTTAATTTTTCGGGGAGCATGGTAGGTATTCCATTGTCCTTCATTAGCTTTGCTGCGAAATGGTTAGCGAACTCTTTACTTTCATCAGATGGTTGTGGTCCAGCAGGGGTCCCGTTTTCCAGTTCAAAACCAGATAAAACCCAGCCCATGGTGCCATTATGTAAATCGAAAACATCAATCCCCATCATTTTCAAAGTCGTAGCAGCGATGATCCCACGCGTTCTTCCAGCACACGTGACGACGATCTTTTTGCCCTGCTTGGCCAAATCATTGGCCACTAAAGGAAGCTCCACTCCCTGAATATTGATGAATCCTGGAATACTCCCAGAGTGATCAACCTCTTCACGAGGGCGAACCTCGATCCCAATGAATTCTTCACCCCTTTTTAGATATTCATGAAGTTCTATAGGGGATATCTCGTTTATATGATGCCGGGAAGCAACGACTTCCCCAAACGTTTTACTTGGTACATTCACGCCTTTCACTAGTGGTTTGCCCGCCTTTTCCCATGCGCTTAAACCCCCTTTTAGAACCATCGTATTTGTGTACCCGTTTTCTTCTAGGGTCTTTGCTGCAAGTGGAGATCGTTCCCCATCTTCATCGTATACAATAATTTGGGTGGACTGTACGGGAACTAATTGTGATATGCGAAACTCTAATTCATAGCGAGGGACATTGGTTGAACCAAGGATCTGGCCACGATTATACGCCGGTCTCTCTCGGATGTCGATAAGTGCATAGAGTTCACTGCTTGATAACAAAGCCTCTAATTCCTCCGGTGAGATTTCTTTCATTGTCATGTTTTACTTCCCCCAAATCATCGTAAGATTATATGCCAACTCAAGACAATTTTCTAAATATTATATATACTAATTATCCTATTATATCTGACTATTTAGGTCAATTTATTATTCTGGCTAGTTCCCCAGTTTAAAACTATAATGAACTTAAACTTTCTGAATAGCTTTAATAGGCTGCCATTGACAAAGACAGCCATACATTATTTAGAGTTATTTCATTTATGAGCAGCAAATGCAGAAGTCTTTGATAATCTCGATACTCCCATTAACCCCTGCACCATCTGTTTTTCTGATCGATATCGATTTTGCGTCTTCGACTTGAACGACAACTTGCCCCATCAGCCCCCCTACTGCCTCCGGAAAAATGGGGACTTCAACGTCTTCCTCTCCATTGCGATCTATTACAACCACTTCTAACTTGAAACCTTCGCTTATTACAGCTGTAGTAATCCTAACGTTAACTAACGCCTTGTAGTGATTTGTTGTGTCATCAAAAAAATAGGTTATGTCCTGATTACCGGCTTCTTGTTGAAAATTTATTGTTGTTTGATGCCTAAGAATCTCACAATTTCGTCCTCTTATTCCCATCATCTTCAGCTCCCGATTAAATAAATTTGTTTTGCAACAGCTTACTTGATCCGGCTAAAAAGTTTCCAAATCTGTCGTCGCAATATTTAACGGGCAATTAACAACAAATGCAGAAGTCTTTGACAATATCTATACTGCCTAAAGCTGGTGAAAACACAGTAGAAGGAGAAGTATATCTTATAGCTATCGCTCTCACATCTTCGACTTGAATAGCAACTTGCCCTGCTTGGCCTCCTGGTCCAACGGTGGTTAATGGGACTGCGAATGGTGTCCCTGCATTATTGCGATCTGTTACAATCACCTGGATCACGGCTCCAGTTGCTTCTACAAAGGTAAAATTTACATTAACGAGCGCCTTGAAGTGATTTTCTGTGAGATCTTTAAAATAGGTTTTATCTTGATTACTCGGCAGTTGTGTAAAATTGACCGTAAATTCATGCCGATGGACTTCACAGTTTTGCCTTATTGCCATAATCATCAACCCCTAATGATTATTTGTGCATTGGAATCATCCTAAACCCTTTCATTCGTACACATGTTCCTTTTTAGTAAATACCTATGTTTATTTCCCCATTTTAAAATTTTCTCTCTACACATATTTCATTTACGCTTTTTCTTGCTATGATATTTTGCTAGTTTCCTAATTTTTCTATAGGTTTCCTTATACTTTTTAAATAAAAAATGAGCTGGATTACTGGGGTTCGCTTCGATTAACCAAACCTTGCTATTTTTATCTACTGCAATATCATAGCCAATTTGCCAATCGTACCGATGTTTGCTATATACTCGATTACAATCATGAGCTAATTGGATCATTTCCTTTTTTAAGGAAGCAATTTTATTTCGTCCTAACCCTAAAGACTTCTTCATTGCCTCATCAACGGTAGTTACATACCCTTTCCCTCTGGCTACATTTGTTATAATACTTTTTCTCCCGGCTACCTTTGCAACCATGCCTATATGGCTCCACTTCCCATCTTTATTTCTCATCATCATTAGCCGGATATCAAAAGGACGTCCATTAAGCTTTGCAAGTTTAATCCCTTGTTGAACGATGTGAGTTTTTTTGCTGGCCAGTTTTAGTTTTTTATATAGTTTTTGGACGGAATCACATGAAGACTTTTCACCCTTCTCTATAACAAAAAAATACTGATCTCTTTTCCTCCAAGCTTTAATAACACCGATCCCTCGTCCTCCGCCAGTGGGTTTGATGTAGACCATACTATATTTTTTCAAATATGTGTTTAATGATGACGGTGTACATATCGCTGTACTTGGTAAATAACCTTTAATGGCGGGTTCCTTTTGAAAGATGCGATGAAACCAATATTTTCCTCCCAACATGCCACCTCCTTATCAAAGCTAGTGTCAGCATACGTATAAGGTGGGATGAGAGGAACGGTATCTACCTATGCAACCAAGTAAAAATTATCTTCGTAGGCAAAAGCTAGGATTGAGATCTAAAGGTCAGCTTCTCGAGAGCAGATTCACCTTCCATTGAAAAGGGAAACAGAACATTATATTTTTAAAGGAATAAAAAAAAGACCAAGATATCCAGAGGATAACTTGGTAAAAGTGAGTAAGTCTATATCATGACAAGTCAGACAGTGGTACATATTCATTTCTCAACTCCACTAATTATCTAAAAACACAAATAGTATAGTCTAAAACCACTAGGTTCTCCATAAATCCTTATGCTTCTACTACTCCATCTAATCCCTCTTTATTATGATAGACTTCCTCATTTAGATCGCCAGTAATTTTACTGGTTAAAATACCAGATGTCATACTGCCGCTGACATTTAATGCGGTACGGCCCATATCAATCAAGGGTTCAACTGAGATTAGCAAGCCAACGATCGCGATCGGCAAGTTCATGACGGAAAGCACGATTAAGGAAGCAAAGGTTGCCCCGCCGCCTACACCGGCTACACCAAATGAACTAATCATCACTACAACAATGAGCGTGAGGATGAAGCCTGGATCTAATGGATTAATACCAACCGTTGGTGCTACCATAATCGCAAGCATAGCCGGGTAGATTCCTGCACATCCATTTTGTCCAATGGTTAAGCTGAACGGTCCAACAAAGTTGGCCACTCCTTCCGATACGCCAAAGCCATCCGTTTGTGTTTTAATATTCAGCGGTAAAGTCCCCGCACTCGAACGAGAAGTAAAAGCAAAGGTTAACGCCGGTAATCCTTTTTTCACATAAGTTACAGGGCTTAGCTTTGCAAAACTAATCATAAGTAAGTGGACTAAGAACATCACAAAAAGTGCTACATACGAGGCAACAACAAATTTACCTAAGTTTATAATCGATTGATAGTCACTTGTTGCCGCTACTTTTGTCATTAAAGCTAAAACCCCATATGGTGTTAACCTAAGGATTAATGTTACTACGCGCATAATGATAGCATATAAAGCATCCACTATTTTTGCGAATAATTCGGCTTGTTCTTCCTGTTTCCGCCTGACCCCTAAGTATGCCATCCCTATAAAGGAAGCAAAGATCACAACGGCTATGGTTGAGGTCGGACGAGATCCTGTCAGATCCGCAAACGGATTGGATGGAATAAACGAAAGAATCTGCTCCGGAATCGTTAGATCTTCCACCGTTGCGACTCGCTCGCTCAATGCTTCATTACGGGCTTGTTCTGCTTCACCGTTTTGTAATTGAAGACCTTCTAACCCAAAGCCAAGCGCTGAACCGATTCCAATCGCGGCAGCAATGGCCGTTGTTATAAGTAAAATCCCGATCCCGTAAGTGCTGATTTTCCCAAGATTTTTCGATAGTTTGACTTTTGTAAAGGCCCCTACTATCGAGATAAATACTAATGGCATGACTACCATTTGCAGGAACTTCACATACCCGGAACCAACAATATTAAACCATTCAATCGTCGTTTTGGTGATATCAGAAGACATCCCATAAAAAAGATTCAACATAAAGCCAAATAATATCCCTAAGCCAAGTCCAGCAAATACACGTTTTGAGAACGTGACATGTTTCTTTTGCATCATGTACAATCCGACAATGATTGCTAGAAAAATTAAGATATTAACGATAACCAGAAACGTATTCAAGATGGCCCTCTCCTTGATGTAAAATATTTAATTTTGGTAGAGTGAAAATCTACTTTATTACTATATGATAATAAAACCAATTGGTAAAGTATGATTTATTTTTTTTTTTGTAAAAAAAGAAGATGGAGTTACTCTCCATCCACAGGCTTTCGCAGTTCAATTTGGTAGAAAAACTTTAATGGCTCGTTCCTTCCTAATTGTATGGAATGTGAAGAGAGGAACGGATTCTACCTATATAGCTGAAATTTCGCTATCGTTACAGGGACTTTTTTAGTCCATGGTTGCATTTTTTGTCCCGATGAGATATGATAGTATTATAAAAATTTAGACGACCATTATAAAAATAATAAGGAGGGAAATGTTAGATGGTGCGTACTACTTATGATGAAATTGAAATCGATTTTAACCATGACCGGGAATATGAGGAAGAACGCCAAAGAGAAACAGCCATGCTGAATCGCCGATACGTTTTAGCATTTGAGAAGAAATACAACTGTACATTTCCAGAATTTATTATGATGGATTATACCGAAGAGCAAAGAATGGATCTTGTGCTTTGGGCTGCTTCGATTCGATATCTGGCTGTGAATAATGAAAATTTATATATTGCGGGATAATTGCTCTTATGGGGGACAGGATGTATACTGAGGGATTTAACGGAAAAAAGTTTCGTAATCCCCGATCACTTAATTTAAAAAAGCGAAATAGCAGAAAATTATTCCGTTATATTCTTTTTATCTCCATTTGAAAACGTTTACCAACGAAAATAACGGAAAAATATTCTGCTAATACAAATTTGGCGGACCGAGGTTCCGCTATTCCCACTTAATCATCCACTTATAGATTTCCAATCGGAATCCAAATCCGCCTCAAAAAGGAGTGAAATGATTTTCACTCCTTTTCGTTTACTGTTTTTTCTATTTATGCTGCATCCCCTACTTATGCGTCAAAAAACAGAAATATGCGTCACTTTTTTAATTTATGCGTCTGTTTCATCGATTTATGCTTTATTTTTGTAATTTATGCTCCAAACGGTCTTTCAGCAAAGCAATCCCCTACTTCAAGAAGTCATTTTCACATGGGTTTTTACAAAATGAAGAAGAGTTTGCCCCAACCCCGTAAGTATAACACCCTTTGCTTCACACTTTTCGCAGGATTCAATCCTTCCATCGTGGTTTACTTTTCCGCTCCCTTTACATTCAGGACACTGATCTTGCAAATCATCTGTTGTGAAAATCACGCTACCCATCAAAATCCCTCCATTTTTTTAATTCCTGATCATGTCAAACCACCACCAACCATCTTCCATGGTCATTCCCCCTTTAAAACATACAAAAAAGGCTTTCCATCCCCTGTAAAAAGGACGGAAAGCCGCGGTGCCACCTTTATTCGTCTGTACTAACTACAAACGCACTTTTTAGAGTACAGATCCAGAATCGATACTCCGTCTCTTTTAACGGTGAGACCTCTCCGCCAAAGCCTACTCCTCATTTCGGTTTGGTTGCTCCGAAGCCCATTCAACATGAATCCCACACTGATTTGCACCATCCATCAGCTCTCTGAAGTGTCAAACATGCCTACTCTTCTTCATCCACGCAAAAATATCATAATTAATATAAGTTTATAATAGTTACTCTCTATTTTCAACGGGTTTCCACTTTTTTAGAAACCAAACTACGCTGCTCTTTCACAGTGGCCTCAAGATTAGCTTTTCTATTTACAATCCATATTCCTACGAGTACAAGCATCATTCCTACCAGTGTATCAATTTTTAAACTTTCTTGTAAAAATAGGCATCCGGAAATAACTCCCACGACAGGTACAAGCAGTAAGGATATCGATGCTTTGCTGGCTTCTGTTCGACTTAAAATATGATTCCACATAACAAACGCCAAAGCAGAGGCAATTATCCCAGAAAACAGTATATAAACTACCGGCATGAATCCCCACATCGATTTTCCATCTTCAAATGAAAAAGAATATACCAGTAATCCCATTGCTCCAATCGTCATTTGCCAGGTTGTATATTGGACGCTATCACAATGCTTTAATTTCAGTTTAAAAAGTAAGTTAGCTGCAGCCCAAGAAATAGCGGAGCTTAAGGCCAGTAATACAGCCCATAGCGATCCACCTACATGGATATTCATTGCGAGAGATAAGCCAACTAGGCCTAGCACAATTCCTAACGTCTTTCTTGCAGTCAATTTCTCTCCAGGAATCCACAAATGTGCCATGATTGAAAGGAATAGTGGCATACTATAGGTTAGAACAGAAGTAAGACCCGCACTCACATAGTTCAGCGATATTTGAATCGCAATATTAAAATAGGTGGTTTGAAACAGTCCACAGAGTATATACCATTTCAAATCGGATCTATTCGGCAAGGGTATCTTTCTCATCAAACACACACAAAGGAGCACGATCGCACCGGTTAGAAATCGCAATGCTGCAAACAGAACAGGCGGAAACGCACCATTTCCCCATTTCATGATTACAAAATTAAATCCCCAGATAAGACATAACACGGCCATCGAAGCATTCATCCCATTATCCTCTTCCCTCATTCCAACTTTAGCTTAGCGCTAACCATACTTTACACCGACTATATATTGGTGTCTAATATATAAATAATGTGTTTTTAAGTCGTAAAACGACTTAGTGAGGAGGGAATGGCTTGGAATTACGTCAGCTTGAATATTTCACTGTGGTAGCTGAAGAGTTGCATTTTGGCCGCGCGGCGATTCGCTTACAAATGACACAGCCACCTTTAAGTCAACAGATTCTACAACTTGAAAGAGAACTTGGCGTCGAGTTGTTTAAGAGATCAAAAAGACATGTAGAGCTTACAAACGCTGGAAAGATCTTCTTGCAAGAAATCCGCCACATCCTAATCCAATTGGAGCGGGCTAAAACTGCAGCTCTTAGGGCGCACATGGGAATGCTTGGCCGATTAGTGCTTGGCTTTGTTGGATCTGCAACATTCGATGTTCTTCCATTCATCGTTCGAGCGTTTCAAGAGCAGTTCCCACACGTAGATTTGATTCTTCGCGAGATGCCAACACCCATGCAGATTGAGGCATTTCACAGAAGGGACATCGACATCGGGTTTCTCAGAACCCCTGTGGTTGACCCGCTTCTATCCCTTTTGCCCGTTCATCAAGAAACCTGTGTTTCCGTCGTACCGAAGCTGCATCCACTGGCACAACGTTCTTCTCTGTCAATGGGTGATTTAAGCACCGAACAATTTATTTTAGTGGAAAGAGAGATTTGGCCAAGCTGGTATGATGATATTCTCTCGAAATGCCGTGATGCTGGTTTCAGCCCAATCGTCCGCCAAGAAGTGAAAGAAATACAGACAGTTGTTGGATTAGTGGCAGCAGGACTTGGGGTCAGTATCGTCCCAAAATCAACAGTGAACTTGCATGCACGAGACGTCGTGTACATAGAAATTGAGGGAGCTGCTCCGCGTGTAGAAATGTGCATCGCTTGGCGAACCGATGACACCTCAACCTTGGTTAAACAGTTTCTCGATGCCGCATCAAGCACAATGAATTTTGCCGTCCAGAGAAATAGATAACTTCGTATAATAATACATGTAAAAAATCCGATTCATCCTTCGTCGAGGGGATCGGATTTTTTGTATGTTACCGTTCATATTGAGTTCACAATAGTGGCTTATAGTGTGTTTATAATTCACAGTGATGCCCCAGATCGATACATGTTAGAGGTGGAATTCGAAGATTTAGCCAAGCAAGAGGACCTTCTCACGGCAAACCATGCGGTGAAACGTCTGGAGTTCCGCGGCGATGAGATCCATCTGGAAGGAACCTCTCGAAACCTACAGGAACATTCTTTTCACTATGATGCTGGCACTCCTCGTAGCTTTCTTTATCGACAGACGATTGATTTTGAAGAAAGGCATGGTAAACAAATAGATGAAGAAGATCCAATTATCCCGTTAATTACCCCAGTGAAAAGGCGGCTTAGTTGGAAATTCTCCACATAACTCTTTAAAATGTCTGTTTTTAGCCCTTTAAAACAAGCTTAATTGGACATTCTCCCACTATTGTGAGGATTTTTACCTAACCAAGTCGTGTTAAGTGGAGAATTTCCAATTAACATGACTTTGTGCACCCTGCTTCTTTCTCCAAATTATGTTATCCTACCCTTATACCAGAAGGAGGGTTTAACCATGAATTTTTGCTGCGGATCCGATATGCTCCTCACCATTGCCCATATTCGTTATCACACTACTACGATTACAAACGTCCCAATGCTCTTTTGTTTGGCCTGCGACCAAACCATCGTTCATCCTGAGATTGAACTTGAATTCGAACTCTTAAAAGATTATGCAATAGGTGATCGGACCAGGGAGGTCGACCTGGCCCCTCACATCTCCAAAAGTAAACAAGAATTTCTGTACGACCCGAAAAACCATGCTGAATATCACAGATTGGATGATACATTGAAACAGCATATCGACCGTGCTCTTGATTTGTTTTCCATGGCTCAAGCTATGGACGACCCTACATGGAAAGATGAGGTGATCGGGAGACTTCATACACTTCAGAAAAAGGCTGAGCGGAACCAAAAAAACTAATATCTACTTCACTTTCTCTTTGCGTTTAAGGATGGGGAGACTAAATTGCCCTCCTTCCTCCCGATCCATGCTTGATACAGGTATACTTGTAATTAGAGTAAACAAGTTTTCCCACTCCTATTAAATGAAAAAAGAGGCTCGTCAGCCATCTGACAAACCTCTATTCTTCCTATCTCACATAATTACTTAACTTCCCGATTTTCTCAACTTCCACAGTGACAACATCCCCAGATTTCATCGGACAGCTTCCAGATGGTGAACCCGTAGCCAAAATATCTCCTGGCTCCAAGGTCATGACTTGTGAAATCCAGCTAATCAAGAAGGGGATGGAAAGTGACATCTGATTTGTATTCCCATCTTGTACCACTTTATCGTTTAATTTTGTAACGATGCGTAAATTTCTCGGATCAATCCCGGTTACAATCCACGGTCCAAGTGGTCCAAACGTGTCAAACCCTTTACCGCGGGTAAACTGGGGGTCTGTTTTGGTAAGATCTCTAGCCGTTACATCATTAAAGATGGTGCAGCCAAAAACGTGATCCAATGCGTCTTCTTCTTTAATATTTTTCCCCCGTTTTCCGATCACAAGGGCTACTTCCCCTTCCAGCTCCACCTGCTGTGTCAATTCACTTGAAGGAAGAATGATTTCTCCCTGATCTGGAATTAAGGAAGAGGTTGGTTTTAAAAACAAAAATGGTTCCTTTAGATTGGCTGTTCCCCCCGTCTCTTTCGCGTGAGCAGCGTATGTCCAACCGAAATTTACCACTTTGGAGGGCGCTACCGGCTCCAAGATTTTCACCTGATTATATTGAACTTTAACGCCATCGAATTTTAGGTTATCGTTTACAATTTCAGTAAAATCACTGGACAACTGTAGAATTTCGTCACCATCAACTATTCCATAGTATATGTTACCGTTATCATTTAGATAGCGAACGATCGTTTGTGTTTTCTGTAGTACCTGCATGCCTATATCCTCTCCATCTAAAATCGTTTTCTTAGATTATAACCTACCCTAGTGTATCACTATTGTCATAGATTAAAAATAGTTATTCCCGTATAAATACCAATCAAAATATAATTAAAATTTTGTAAAAATCGGGAATGATATTCGCTAAAAAACGTTACTAATAAACAATATGGCTCTATCGATAAGGATATGAATAGAGCCATTTTAATATTGTTTCCCAGAAGCGTAAAATCATCTTACGCTACTTTATGGACATTGACCTTTTTTCCTTCTCTACGTCTCTCTCTAAACTCGGCTGCTGCCGTGAAAAGAACGTCTGTCGATGAATTTAGTGCCGTTTCAAAGGAGTCCTGTAAAACACCAATGATAAACCCTACTCCGACCACCTGCATGGCCACCTCATTGGATATCCCAAACAAGCTGCATGCTAGAGGAATTAAAAGTAATGAACCTCCAGCCACCCCCGAGGCACCACAGGCACACACTGCTGCTAATATGCTAAGGATGATCGCTGTCGGAACATCTACTTGAATCCCTAGAGTATGAACTGCTGCCAGAGTCAATACAGAAATCGTCACCGCAGCTCCTGCCATATTGATGGTAGCCCCTAATGGAATCGATACAGAATAATTATCCTTATTTAACCCTAGACTTTCACATAATCTCATATTTACTGGAATGTTAGAAGCGGAACTTCGTGTGAAAAAGGCGGTAATACCGCTTTCCCTAATGCACCTAAAGACAAGAGGATATGGATTTTGTCTAATCGCCAAATATACAATGACAGGATTTGCAACCAAAGCCACAAAAAGCATACAACCAATCAAAACAACAAGCAGTTTTCCATAGCCGAGCAATGCATCCGTTCCATTTGTCGTAATCGATTCAAAAACGAGTCCCATAATTCCTAACGGTGCAAACTTAATCACCCAAGTCACTAATTTGGATACTGCATCAGAAAAATTAGCAATCAATGTTTTCGTTGTATCTGCTGCGCTTCTCAAAGCAAATCCGAGAAGCACGGCCCACGCTAAAATACCGATATAATTCGCCTCACCAATCGCATGGACAGGATTGTCCACAACATTCATCAACAAAGTTTTGAGAACGTCGACGACACTACCTGGAGGTGCGACACCCTCAGCGCCTTTTGCAAGGGTTAAGTTTACAGGGAAAATAAAACTGACAATCACTGCAATCAATCCAGCCAAAAATGTCCCTAAAAGGTAGAGCACGATGATCGATTTCATATTCGTCTGGTGACCACTTTTATGTTGAGCAATCGCCGAGATTACCAAGACGAGAACCAACACAGGTGCAATGGCTTTCAAAGCCCCCACAAATAGAGAGCCAAAAACAACAACAGGTCTAGCCGCCTCGGGAATCGTTACTGCCAAGATGATCCCCACAATCAAACCGATAATGATTTGTTTGACAAGACTCAATTGATTCCACTTTTTTAGTATGCTTTTCATTGATGTTCCCCCGCTAATTTAAGATTCGAGCTAAAAATAACCTTAATAGTCCACTCCGTAAAAACATCTGTCTTTTTGATAAATACTATTATAAAGACTATTTGGCCCCAGCACAAAGGGAATTGAATCCACTACTTTATTCGTAAAAATGAAGAAATTATATTTGTGGGGAGTTTTATTATTTTTTGCAAAACGGGCGAAATTCCCTTTATTAAAGATCACTTTCTGGGTTGGAAATTAATAGTTTATGGAAGATAACTGTTTGTGAATGCAGGAGGTGAACACGATCCGTTCAATAAAATACGTGGGAATTTCCGTTTTGACTTTGCTCATATTCCTTGCAGGATGGTACCTCGTCGCGAAGTCAGGATTGGTTTCACCTTTATTTGTTCCTTCCCCCGTAAGGGTATGGGAGACCTTTCTGGCAATTTGTTTCGGTGAGGGCTATAAAGGAAGTTCGCTATGGGTTCATTTGGGAGTGAGTCTATATCGGATCGGATTGGCCTTTGTGCTCGCTGCCCTGATTGCAGTTCCCTTGGGTTTAGTTTGCGGATACAGTAAAACTCTACAAGCGATGATTTCCCCAATCGTCCACTTTTACCGGCCATTGCCTCCCCTCGCCTACTACACCGTCCTTGTCATTTGGCTAGGAATTGGTGATGCCTCAAAGGTTGCTTTGCTCTTTTTCGCTGGTTTTGCGCCCATCTTTATTTCCTGTCAGTCCGCCATCGAAGAAATCAATCCGTCCAGGGTTATTGTCGCTCACACCTTAGGCGCTTCTACAAGGCAGGTTTTCTTCCACGTCATCATCCCTTCCTGTTTACCGCAAATTTTCACTGGGCTGAGGACATCGCTGGGCTTCATTTATACAACCCTCGTTGCTGCAGAAATGGTAGCTGCTGTTTCAGGGGTCGGGTGGATGGTTCTAGATGCAAGTAAATTTTTGCAAAGCGATGTGATGTTTGTCGGCATTATTTTGATGGGAATAACCGGGTTACTGATTGACGCTGTGTTTAATTTAATTGAAAGAAAAGTTATTCCTTGGAAAGGAAGAGGAGAATAAATGGCAAAATTGATTCGAAAAGTTTTCTTATTATGTACCCTTTTCGCTCTTACTTTGGTCGGTGCAGGTTGCGGGAAGCAATCAGGAGATACCGTGGTAAACATCGGCTATCAGGTAATCCCCAATACTGAAGCGATTGTAAAATCAATGGGATGGCATGAGGAAACGATCAAAGGTGCGGAGGTAAAATGGCATTCCTTTGATTCAGGGAGAGATGTCAATACAGCTCTCGCCTCTGGAAGTATTGATATCGGATTGTTGGGATCCACCCTTGTTGCCAACGGGATTAGCGAGGGTTTAGATTACCAGGTCATCTGGATTGC
>Ga0180216_1001104_pt1 | contig 24903 bp, 24 predicted proteins | sample eDN3rd37CBELigMG_FD_128879 | JGI IMG/M metagenome (GOLD analysis project Ga0180216, IMG submission 128879) | Enriched Miracle-Growth compost microbial communities from Emeryville, California, USA - eDNA 3rd pass 37_C BE-Lig MG (version 2)... ... | reverse complement strand
TACGCGGGACGAGTTCCCGTCGAGCTGGTTTGCAGGCGCCAAGCTGTCACCCTCACGGCGGGACCCTTCGCTGAACTACTTCGGTGTGAATGCCAGCCAGCCACTTTCCGTATGGCGGCAGAAAGGCTGGATCTATCCGGACGATCCGCGAGGCTGGTTCCAGTGGTACTGCCGATATTATCTTGGCCGCCGCATCATGGGCGAGGATGAACGGCAGATTGCACGCTGGAAGGCCATGCACCGTCACGTGGCGCAAATCCGCCGCAACTGTGAACCCGGAGATTTCCATTGCCGGCGAAAGCAGCGGCAGGCGCTCCTGCATTGGGCCTACGACAGCCGGAAATATTAGCGGCTTTGCAGCACCGATCACTGTGGCCATGACAGTTTCGCCGCCCCGGGCTAGACGCCAGCCCTGTGACGCCAGACCCCGGCCGCCCCGTAACTCGCCGCCGCATGGTTGAGCAATATCTTGTCCGCTGTAGACCAGCGCTCGTCACGCGCCAAGCCGCATTCCGTCCGGTGAGGTCAGCCCGTGGGCGGGCAATATACCCGACAACGCGACCACTCCATCCTCGCCCTGCAGCCATGTGCAAGGACGGCAGGCATTGTGCATGGGCATTCCGCATCGTTCGCTACGCGGCAAATGTTGCTCTATGGTCGGAGAGCACGGTCGATTTCAATGACCAGGCCGTGTAGGGCAGACAAATTAGCCGAGCGTGCAAATGTAGCGAACCCATGCCCGCTACCGCATCTGCACAATCCACTGGGCCCACTCATCACGGTACCGTTTATCCAGACCCATCGCCGCTTCACCCTGGGCAGCAAGTGCGCGGACCTCACGGGCCGTCATACCGATGGCCCGGCGGAACGCACGACTGAAGCTGACGGTGCTGGTAAAGCCGTTTTCCTTCGCAATCTCCGCGATGGAAGCGGTGCGCCTGGCCGGATCGATCAGCGCCTCATGGCACCGGCGAAGTCTCCGTTCCTGCACGTAGGAAGCAAATCCCTCGCTGAACTCGAAAAGGTAATAGAGTTTCCTCCGCGAGATCCCGAAAGTTGCAGCAACTTTCTCGGGAGACAGTTCCGGATCATGAAGGTTGTCGTCGATGTGCCGGCGAATCGCAGCAAGCAGGGCCACATTGACTGAAGGCGCATGTTTATCCGCGACATTGCTGTTGATGGCGGAGGCCGCCAGTTCCAGCGTCGGCTGGATGATGCCGCGCACCTGTTCCATGCTGAGAACACTTGCCTGACGGTAAAGCGCGCACACGTGTTCACGCAGAAGAGCCACCAGCGGCATGTTCCCCGGCAGGATCCTCTGGCTTTGTTCGTCCGGAGCCCGCAGCAGGGGAGCAAACAACCTTCGCGGAACAATCAGGTTCATAATGCTGTAATCGGTCGTCGCGGTCGCCAGAGGCTGCGCTGCATCCACGATGAATAGATCGCCCGACTGCATAGCCCGCGCGGAACCTCCCTCCCGCACACTGCAGATGCCGCCGAGGTAGAACTGCAGCAGATAATAGTCGGACATGTCACGTCCGATCTTCCGCCGAGAACGGTCGAAGTATTGTGCACCTCCCTTAGCCGAGCCGATGCAGATATCGCCAAGCAGAAACATGTCGACCTGCGCATGGAACCGCTCCACCGAGCTGTCACGCGGACGGATATCGAACACCACGTCTATGGCCTGGCGCCATGCCTCTAAAGCCTCTTTCGGCGAGAGGTTCCGGGTTCCAAAAGTAGAGCGAGGTATCTGCATTCAGGAAAACACGCCGTCTTTGTGCTGATTGTCGAAAAACATCGGCTCGTTGCATAGTCCTTGACGGCTGTCAGCAATATCTGATTCTCGGCACAATGATGCAGCAGGTCAGAGGCGAGATGTTCAGCCTTCATATAGCCAGCGATTGCTGGCGTTCCACGATAGGTTCGCAGGATGCCGGCGATGGAACTTGTTTCAGAAGCCCGATCGATCGAGATCGTCTGCAAGGATGGCGTGACCCTTGGTGGACATCTCTGGACGAGTTCCGCCGGGCGCAGCACTGGCATGGTCATCATAAATCCGGCGACCGGGGTGGCCGCGCGTTACTACCATTACTACGCAGGCTTTCTCTCCAGGCACGGCTTTGATGTCGTGACCTACGATTACCGCGGCATCGGCCGTTCCCGCCCGGCCAGCCTGCGCGGCTGCGGTTATCGGTGGCGCGACTGGGGCGAGCTGGATTTTGATGCGGTGCTGCGCTTTGCCCGGGCGCGTGATCCGGGAGCCCCGCTGCTTGTGGTCGGGCATAGTATCGGAGGCTACCTGCCGGGTCTTGCGGAAAGCGGCCCCGCAATCCACCGGATGCTCACGGTCGGAGCCCAGTACGCTTACTGGCGCGACTACGCACAAGGCCATCGCACCCGCCTCTTCTTCAAGTGGCATGTCGTTATGCCGGCGCTCACTGCTCTCTTCGGCTATTTCCCGGGGCGGAAGCTGGGCTGGCTCGAAGATCTGCCCTCTGGCGTTGCCAACGAGTGGAGCTTCCGCCGCGCACGCATGGAATTGAGCCACCCTGGCGAAACCCGAGCCGAAGTGCTTCGGCGCTTTGCCGCCATCTCGGCACCTATTCTTGCGATTGCCATATCCGACGACGAATTGGGAACAGTCGCCGCGGTCCGCCGTACCCTGCAATACTATCGCGGCGCCACGCCAACTGAAGTTCTTCTCTCACCAAAAGATCTGGGATTGGAGTCGATCGGCCATTTCAGCCTGTTCCACTCCCGGCACGCGTCGGATTTCTGGCCCGATACCCTGCTTTGGCTACGCGAAGGAATAAATCCCTGGCCGCACAGATGCATCACCTCCCCATAAGCGACCAGAGGCAGCCGCCGGCATCCGCGCTTCGGTGGTCCTGAAAGCTCATTGATTGAGCGAGCCGAACCCGATCCATGCAGTGATACCCAAATGACGGGGCGGAACTATTGGCTTGTCTCGGCAGTTGGCAAACGCGCCCCGCACATCGCAGGGCTCCTCAGTGATGTTGCCGAAATGATCTGAAGCTGAAGTTAGCTGATGTTTGCTGCTCTCGACGATGCCGCCATGACGATGACCCTCAATCCAACCTGGTCGGACATTGTCATTCGCCTGCTCCTGGCCATGCTGGCGGGCGCCGTCATCGGTCTGGACCGGGAAGCCGGCGGTCACAGCGCAGGCTTGAGAACCACCATTATCGTCAGTCTGGCGGCGACAGTCGCCATGATTCAGGCAAACATCCTGTTCTCGGTCGAAGGCAAGACTTACGACCTTTTCGCGACCATGGATCCCATGCGCTTGCCACTCGGCGTTTTGACGGGCGTAGGTTTCATCGGCGCAGGCGCCATCATGAAGCGGGACAATCTGGTCGCCGGCGTAACAACAGCCGCAACATTATGGGTGATGACAGTCATCGGGCTGTGCTTCGGTGCCGGTCAGCTCTTGCTCGGCTGCGCAGCAACGGTCCTGATCATCTTCACCCTCGCGATCTTGAAGAGCATCGACTTTCTGATCAAACGTGAGCAGCGCGGCAGACTTGTAATCGCCAGTGATCTTGGCGCTGCGTCACCTCCTGACATAGACGCTATAATCCGGGATTCCGGGTACCGGGCGCAGTTCGTACGACAGAGCCGGGATTCGAAGTCCGGACGTTTCGCCACCGAATATGAGATTGTCTGGAAGGAACACCAGGCAACCCGGCTCCCGATCGAACTTCTGGAGCTGGTGGAAAAGAGATATCGGCTTCAATCGTTTGAAGTGACCAAGGAAGCCAACCCCTGAGCAGCCGGGCCGGAAACACACCGGCCAGTTTGCCAGTTCGACCAATCCCGCATGACTGCCATGCGTCCGCAATCCGGCGTTTGCACTTGGCGACGCCGGCACTACTTATCCCGAATGGAATTACAGCCGCGCTCGCTTGATGCTCGCCGGTACGCCCCGACCGTTGCCGCGCGCACGGCCACATCCCCGCCTATAATCAAGGAAATAAGCCGTTCAGCGGCAGCCATCACGTCCAGGAACAATTCATGAGCAATTACGAATACGAACGCATTGCCGCCTCCAGGACGGATCAACCTCCAGCTCTGCAAATACCATTCGTCGAATTCGTCGCGCTGACAGCGGCCATGATGGCGCTTACCGCACTATCAATCGATATCATGCTGCCGGCGCTGCCCGAAATCGGTGCGGCGCTCGGCGTCGCCACCGAGAATGAGCGTCAGCTTATCGTCATCATATACATGGCAGGCTTTGCCGCCGGACAGCTGGTCTACGGCCCGCTCTCCGACCGGCTCGGCCGCCGGCCTGTCTTGTTGGCGGGCCTGTTGATATTCACCGCAGGCTCGCTCGCTGCACTGATCTCCCACTCGTTTGGCGAACTGCTGATTGCCCGGACTGTTCAAGGCCTGGGGGCAGCTTCACCCCGGGTCATCGCGATAGCGGTTGTGCGCGACATTTACAGCGGCCGCCAGATGGCGCGCGTGATGTCCTTTGTGATGATGATCTTTATCATCATCCCCGTATTCGCACCTTCCATTGGCCAGGGCCTGATACACCTCGGCGACTGGTACTGGACCTTCCACGCCCTGCTGGCGATTGGCCTGGCTCTTGGCCTGTGGGCGCACCTGCGTCTTCCTGAAACAGCCCGTGGTGCGCTTGGTACCGAACGCGTGCTTACGCTCAGGCAGTCGCTCAAGACAGCCATCTTCGATCTCCAAACGATGGCCTACGGTTCCGCCAGCGGGTTGATGTTCGGCTGCCTGCTCGCCTATGTCGCCAGCGCCCAGCAGATCTTTGTCGATGTTTTCGGCATTGGCAGCTCGTTCCCCATCGTGTTCGGCGCGGTTGCCTCGACGATGGCCGTTGCGTCCTTCACCAACTCTCGACTGGTCGGCCGCCTCGGCATGCGCCGCGTCTCTCACACCGCGCTGCTGGGCTTCACCGCCATGTCGCTGGCCCTTGTCGTGTGGGTATCTCTGGATCTTGCCAGTGTCTGGATCTTTTCGGCGCTCGTGGCCTCGACATTCTTCCTGTTCGGGCTCATCGCACCAAACTTCAACGCGCTGGCAATGGAGACCCAGGGTCATAATGCGGGAATGGCGTCCTCGGTGGTGGGCTCGCTCAGCACGGCAGTCGGTGCGATCGCCGGCGGCATCATCGGTCAGGCTTTCGACGGTTCCGCCCTGCCGATGGCCCTCGGCTTCACCGTTTGCAGCCTGATAACGTTTGCCATTGTTTACGCAGCAGAAGGCCGCTCGGGGATGTTCGGCCGCAACCGTCCATGATCCAGAAACGGGACGGGGCGCCCTTTGCGGTTCAACTCCGGGAACTGCACCCCCTGCGAAGGCTGCGGCACACTCAGGCGCCGGGTTCCGCAACCGGTTCCAGTGATGCCAGTTCGTCATCTGTGAAGACACGGCTGCGGGTAAGAAATCTTACCCCTTCCGGCGCCTCCAGCGAGAAGCCGCTGCCGCGCCCGGGAACGACGTCGATGATGAGATGCGTATGCTGCCAGTACTCGAATTGCGACCGGCTCATATAGAACGGTGCGCCACCGATCTCGCCGAGCCGGACATCCTGCCCGCCGATCCGGAACTCACCGGCAGGAAAGCACATCGGCGAGCTGCCATCGCAGCACCCACCTGATTGATGAAAAATCAGGGGGCCATGCCGCTCGGTCAGGCGGGCGATGAGCTTCAGGGCCTCTGGTGTTGCGCTTACACGTTCCGTCATGCGTGAACCTCCTCGGGGGAGTCGGGACTACCTGCTCGCCCGGCACAGAAGGCCGCGGCGCACGGTTATTCCATCAGCGCCGCGGCCCGATTTCCGCATGATCGCTATCCTGTCTCATGTGAGGACGGCGATCTGCCTTCGTGCATTGAACCTTAGAAGAAGCCGAGCGCCTTCGGGCTATAGCTGACCAGCATGTTCTTGGTCTGCTGATAGTGCTCCAGCATCATCTTGTGGTTCTCGCGGCCGATACCCGACTGCTTGTAGCCGCCGAACGCTGCATGCGCCGGATAGAGATGATAGCAGTTCGTCCACACACGCCCGGCCTGGATCGCCCGCCCAAACCGGTACGCGCGCGTTCCGTTGCGGGTCCAGACGCCGGCACCGAGACCGTAGAGCGTGTCGTTCGCAATGGCGAGCGCCTCGTCTTCATCCTTGAACTTGGTGACGGCGAGAACCGGTCCGAAGATCTCCTCCTGGAACACGCGCATCTTGTTGTGTCCTTCAAGGATCGTCGGCTTGACGTAGTAGCCTTCGGCCAGCTCGCCCTCCAGCACGTTGCGCTCACCGCCGGTCAGAACCTTGGCGCCCTCATCCTTGCCGATCTGGATGTAGGCCAGAATCTTCTCCAGCTGGTCATTGGAGGCCTGCGCCCCGATCATCGTGGAAGCATCGAGCGGATGGCCCTTCTTGATCTTCTCGACCCGCGCAACCACCCGCTCCATGAAGCGGTCATAGATGCTTTCGTGAACGAGCGCCCGCGACGGGCAGGTGCAGACTTCACCCTGGTTGAGGGCAAACATCGTGATGCCCTCGAGCGCCTTGTCGAAGAACTCGTCATCGGCATCGGCAACATCGGCGAAGAAGATGTTCGGCGACTTGCCGCCCAGCTCCAGCGTCACCGGAATGATGTTCTCGGAGGCGTACTGCATGATAAGGCGGCCCGTGGTGGTCTCACCCGTAAAGGCCACCTTGGCGATGCGCTTGTTCTGTGCCAGCGGTTTGCCGGCCTCGACGCCGAAGCCGTTGACGACGTTGACGACGCCCGGCGGAATCAGGTCACCAATGAGATCCATCAGCACCATGATGCTCATCGGCGTCTGCTCGGCTGGCTTCAGCACCACACAGTTGCCCGCGGCCAGCGCCGGCGCCAGCTTCCAGACCGCCATCAGGATCGGGAAGTTCCACGGGATGATCTGCCCGACGACACCCAGCGGCTCGTGGAAGTGATAGGCGACGGTGTCATGGTCGATTTCGGAAATCGATCCTTCCTGCGTGCGGATGCAGCTTGCAAAATAGCGGAAATGATCAATCGCCAGCGGGATGTCCGCAGCCATCGTCTCGCGGATCGGCTTGCCGTTATCCAGCGTCTCGACGGTGGCAATCAGCTTCAGGTTCTGCTCCATGCGGTCTGCAATTTTGAGCAGCACGGCAGCGCGCGCCGCCGCCGAGGTCTTGCCCCAGGCGTCCTTGGCCTTGTGCGCAGCGTCCAGCGCCAGCTCGATGTCGGCGGCCGTTGAGCGCGCGACTTCGCACAGCGGCTTGCCGCTGATCGGTGTGAGATTGCTGAAATACTGTCCATCGACCGGCGCAACCCATTGACCGCCAATATAATTTTCATAGCGCGGGCGGATACGCACCTGCTGGCCGAGCTCAGCGAGTGTTTTCTCGATCATTGGCATTTCTCCTGGGAATTGGGGCTGCTCGGATACCAATCCGGCACGGCAACCTGTGACGGAAAACCGTTAGGCACAATCTATGGCCATTCCAGACTTAGACAAGAGAAAAAGTGCAGTCTCGGTCCGCTTTCGTCTGGTCACAATCTGGTCACAAAACGGCCGTTCCGACGCTCCGCGACGGCGCGGACGGCAACACGATCTCTCTCCAGGAACAGGAACCCCGATCTATTCCGGCCGTGTCAGCACATAGGCAGCGCCAACGAGCATCAGCGCCGCGACGAGAGACGCCATTAGCGGCCCGGGGCTCGCACTGAACCAGAACAGGGCATAGCCGACAATCATCCCCGCGCACGATACAGCCTTCATCCGGCGTGGAATGGCCCCCCGCTCCCGCCATCGCACCAGCGACGGCCCGAACTGCCGATGCTCCATCAGCCATGCCTCCAGCCGCGGCGACGACCGCGCAAAGCACGCTGCTGCCAGAATGAGAAACGGCACCGTCGGCAGCACAGGCAGGAACGCGCCGACGAACCCGAGCCCGACGAAAAAGTAACCCAGCGATAAGAACGCCGCCCGTTTCATGTTGCCATTCGCCACCTCGCGCCGCGCCGCTCTCTGACACGTACTGATCCGGCTGTGATCCCCGCGCATTTATTGCCATGGCCCTTTCAACTGCAAATCAAACATGGGCCAGCACGGTAAGGCACGACTTCGCGCCGGCCATCCCCTGTCCCCCTGCCCCGCACCTTTCCCACCCCCACACGTGGCTGCTATGGTGAACACGGACGAACGGGGAGCCTCAAGCCATGACGATGAAGCACACGAACACGCACCGGCTGGGCGCGGCAGCCGCCGTGCTCCTGGCCGCCTTCTGCTCCGCCCCGCTCGCAGCCCACGCTGCGGACTGCGCCAGCCCGGCGACGCCAGCAGAAAAAGAGGTCTGCGCCGACGAGGAACTCCATACCCTGGGCGAACATATGAGCCGCTACGTGGCGGGCGCAATGGCCGCCGTGCACGATGGCGCACAATGCTTCGAGGTGGACCAGCAGCAATGGACGGAAGCGGTGCGCGATGCGTGCGGCGGCGACGTCCAGTGCCAGACAGCAGAGTTCCGCAGGCGGCTCGCACAGCTGCACGCCCTGCAGCCAGGGGCCACCGCCCTCACTGGTATGGACCTGCCCGATGACGTGCCCGAACTTGTCACTGTCGTCCCGCCCGCGCCCGAAGCACCGGACGAAAGCACCGGCGAACCATTCGAGGCCACCGGCCGCCTCGTGTGGGAGCAGGAAGACGTAAACAACATGGGCTACGCGCTGCGCAACGACGACGGCGTGCACGTCATCGTCCTCGATATGGATTTGAGCGCAAGCCCCACGCACGACGCGCTGCGTACAGCGATAGAGAACGAAGCCTCGGCGACCTTCCGCGTCATCGGCACAAAATCCCCCGAAGGCGGCTTCGCCATGAACCAATGCCGGTTCGTGTGGCGGGTGGAGTGATTGGCTCTCAGCATAAAACGCATAGGAATATACGTAAAAGCTGGCAATTCACGCATCACGTTGGCCACGGTTTCGGATCTGCGGGGTAAACCTCTACTCAGCCCCCTCATCCATCACACACAACAAAAAAGCCCCGCGGCTGTTAGCCTGCGAGGCTGCCCATCATGGGCTTTAGGTGGTTTAGGGAGGAAGTGTAGGCTTCAGGCAAAAACTCCTCGCGCTACGCTGCCGGTCTCCATTTGCCGGAGACGAAACCGAACGCGATGGCGTCCTGATGGCGGTCGGCTGCGGCCTCCAGCTTGTCCCTGGAAACGACCGTCACAACCTTGCCGCCCTGCTGTTTCTGAAAACCGCTGAGCAGGATGACTTTCTTGTCTTTCAAGTCGATCGTTGGAAACGACATACATGCTCCTCTTCGTATCCCTCCGATGCGGACAAGCTAGCCGCCGCACATGGAAGGCGTATGACAATCCGATGGCACCGCAATGAACATTTGGTGAGCCGTTGTGAACGTCGTCCCCCTTGAATAGTGAACACCGCCAACTACTTGGCCTCGACCACTCGTGACCGCAGGACCTCACGGCTGCAGGCTCCGGCGATGCACCCGGCAGCACCGAGACAGGTTGGAATTCGAAAAGTTCCATGTGGCCTAGAACTGCCGGCCGATTTTGGCGTCAAGCGAGTGACTGTTGGCTCCGCGGATCACGAAGAACAGCATGATTGCCGCCCACAGGACCGACTTCTCCGATCCCGCCCAGCCTTGCCCCTGCACGATCCAGTGGAAGTAGACGGTGACACACAGCACGATGAATGCGGCAAGTGCCGCTGGCCGTGTCAGGAAACCCAGCGCGAGAAAGATCCCGCCGAAAAATTCGGCACACGACAGCAGCACGGACCAGACGCTGCCGGGATAGAAGCCGAGGCTTTCAACCATTCCCGCAGCGCCGAACGGGTTCAGGATCTTGCTGTAGCCGTGCGTGACCAGAGCGGCGCCGGCGACAACCCGTAGAATGGTTTCGGCAACCTCGAAAAGCTGCGAATAGATCCTGCCAAGCGATGGAATAATCAGGCGGGGCCGTCGGGTCGGCATCTCGTTGAGCATGATCCCTCCAGGAGTTGCAGCGCCGGCCCGGTTCACCGATTACCAGCCGGTCGCCACACCAAGAAGTCGCTCGCTACAAGAAGGTTCCGTCAACCCGGGCCATTTTCACAGGATGCCCGAACGAGAGACGACCGGCGGTCCCGCCAGGCCGCGGCACCGCCTCAAGCCGAAGCTCTCCAGATGCCGTAGAAATAACAGAACGCCACCGCATCCCTGTTGCGGTCCGCTTCCGTCCGCAGCTTGTCGATCGCGAGGACCTTGACCTCCTCGCCCTTGCTCCCGGACTTCTGGTAGCCGCTGAGCAGGATGACCTTCTTCTGGTTCAGATCGATGATCGGGTACGGCATGCCACTCACCTCCGGCACTTGCTTGGCCCTCAGGTCCCCGTCCCTTTGCATTCAGTTTTGCATGATCTCGTCTGGAGTCACCCCGCAAACCCGCATCGGGGCGATCAACTATTTTTGCACCCCCGAAACATTCTTCAGATCTGCCGCACTCCCCCGGGAGTTTGACCTTGCCCGCAACGTGTCCGCATGTGGTAGTCCTTGGGCCATGTCGAAAACTCATGCACATCATGATCATCATCATGGGCATGCCCACGGGCATAGCCACGGGCACAGCCACACCCACGGCGCCAACGAGCGCAGCGCCGGCATAGCCGCTCTGCTGACCGGCACGTTCATGCTGGCGGAGCTGGCGGGCGGCATCATTTCGGGATCGCTGGCGCTGCTGGCCGATGCCGGTCACATGCTGACGGACTTCGCAAGTCTGGCGCTTGCCTGGTTCGGGTTTCGCCTGGCCCGCAAACCGGCCGACTGGAAGCGCACCTACGGGTTCGACCGCTTCTCTGTTCTGGTCGCGTTCGTTAATGGGCTGGCCCTGTTCGTCATCGCCGCCTGGATCGCGTTCGAAGCGGTGCACCGCCTGCGTGAACCTGTCGAGGTCATGGGCGGGCTGATGTTCTGGGTCGCGCTCGGCGGCCTGCTGGTCAATGTTCTGGCGTTCTTTGTGCTGCAGGGCGGCGACAAGGACAACCTGAACATCCGCGCCGCAGCCTTGCACGTTCTGGGCGACCTGCTCGGCTCGGTGGCCGCCATCGCCGCAGCCCTGATCATCATTTTCACGGGCTGGACGCCGATTGATCCGCTGCTGTCAGTACTGGTCGCGCTGATCATCCTGCGCTCGGCGTGGCACGTGGTCCGTGAGAGCGCGCACATTCTGCTGGAAGGCAGTCCGACGCATATCGACGTCCGCGAAATTGAGCAGGATCTGGCTGCCGAGGTGCCCGGCGTCGCCGATATCCATCACGTACACGCCTGGTCGATCACCCAGGAACGCCCGATGATCACCCTGCACGCCCGCCTCGATCCCTGCGCCGATAGCGATGCTGTGCTGGCCCTGATCAAGGCGCGCCTTGCGACCCACTTCAGGATCACTCACGCCACCGTCGAGATCGAACGCGAAACCTGCGTCGACGGACATGGCAGCGGGGGATGTTAGGGGGGCCAACCGCAACCAGAAATGCCACCGTCATCCCGGCATTCATTGCCGGGATCCAACGCGAGGTCAGGAGAACTATGGCGTCTCGCAGAGCGGCGCAATCACCAAATACTCGCGTCGTCGCCAATCGCCGATGCCCTTGAGAACCCGCTATTATGAGCGGCTCGCTCGGTGTATTCTCAAGCTTGCTCGAAAGGATCAGAAAGCAGCCATGGCGTCCAGAAAGAATGGATTAGAAAACATTGAAGAACACTACAAATGGCTGCGCGATCTCACAGACGAAGCGATAGCCAAAAGAACTGCAAAAGCAGAGTTCCACGGGCTGGAGGAGGAGCTTAGAAATCTCCAAAAGGCGCTTATCGAAAGCTACAAAAGATCTAATGCCATCAAACATCCGCGAGACAAAGGCGACCAAAGAGAAGAGATACTTCGGCACTTCTTATCGAAGCATGGACTGCTGCCTCGGAAATATGCCGTCGCCACAACCAGAGCAAGAGTAGTTGCTCCAAGTGGCCATGTGAGCCCCGAAATCGATGTTGTTTTTCACGACTACCTAGAGACTCTCGTCCTTAAAAAATATGAGGGAATTCTGGAGTACTACCCCCTAGAGTCGGTCTACGGCACAATTCAGGTCAAATCGCGACTCAACAAAAAGGCGCTCTTGGAGGGCCTCGAGAACATAGCAAAATTCAAAGCGCTTCAACCTACTCTCCCAATGATAAAACGGACTGGATCATTGACAGCCTCGCATGGCTTGCATCGACGATTCGGCATCCTGTTCGCTTATGAGTACGACCTCGAATGGTCGAAGGTAGTTCGTGAGATCGAAGGCTTTCTTAGGAAGAACCCCAATCACCTTTGGCCAAACCTAATCGTTATTCTCGACAAGGGGCACTTCAAGCTTGGAACGCAGAACCGCTACTGTTGGCAACAAAAAGACATTGAAGAAATTGACCAGCCGGTCGTGCACGGCTTTCCCGACCAAGCAGGTCACTGCCTGCTCAATTTTTATATTATTTTAATGGACCTCTTAGAAAAATCTACCGCCGGGATGCCAGATGTTGAGACATATACTAGGATGCCCCTCACAGCTGGTCGATATTCCTATGCGTATTCGTACGGCGCCTTATTTGAAATAGGAAAATGTGACAAACACGGGTCCTACCTGCGAACTATTTCAATAGAATCAATTGAGAGAATCCTCTCGGCAGTGGAGGACGAACAACCCATAAATTGGGTCAAGGCAACCGATATTGCCTTCGGAAGCCCCGGTGACAATCAGACAGCTTATGACAACCAGCCAGGCGATGTTCGAATCTACAATCCTGAAAATCAGCCACTATCAGATATACTGGTACGAGACGGCAAATTCATCACCTACGATAGTGTAAACATAGATGGCAGCACAGTCTGGCTGCCCTGGGTTTACGTGGAACGTGACAGACTAATTGATGGCTGTCCAAAGTGCAGCAATGCAAAATAGCGACGCAGCTTGCCAGATAACTTGGGGCAAATAAGCAGAGGTGGGCATCAGTCTGAAGCCCCCCGATGCTCCCCCATCACCCCTTCTTCAGAACCAGCGTCAGCCCGCGCAGCGCATTTCCGTTGAACTTGACTTCGATGATCTGCATTCCGTCCTTGGCGATGATTTCCATGTCCGCATTCAAGTCGCTGCCAGAAACGGAAACGCGATAGCCGCGCTCGGTAATGGCGCCGCTGAGTTCACCGACGAGATTGTAGATCTGCTCGCGCCACGTGCCCGAAAGCTGGCCGCCATCACTGACGACGGAACTCACGATCTCGACTTTGCCAGCCGAAGTGGCGCAGCGGATATTCTGCTCAAGTGAATGGGCCGTTTTCCCGGCAGCATAGGTCGCCCGGCATGTAACGGTCTCGATCTGGCCCTCCTGAAAACCCAGTCGGCCTTGCCCCTTCCACCAGCCAAGCAACGGCGCGAACGATGCGTCATCCGCATGCACGCGGCCTGCGGATAGCCCGCCGCCAAGACACCACATCAGCACGGCCAGTAGTGCCGCGACGCCCATTCTGAAACCCATGTTCCCTCCAACAAATGCGCCAGTCACATGCGCCAACGGCAATTCACGCAGGCAGCTTCCCGGCCTGGCTATGCACGTCAGCCGACGGGATTCCGCCAACAGCCCAGCGTCCACCCCGCGGCTGGAAACGCCTCAAATGGCTCGTCGGATTTCGCCCACGATAATTGAGTTTTCGGTTTCCGCCCGTTCCCCGGCCGCCACACCGGCGCGAAGAGTGGCAAGGCTCGTGCCTCCCAAAGAGCGCGGACGAGCATCAACTTCGGTACGAGCCGTCAGCTCACACCCGGACCTGAACCGACTGGTTCGCCTGGCCCTGAACCGTCCCGACACGTTTGATGTACGAGGTCACGACATCCCAGATCGGCGGCCCTTCGGTCCCCTCGCCGACCGAGGCCCAACCGGCAACGACATAGGTCTTGTCCGGGTCAATCGGATCACCGGTCTTGAGCAGGGTCATGTTGGAGATACGGTTGCCCATCGCGTTGGCAACATCGATCGTATAGCCCATCCCGCCAACGCGAACCATGTCGCCGCCCTGCTGATAGTAGGGATCGGGATTGAACAGATTATCGGCGACGTCCTCCAGCACTTCCTTGAGCCGTGCTCCGGTCATCTCCGAGCGGTAAGCCGCCGGATAGGTCATGGCGGTCACGTTGTAGATGTCTTCGAGCGTGATGTCCTGGCCGGGCAGCACACTGGCACCCCAGCGGAATCCGGGTGACAAAGCGATATCGGCTTCGCGTTCAGCCAGCAGGGCATCACAAATGACGTCGTCGAATGTGCCGTTGAAATTCCCGCGCCGGTAAAGCAGCGCATCCGCCTTGCCGATCACCGTCCTGAGGTCGTCCTCATAAGGCGCGCGCACCTTGTCGACGAGTTCGGACATCGATTTATCCGGCGTGATGACGTCGGAGAAGATCGGAATGAGCTTGTACTTGTATCCCTTCAGCTCGCCATCGCGCACATCAAGGTCCAGACGCGACACGAACTTTCCGTGCGAGCCGCTGGCGATCAGCAATGTCTTGTCGACGATCACCGGTTCCGGAATGGCGTCATGCGTATGCGCGGTAAGGATGACGTCGATCCCCTTGACGCGTCCTGCCATCTTGCGGTCGACGTCAAATCCGTTGTGCGACAGAAGGACGACGAGATCGGCCCCCGCTGCCCGCGCCGCATCGACGTTTTGCTGCATCTGCTGTTCGCGAATACCAAAAGACAGATCCGGGAACATCCAGCGCGGGTTGGCAATCGGCAGATACGGGAACGCCTGCCCGATGACAGCGATCTTCGTGCCGCCGCGCTCGAACATTTTCCAGGCGTCAAACGCCGGTTCGTCCCACTCGTTGTCGAAGATGTTCTGACCGAGAAACGCAAAAGGCAGATCGTCAACGATCTCCCGCACGCGCTCCGCACCAAAGGTGAATTCCCAATGCGCGGTCATGGCGTCGGGCTGCAGGTGGTTCATCACCTCGACCATATCGGCGCCTTTGGTCTGCAATGAGGTGTAGCTGCCTTGCCAGGTGTCGCCACCGTCGAGAAACAGCACACGGCCTTCGCGCTCGGCACGGATTGAATTCAGAACCGTCGCGATACGGTCGATGCCGCCCATGCGCCCGTAGGTCTGCGCCAGCGCAGTGAAGTCTTCTGAGGCCAGGGCATAGGCATCCGCGCTGCCCGGCTCGATCCCATAAAGGGCGAGGAAATCCTTGCCGGTGACGTGAGGCGGCTTGCCCGCGGCCTCGCCGGTCCCGAGATTGATCGACGGCTCACGGAAATAGATGGGCTTCAGCTGAGCATGGATATCGGTGAGATGTACGAGTGTGACGTTACCGAACGAGGGAAATGCCAGCAGATCGGCTTCGCTTATCAAGCCTTGCCGGGCGGCCTTCGCGGTCCAGACACCCGTTCCAGCCGTACCAAGCAATGCGCTTGCGGCGACAGCGGTTTGCAGGAACTCACGTCTCGATATCATTGTTTCCGCCTTGTCGATTGGCTCTGGATTGAAACACCGGCTGCCGGGGATCGCTCCTCAATCATCTTGCCGCCATCGGTTGAACCACGAGCGGCCAGATGAGTCCGATCATACTTCTGAAAAGTAGGCCATACGGCAGCCCTGTGACAGCTTCCCGCACTTTCGAGAAGATCATGAAGCATCGCAGCCGCGGAAGTGGTTGTGATAAAAATAGGAGAGTATTCCAACATTCTCGCATATTGGGCAAACATATCCCTTGATGCTATCTGCCCAAGCCTGAACACAGCTACACTCGCTGATTTCTTGAGATAAATCCGGCAGCAGACGGCCTTCGCATCCCGTTATCCGCGCTTGAAAATATCATCGGCTCAACTCAACTTACCGCTCAGAATTCCCCTTCCTGTAAATTCCCTTTCCCATATATGAGAGGTTGAATTGAAGCTGCTGGCAGCCGTTCTGGCACTCATGATATCGCTTGCCGCCCTTGATCAGACCAAGGCTGCGGAGCTGATAATGTTCGAAGAGGCTGGCTGTACGTGGTGCGAGCGCTGGAACAATGAAATCGGTGTTGCCTACGCAAACACCGACGAGGGCAGAATCGCCCCGTTGCGGCGCGTGGACCTTGAGGCCCCGCGGCCCAGCGATCTCGTCAGTGTCCAGTCGATTACATTTTCTCCGACCTTCGTCGTGATGGATGAGGGCAGGGAACTTGGGCGCATTATCGGATATCCTGGTCAGGACTTCTTCTGGCCGATGCTTCAGGAAATTCTTGCCACGCTGCCTGAGGCCGATACCAAAGCTGCCAAACTGGGGATCAATTGAGCGATGCTGCCTCCCGATTCCAATGTTCTTCCCGAAGACAAGCAGCTTGACGATATGGCGGAAAGCGCCAAGCAGGCGACCGCGCTATTGAAGGCACTTGCACATGAGGGGCGCTTGATGATCCTCTGCCACTTGTCGGGTGGCGAAAAGTCGGTGACGGAGCTTGAAGAGCTGCTGGCCCAGAACCAGCCGGCGGTATCGCAACAACTGGCCCGCCTGCGCGAGGAAGGCATCATAGAAGCGCGACGCGAGGGCCGCACAATATATTATTCGCTGGCGGATGGACGTGCGCGTGCCATCCTTGAGTTGGTCTACGATCTTTTCTGCGCCGACGCCGGTAATCATCCTTAAGCTTGAATATTCCGCTTGAGGTACGATCTGCCCGGGGTATCGTCTGACCAGCAGGGAGGTGAAGATGGCCAGACAGGATGAGCGCCAGAGAGACCCGGGACCCTTTATGCCCGACCGGCGGCAGTTCATTGCCGGTGCTGGAGCATCGGCCCTGTTCGCTGCGGCCGGCTGTCCGGCTCCCGTGGCCGCCGCCGAGGCAATCAGGTTCGGTGACTTCGAAATCCTGCCGCTGACTGACGGTCACCTTATGCTGCCCGCTCGGCTGTTCGCTCCGGAGGCAGAGGAAGGTGCCAGAGCCGCAGCCTTTGCTGCCGCCGGCCACAGCGGCGATCAGATCCGCCGCCCTTTGAATGTTACACTGATCCGCAAGGGTGCTGAACAGATCCTCATCGATGTCGGCTCCGGCACCCGGTTCATGGATACCGCTGGCAAGCTGGTCGACGACATCGAAGCAAATGGCATTGATCGCGAAGCCATTACCACCGTGGTCTTCACGCACGCGCATCCAGACCACATCTGGGGTACCACTGATGACTTTGACGAGCTCGTGTTCCCCAACGCCCGCTACCTGATCTCCGAGGAAGAATACAATTACTGGATGGCCGACGACATCCATTCCAGGCTCCCCGAAGATCGCCGCGGCTTCGCAACAGGAGCCCGCCGCAATATCGAGGCCGTTAAGGACAAACTCCAGACCTTCAAACCCGGTGACGACATTGTCACGGGCGTGACCACCCTCGAAACCGGCGGCCATACACCGGGTCACATCTCAGTCGGGATCAGCAACGGCAACGAAAACTTCATTGTCGTTGGCGATGCGCTCACCCACCATATTGTTTCCTTCCAGCATCCCGACTGGGTATCGGGCAACGATCACGAGCCGCAACGGGCGATCGAGACCCGCAAGAAGTTGCTGGATAAGCTTGCAACGGAGAACAGCCGTCTTATCGGCTACCACCTGCCTGATCCGGGCGTGGGCAGAGTCGAACGCATGGGTTCCGCCTATCGGTTCGTTTCCGACGGGTGATGCGACTGTAGAACATCTGCCCATGCTGAAGCGGTGCAACGAAGATGTCAGGGCTTGTTCAGCGTGCTGAAGTAGAGGGCGAGTGCCTCAATCTGCTCATCATCGAGCGTTGAAGCCACCGAGACCATAATGGGATTGCTCCGGAGGCCGGTGCGGTAAAGTTGCAGCGCCTTGACGAACTCTTCCCGTGACAGATCGACAATTGGCGGCACACCAACGTCCTTGCCATCGCGCCGGTGGCACGTCAGGCACTCCTGCGAAAGCTGCTCCCCATAGCGCTTCAGATCCGCCTCGCTCAGGCCTTGAGCGAGAGTGAAAACCGTTGGAATTATCACCCCAACGGCAGCCAGTGCCGAAACTGCAAAAACGCGGATCATCATGCACCCTTGCTCGTAGTTAGTAGAGCCAGATTTCAACGCGCCGGTTCATCTCCGCGCCACCCGGTACAGTCTCGCATGTAATGGGCAATTTCGGCCCCAGCGCGATGATCTTCTCCGTCTCGATCCCGTGTGCGGTGAGGAGCCTGCTCACACGTCGCGCACGGGCCCGGGATACTGACACGTTCTGTTCCAGGGTCCCGAAGGTGTCGGAAAAGCCGACAAGAGCAAGCCGGCGCTTCTGGTCGCCCCGCTCCTGAAAAAAGGCCTTCAGGCTTTCGACCTTGCTTTCCGAACCTTCCTTCGGGGCGAGGGCTCCCTGATCGAAATTGAACACAAGAGAAAGCCGCTCGATGGCACCGTCTCCCGCGTTTCCGCTGCTCGGGGGCAGCGTGTCGATGTTATCGGCAGTGACATCAATATTGAGGTTGGGGTCACGCACCGCAACGACGCGATCATTCGGGAACCCGCGGCTCTTGAGGAAGCCTTGTGTGACTTCCGAGGTCAGGAACTGGCGAAATCCCTGCGTCTGGGGATTGGCGTCGGGCGCGCTGTAGACTGCATAAGTCCCGGACAATGGATAGGCGTTTAGCTTCAACGTGAACTCATCGGGAGCTCGCGCGATGCCGCAGCGATCGACGATCTTCAAGGCCTTGGCATTCCCGACGTGCGCCGCGTCAGTCAGGCTGATCGCCGTCGGGTCGGAACTTACAATTTCAGACAGTTCGGCCAGCGTATCCACCTGGTACGCAGATAGCAGCAGCGGGTTATCCTTCATGATTGTCCGTTTGGTCAGCGTGTCCAATCCGGACTTCCGCGCCAGAGTGTGTACGCGAATTCGCCTGTGTGGTCCGCCGAGCTCGGACCAGTCCGTAATCCTGCCACTGAAAATTGCCGTCACCTGATCGAGCGTAAGCTGCTCGATCGGGTTATCGGAATTGACAATCACAACGGCAGCAGATGGGCCCAGCGTTTCGACTTCAACTGTTGGCCGGACGTCCCCCTCAGGAGGCGTGTCTGTTTTCGCCAGGTTCTCATCCTGTAAGGCGCCTCCCACAAATGCAAGATCTGCTTCCCCAACTCTCACCGCCTCGACGGCCGACCTCGGATCGTCGATCTGGATGTCGACCTGCAAGCCCTCGACTCCGGCCGACGCACTCGCCGTGAAGGTCCGCGAGCCGTCGGAACGACGCGCAGACCAGTTGCCGGTCTGTCCGCTCTCCTTGGCATAGTACTGCAAGAGATCGGGCAGGATCTTCTCGAAAACCTCGGGACTGGATCGAACCCGCAGGACCCCGCTCAGCTTCGCAACGCGCGGCTCGGAAGAGGGCGCGGCGGCATCCATTCCGGATGTATCCTGCTGCCAGGCGAGCAGGACGTGTGAGACATTGGCGACGGGCACGCGGACATTACCGCTCTGTGTGGCAACATCGTAGTAGCCATCCTGAAACTGGATGATACGGCCGGTAACGCTCTGCCCTGTGCCGTGCCGCAACGTAAATTCGGGCACCAGTGTCCCGCCGCCTGACGCCCCGCTACCCGGCGCAACTTGCGCCATCCTGACCAGACTGAGCGTCGCAAGATCTTCCACCTTGATCCGCTGGATGCTCTGGCCGACCTTGAACTCATAGTAGCCATCGCTGAAATCGATGAGTTCACCGGTGACCTCGAGACCGGACGTCAGCTTGGCACGAAAAGAGCTTGCTGCCGAAGCTGCCTCGGCGGCCAACAAACTGAGCAGCAAGCATGCAGCTGCCAGTGCTGGTATTCGACTAGCCTTCATTTCGTATCCTCGCCAACGAACGTCATTACGCGATCACGAAGCGGCAAACATGTCGATCGTGATGGCCGAGTACCAGCCTTGAGACTCCTTGAAGTTTCTCGCCCGCACACTGGCCCCCTCACCCGGCTCGGAAACAAAGGGGCTGGCCGCAACAAGACCGGGAGTGCCTGCGAGTTCACCAACGGAATAGCTGGCTCCGATCTTCACACTGTCGTTTTCGGCCAGCAGCGACCAGCAGGTGTTGCGCAGCCGCGAAGGCAGCGGCTTCAATCCATTGAGCTCTGCTACCAGCTGATTGGCGACATATTTTGCCTGGCTGTTGGCCGAGAATGCCGATTTCGGCATTTGCGCTGCATTCGCGGAGTCGCCGATCACGTAAACGTTCTTGACCTTTGTCGAAGAGAAGTCTTCCGGCGATACCGGGCACCAGCGATTTTCGACACACCCGGCTCGCCAGGCAATGCCGCCCGCCATCTGCGGCGGTATCACATTTGCGACGTCTGCCTTGAACTCCTGTCCGGATTTTACGGTCAGGGTTTTGTTTTTCGGATCAACCTTGACCACCTCGAAGCTGTCAATCTGGTCCGTCAGGTTGACTTCGATCATCCCGGGGTAATGCGTCTCGAACGCTTCCATGAAAACCGGCTGCTTCGAGAAATTCATCTTCGCATCCAGGAGCACGATCTTCGAACGGGGTTTATTGGTCTTGAGATAGTGCGCGATCATGCAGATACGTTCATACGGTCCCGGCGGACACCGGTACGGGTTGTCGGGTGCCGCCACCACAACGACGCCTCCATTGTCCATTGCCTCGATCTGCGACTTTAACAATCGGGTCTGGTCACCTCCGCGCCAGGCGTGCGGCATGAGCTGCGTCGCTGCCGCGTCATACCCTTCAATGGCATCCAGATCGACATCGATACCTGGCGATAGGACCAGCTTGTCGTAGTCGAGCCTGGTTCCGCTCATGAGCGTCACAACGCGTGCCTCGGTATCAACGTCGACGGCAACGTCCTGGATGAGGTTGATTCCGGTCTCGCGCAGCCGGTCATAGGAGTGCGTGAGCGATTCAATCGTACGGAATCCACCATAGTAGAGATTGGAATAGAAGCAGCTCGTGTAGGTCGCGTTGCGCTCTACCAGCGTGACGTTTGCATTGGGCGCCCCGACCTTGACGTACTTCGCCAGAGTTGCCCCTCCAGCGCCGCCCCCGATGACCACAATACGTGCGGCTCCCTGCGCATAGGCCGGTCGCGGAAACGAACTGAATGCGGGTGACACCGCGAGTGCGCCAAGCCCTTGCACAAGCGTCCGTCGGCTCAATCGCGTCATATTGCCTGCCTTCCTCTCGCTGCTTTCGTTACCGCAGTCACGCCGTCGCCCCTGTTTCATCAACAGCCCGACCGCCGGCCGCTCTTTTGGTCCAACCGCATCCAAGCGTGCCGTTCAGCCCCGGCGCACCCAGGGATTCTCATCGCCTTGCCGAACGCGCAACGGGAAGTGAGCCGAGCACTGGAACCTTTTTATGGCACAAACCGGGATTGTTGCACCCGACCTTGAATCCGACGCTTCGGCTACAGCCGCCAGGATTCTGTGGCACATCCTCAAAAGAAGCATATCGATTGAACCAGCCGCGGTCTTGCCCGGCGGATGAATGACTACCGGGCCGCGCCTTCCGGTTCAGCGTCATGTGAAAGCATCAGCCCCTCAGCTGCCATGTAAACGGCAAGGATACGGGCATCGCCACCCCCGCTATTGTGCCCGTTATGAGCAACAACTTTCGCTTCCATGAAGGCATCACCTGCACGATAGATACGCGTACCGTGCGCTCCATAGTCGATGGTGAGTTCGCCCTCGAGCAGGTAAGCAAACAGAGGCACGCCATGGCTGTGCCAGCCGGTGGAAAGTCCCTCCGGCAGCGTCACGATTGCGGCGGTCACCCTGGCCGGAGCGTTGACCGGATAGACAAGGGGTTCGCCGACAATCGTCTGCGAAGTCGACAGAAGCGTTTCAACAGAAACCTCCCTTTCCTGCCGCGCGTCCGCTTGCCCGAGGGCGAACGCCCCCATGATCAGGCAGGTCAGGACTGCACCGGCGACCACGCCTCCTGCAAAACCACCATTGCGAATGACTTTCCCGCTGACTTCCGCTGCGCCATGCTTCATAGCATTCCCCGTTTTCCGATTCCCGATTTGCTCTCGAAATCGATCCCCTGTTCGAGGCTACTACAGCTCGGGATGGGTTTGAATACGGGACGGAAAGCACCGTCAACGATTGACCTTCCAACAATCGAAACGCGGCGGTTAAGCTCCCGATTCCAGAAAACCATTAACAATGGGAAATCCTGCAAATGGGACTTTTGAAAACTGATCGCTGCTTAAATATCGGAAAATAGTGCCTATCTGTTTTGAACAGGCGATGAAGTTCTCGAAAAAGGCCAGCCACTCAACCGATGTACCAATCCGCCAACATACTGCCTTCGCTAAGATCGGCATCCCTTGCTCTGGCAAGCGTGTTGCTGGCGTTCAGCCACTTTGGCGTGCCGACCCCGGCCCACGCGGCCTTGGGTGTTCACGATGGTTATGCTCCCACACCCAGCGCTCGCATGGTGACAGGAACAGATAAAACCATTCGACGTGATGCATTGAACCGTCAGGCGGCAGGGCAGCAAACCATCACTCAGCGCTCACTGATTGCTTCTTCCATCCAGCAGCCTGGCCGTATCCTGGTGTCCCGGAATTCGCAGAACCGCATCCAGCGGAATCCTGGTCTCGAGCTGTACGAAAAACGGAAGAATTCCCCTCCGGTAATTCGCCGGCCGGAAGTCGATCTGATCAAACCGCAAGAACGGATTGAGCCACCGGATTACCGCAATCGGCTGAAAAGAAATCGCAACAATCGGATAACGCCTCCTTCGAGGCTTGGACGCGACCCCTTAAGCAGCAACATCGATTGCCGCGGCGGTATTGTTCGGCAGGGCAGTTGTCACTGTCGTGGACGCGACGTATTGCGCCAGGTTGCGGGCAATGTTTACGCATGTGTTACTCGCCCGCTTGAACAGCCTTGAATTCAATGCCTGAAACACGCGATCTGACTTGAGCCCTGCGTCTCGCGCCATCACGGCCACAGGTGCTCAAATCAGAGAAGAAATTTAGATCTCACTTGCCCATTCGTCACTGTAGAGCGGAAAAAGGCTTTCGATCGGCACGATATTGTCGTGCTCCAGGTCGTAGACGGGCATTTCCTTGATCAGTTCGGCTTTCTGGGTTCCGCGCGTGAACACCAGCGCTCCGGAAGCGTCGCGCGCATCGCGATGCCGCGCGGGCCAGGCCTTGATGGTTTCGATCGACGAAAGCACGGGTCCGGCAAGGTCGTTTCGCACGAAGAACGCGTTGACGCCGTTCGAGTTGGTGCCCACGAACGAATAACCTCGCTCCTCCGCAAGTGAGATCATCGCCTTGATGGAAGCTCCGAAGTACTGGCCCGAATGATGAGCCGATAGTCGCTCGAAGGACGGATCGTAGGGGATCGTGATGGCATGACGATCGCCGAGAACGCCGTTGATCTCTGTGATGAGAATAGCCGGATTGACGGTGTCGATCGCCTTCAGCACCCAGTAGTCGTTCCCGTCGATATCAACGCTGAGAATACCAAGCTCGCCGGCAAAGCCGTTCTTGCTGATGAGGTCGTTGATATTCTCCGCCGTGATGAAGGCGCTCTCAACGACAAGATCGTACATCCAGTGGATGGTCTCGGAACGGACATGGGCCATGTTGGCGGGATTGCCGTCCATAATGAGGCCGCGCCAGCCGCGGTTCTGCAGCAGGAACCGCGTGTTCGCTTCGCTGAAGTTCTCCACGCCGAACTCGACAAACGACCGGTTGATTCCGGGCAGCTTGTGGCACAGCCACTCGATGATGCCGTCTTCGCCCCATTGCGAGGTGACCCGAAACTCGACATCTGCAAGCGTCGAGATCCGATCGAGCTGGCGCACCTGCATCGAAGCAATCTGCCCGTTGAGGAAAAGGGTCCGCTCAAGTAGCCCCTTGCTCACCGCGAATGTGTGGCCGTGTGACAGCAGTAGATGATCAAGCTGTCCGGTCAAACCGCTTAGCATTTTCTTGAACATATCTTCCCCGTTTGTCACGCCCGGCCTTGGGCGTTTGAGCACTCTGCGGCCTGTATTCAGTCGCCTTCTTTACGTCCGCCTGCCAGGACGACACCCCGCTTTTCCGCGTCGTCAACGTGCAGTGACGATGAACGCAGGCACACAGAGATAGCCAATTGCGATCCTGTCAAGCGGTTGACATCGCTCTTCCGTTAACCGATGAGGGAAGCCTTTTTTGGCGCAGAATGATCTGTACGGTCTGAACACGCAACCTCATCGCGCTGCGGCTTCGCCTTCCAACATCAAGGAGCACCCGATGCCACATCAGACTTTGCCGTCGATTGTGTTTGATGACGGGGGACAGGAACGGGTGCTGTTCACCCTTCCCCCGACAAAGCGCCCCGACCTGCCGAGCGCACTTGTCTTTGCTATGCCGAAGTCGGGTTCGGTTCTGCTGGATGGCATAATGCGTCAGCTGTCCGACCACGTAGGAGTGACCTACGTCTCGATCATGCAGGAGTATTTTACGATCGGTTTGCCCGACGCGAGCATGCCGGCCGAGACTGCGAGGATTTTCCTTCCTCAAGGCTACTGTTATGGCGGATTTCGTTACTTTCCTCGTCGGTTCGAAATCCCCATCCTGAGCCAGACACGTCCGGTCCTGTTGGTGCGGGATCCCCGTGACATGGTAGTTTCTCATTACTACTCCATGCGCGACAGCCATCCTGAACCAGGCAAGGTTCTGAAAACCGTCAAGGCCAACATGTCGATGCGGGATCTCGCCCGCGCGTTGGACATCGACGAGTACGTGAAGCGCGCAGCACAGACCTTCCGCACGTTCCTGACACACTATCGATCCATCCTTTGCGCGAACCACGATGTCAGG
>Ga0180216_1001103_pt1 | contig 24905 bp, 19 predicted proteins | sample eDN3rd37CBELigMG_FD_128879 | JGI IMG/M metagenome (GOLD analysis project Ga0180216, IMG submission 128879) | Enriched Miracle-Growth compost microbial communities from Emeryville, California, USA - eDNA 3rd pass 37_C BE-Lig MG (version 2)... ... | reverse complement strand
GTTCGTAGCATTGGATGTACCAGAGTTGTTGCTATTAGATGAGCATGCTCCAAGCACTAGCAGTATTGCTACTAATAACATGACTAACGTCTTACGATTCAACACTTTCATTTAATTACCCCCTGTGAAATTGTCATTACGTTTCTACAATTTCAATTCTATAGGGTATAGCGATAATGAGTAAGCGCTTCATTTTTTTGCTTGAGTACCGCATTTTTTGGGTGTAATTAATGTCCTCGTGCAAGCTCCTCCTGTAGCTCTGTCAAATATTGATTGGCAGTATAATCCTCATTAGTCATTAATAGCTGCGCATTATCCCATGCCAGCAGCTGTGCACTAGTATTGAACCTGGCCTCAAACCAAAGTGCACCTTTTTTTGCTTCCGTTATTTTTTCTTGGACAAGTCTCGTTAATGGCGGCAGATCTTCTGGTGTATTTTGAATTTGAAAACCAGTAATCATACCTAGATCATTCATCGCACGATCTCCGTATCGTTCAAACACATATTTCATCCATTTGCCAACTTCAGGTGTATAAGCTGCTTTCGAAAAGGAGGTAGTTAATCCTGCGTTTACAGGGTACTCATCTAATGTTCCAATCCCTCCTTCTACAAGAGGAATACTAAAGAAACCAATAGATTCCTCACCAATATGGTTCTGATCCTTGTTATTGAATGCACGAAGCTGCCAGCTTCCCATATAAAACATAGCCGTCTTGCCTTGCAAAAAGGCATTTAACGACGTCTCCATATCTGTCGTATTTATTCTTGACCCCAAGTATCCTTTAAGTGCCATTTGCTGAACTGTATCCACTGCCTCTACAAAGCCTTCATCTGTCAAAGACATCTCGCCTTTATCAACACGCTCCATGACATCCGCACCATACATTCGAATAGCGTAAGCGTTAATTAGTCTAGTAATCGGCCACTTATCCTTGCCTGCAACGGCAAATGGCTGTACTCCGCTTGTATGTAGTATCTCTGAAGCTTGAAGCAATTCGTTCCAGGTTTGGGGTACCTGAAGCTCATGCTGTTTGAAAATTTCTTTGTTATACCAGAAGCCTTCGATATTGAACTCAAGCGGCAGCGCATACAACCCTTCACCGTTCGCGTATGATTTCAATAGCTCGACAGCCGCGGGATTAAGTTGATTCATCATACCTAATTCACTGAATGCTTCTTCCAAGTCTAGCACTGCATCACTATGTATCAAATCTAGCAACGGTTTGCCCGATTGATAGCTGAAAAGCACAGGAAGATCGTTACTTGCCGCCAGCAATTGAACACGCTGATTCAAATTACTTTCCGCGACGTTTTCAAATTTGAACTTTATTTCAGGATTTGCAGCCTGATATTCACGAGCAAGCTCACTAATAATCCTTGCGCTTCCTTCATTCTCCTTATTGGATGATAAATACATAATGATCTGGCTCGAATGCTGTTCAATCGTTTCCTGAGCAGGCTTATATCCACATGCTGAAAGTACTGCAATGATGATCAAGCCAGATAGTATTCTCGGTATCGGGTAGCTATTCATTTCACATTCCCCTTTGTTCGATACTGACCTGGTGTAAGACCAACATACTTTTTGAACACCTCTGAAAAATGTCTAGCATGATAATAGCCAACCCGTTCACTAATTTCTTGAATAGGCAGTCCCTCTATTAAAAAGAGCTTTGCTTTTTCGATGCGTATCTTCGTTAAATATTTGATATAAGAGAGCTCCATCTGCTCCTTGAACAATAAACTAAAGTATGTCGCGTTCATATTGACATGGTTAGCAACCTCCTGCTGGGTTAAGTCACGACCATAGTGCTCCTCCATGTAGCGAATAGCCTTCTCGATAGCTGCGTGCTTAGATTTTTGTCTAATCCCAACTACCCAATCGATAATATATTCTAATTGCTGGCGGAGCCAAATGGCTGCATCATCTCTAGTCTTCATATTGCGCAATTCCTTTTGTGGTACAAAGCTGTGAGAGAATATATCTGCCGCATTTCCACCTGTCTCCTTCGCAGCCTCCATACAATGAAAAATAAGCTGAAGAAACTCCATTTCAGCGACATCAGGGTCAATCGAACGCTTTTTGAATTGCTCTAAAAAAAGATCCAGCTTGATCATAAATTCCTTCTTGTTACCGAGCCTTAGCTCAAATAGCAACGCTTCTTCCTTTTCCGTTGTATTCAGCTGAATCTCACTCAAATCAGCCAATTCATTAAAGGTTATCCATCCATTACCTTCCAAGTAACGACCATAGCGTAGCGCATGATGCGCTTCTTTATAGCTTTTGCTTGCATCTTTCATAGAGATGTACGTGTTACCTGAGCCGACTGTTACATCAGTTAGCTCCTTTAATTGCTCCATCCAGTTCTGACAATTCATATCAAAATGAAACAAAACAATCGTATGCTCTTCACCATTACGAATACTTATGGCCTCGTATGATGGGTCCTCGTTTATTTGGTATCGCCCATCAGAACATGCCAATACAGTTACAGCTGACACAGAGCTTGCTTTCGGGCCGAATTGCTCCATCCAGCTCGGAACAGCAGCTTGACCCTTCATAAGCAATTCCATCGTGCTTTGCTCTATTAATCTTTGATTTTTTTGTTTTTTCAGCTCTAGCATTTCTAACCTTTCGTTAATGTGTTGAACTGCTTTATGGATTGCCTCTCTTATTTTCTCCAAAGTAATAGGCTTCTCCAAGTAATCAATGACTCCAAGATGAATGGCTGTCTTCACATATTCATATTCGTTATAGCCACTAAAAACAATACATACGGTATCAGGAAACTCAACACCAATCGTTCGAATTAATTCCAAGCCATCAATGCCAGGCATCCGTATATCTGTCAAAACAATATCCGGCTGGTGATGTCGAATGGCCGCTAACGCGCTTTTTCCATTTTGAGCAGTAGCAACGAGCTCCACACCACACTCTGACCAGACAATAAGCTTTTGTAATCCTTTGAGCACAATATGTTCATCATCAAATAATACGGCTTTAAGCATGGTTAGTCGTCTCCCTTCCTATCTTGATGAGGAAACCTCAGCTCAATGTGAGTACCTTCATTAACTTTGCTTACAATACTAAAGTCACTTTGTCCACCGTAAAAAAGATGGAGTCTTTCACGAACATTTCGAATGCCGTATCCCTGCTCCGTTTTTTGTACGTCATCCATACCGACGCCGTTATCCGTTACTGTGAAAACGAGATAATCTCCATCTTTACGTCCGGTTAGGCGAATTATTCCTTCACCTTCCTTTGGCTCCAATCCATGATACATTGCGTTTTCCACCAAAGGCTGAAGCAATAGCTTCATGATTTCATAGGACTTTATTTCATCCTCCACCTCTTCTACATACTGGAATCTATTATCATATCGCATGCCTTGAATGATCATATAATGCTCAATATGCTTCAGCTCTTTGAAGACAGGAATTAGCTCTTTCCCTTTATTTAAGCTGAGCTTGAAGCTTTCCGAAAGAGAAAGCGCCATCTGCGCGATATCCTTCTTATCTTCTAGCAACGCCATAAAATAGATTGAGTCCAATGTGTTGTACAAGAAGTGCGGCTTTATTTGAGAGAGTAAGGAACGAAGCTCTGCCTCACGCTCCTTCAGCTGAGATTGAAGCAAGCTTTCGCTTAATTGCTGATTAGTAGCAGCCATTCTCTGAAAGGTTTGACCAATGACGCCTACTTCATCAGCTGCGAATGAATCAGTTGACGATACAGCATGAACTGGGCTTCCTTTAGCCCAATCTACAATCATCTTTTTCAACTGCAGTAAGGGACGTGTAATCGTACCCGATACAAAATATGAAACTAATAAAGCAATTCCCGCCATAAGAGCAGCGATAAGCAGCGTCATACCACCAATGCGATCGGATTGGTTTAACAGCGTTTTCATTTCTACATAATGAATAAATCTCCAGCCGGTTGTTGCATTCGTTATCTGACTTACTATATAGCCTGCATCCTGCACCTTGCTAACAGTATCCTCCAACGTTTCACCTAATCCGATGCTAGCTGTCAGCGAAGGCGTAAGATCATACACTGCAATCGGCTCGGGTGTATGAGAGGCATCCATCACTAAAAAGCCGTTCTGCCCACTCCCGATAACCGACTGATCAAAGATAGATTTGTTAATATTAATGACGAGCAATCCAATCATGCTTTCCGTAAGGCGATTAGGATCTCGTAATAGCTTAACGCTAGAGAATGAGCGACCATCTAACGACGATTCCAGCACATTGTAACCAAAAAACACTTCTTTACCTTTGGCACGAAATGCTTCACTATACCAATCTGTATTGGCTATTTGCATTCTAGTCTCATCCGTTCCATACTTTCCTGCCTGCTCAGACCTCCCAAAGCATACAGAACGAAAATTTCGATCGAACAAACAGATGGAATCAATATTTTGCGTATCAATTAAATTCGAAACAACTATATTTTGCAGTTTGTTAGCCGTACGTACATCTAAAAATTGCTGCTTCTCTCCAGCATTCGAGCCACTGGCATATAAATCATCCCTCAGCTCCTCGTTGGAAAGGATAATGCGATTCATATTAATAATATTGCTTAGTAATAAATCTGTTACCTCACTGGCCGTTTGTAAATATCCTGAATTTCTCTCCATATGATTGTCGACTAGCGTTTCTTTCGCAATATTAAATGAAACATAACCTAATATAATTAGTGGCGGGAGTGACACCAGAATCATTGCACTGAAAAATCTTCTTCTAATACGTGATTGGCGCAGTACACCAGAAAAACTGCGCATTACTCTTAGCTTCATAGCATACTCCCTTTCCATTGAGTAATTGGACAGCCGCTGGAAAAAGTTAACGTCTATCCCATTATAGCAGAGCACGCTTATTGCATTGCTGAGTATTTTTTTTGGTCAATACCGCATTTTTTTGATTCATAAAAAGACCCGCGATGTATGCCAAATTCATTCGGCACACTTAGCGGGTCGACGATAAGCTATTTTGTAATTTGTTGATTAACAACCTGACGAATGCGTAAGGCTAACGTTGCGAGCTCGGCTCTCGTTAGCTCGTCATGTGGTGCGAGCTTAACGTTAGATTTACCATTAAAGATACCGTATTTCACTAGGATCGCCATTGCTTTTCGATCAGCTAAAGAGCTGTTTTGAATATCTGAGTAATCTTTTAGCAGATCATCTATTTCATTTTGCGAAAGCTCTGTTTCCACTTCTGCATAGCGAAGTACTTGCGTCAAAATTGCAGCTACTCCTTGTCGGGATATTACTTCTTCAGGGTCCAATTGTTCAGAGTTCAACAATTTATGTTGTTCAGCTGTTCTCAATACCGCATCATACCATTTACGATCATCGTCCAATTTCTCTGGTGCTATACCAAGTACATTTAACGCGACCATTACGGTTTGACCTGTTGTTGTTTTTTCTAATGGCTTCATGGCGTTACTGCTTACACCATTCATTAGGAGCAAACTGCTTGCTTCGGCAATATATGAGGCATACCATGCATCTACGGGAACATCAATAAAGCTTCGTTTCGCGGCAATAGGTACGTATATTCCTCCTGTGGAAACTAGCGCTTGAACTTGAGTTTGACCATTAGACGTTGTTCTGACCTTACTCGGTACTGGTGTTAAGGTACCATCATCATTGAGTATAGCAAGTGCTGTTAGTCTTGAAGCACTCGCATTCCTGAAAGTAATCTCTACCCACTCATAGCTTGAAGACGGGTTAACCTTTGAGATGACAAACGCATCACCTACAATTGTCATCCCCATACGCTTGATAGATGATACAAGCACTTGCTCAGCTGCTGTAGTCGCTCTAATTTGAGCAATTGGCCATGCAGATTCAGTTGCTTCAGGTTCTGTTGATGGACTTGGACCCGGCGTAGCTATTGGTTGAGGAGCTGGAGTACCGCCGCTTGTTGCTTTCTGGAAAGTTAGACGATCTATTCTTAAATCTGCAGCCTTGAAAACAATGTACAGATCATGAACGCCCACCATACTTGTATTGCTTAGATCAACCGTAACATCTGTATAGCCTAGCTCCTTAACTTCGACTCCTGCATTCTCAATTGTGTAGGTAACCGGCTCTGTTACGGGGACCTCTATCGTTGCAATAGGAGCACTGCTTGGTGAATCTGCATGTAACGTAATGACTCCGCCATTTCCTTCTGCTGCGACCGTTGCTGTAACTCGATTAGCACCCGTCAAGTCAACCTTTGGAATCGCTGTCCATGAGTCATGATTCTTGGAGCCGACTGCATAAAAACCACCAATGACCTTCTTTTCCTTAAGATTAATAGCTGTACGTTCCTTGGAAACCTCATAATACTTCACATTATTCGCTGCAAAGGAATGATCGAATACGTTTATCGCTTGATATGCATTCAATGTAGCAACATCTGTGCCTGAAACTACTACATTTTGCGATAAGCGAATATCTTTAGTTGAAGCACCAACCATAAAGCTATATGTTCCGCTCTCAACAATAAACTCACCCTTGTTCACATCCCAGATTGCGAAATCTAACGGGTTAACCGTTAAGTTGACCGTCTTTGTCTCCCCTGCTGCTAGCTGCACTTTTTCGAATGCTGCAAGCTTTTTAGATGGCGCTGCATCCCCGTAGGCAGAATGATCATGGCTGACATAGAGTTGAACAACCTCTGCTGTATCCACATTTCCGTGATTGCTGACATCTACGTTTATTTGTACAGGCTCCTTAGCATTAATCGTTGCAGGAACCTGCAGCTTGCTATAGCTGAAATCACTGTATGATAAGCCGTAACCAAATTCATACGTAATTGGTGCCGCTGTATACATGTAGGTAAGCTTAGCTTCGATAGGGTCTGCATTTGTCATGTCAACGGTATATCGAGGATCAATATTAACGCCAAGCTGATGATTTGGAAAGCTTTGTGGTATGGAATATTCACTTATAGCATCAAAGGCTGACATATCAGCATACCATGTTGAGGTCAAGCGACCAGTTGGAGCATAGTCCCCATATAACACCTGTGCTAGTGCATAAGAATCATATTGCCCACCATATGGCTGATAGACGATGGCAGATACATTAGGATTATTTTGGATCTCTTCCATTCCAACAGGGAAGCTTGATTTGACAATAACAATTGTTTTTTTACCTTGTTCAGCAAATGCCGCTGAAACCTTTTCTACAAGCTCATAGTCATCCTCACCCATATACAGGGTCGAACGATCATTTCCTTCACCAGCACTATGACGTGGAATTGCACCTACGAAAACCATTGCATAATCATCCAATGTCGCCCGTTCTACCGCATCTTCTCCTACTTCTCTGACAACTGTTTTTTCGAATTTAACAGCATCTGGACGATTAGCCGCACCAGCCGCATTTCCAATTGGTGTTTCAGGAACAGTTAGCTTGTGATCAGCAACGGTTACCATACGACCATTGGTATAATACCAGTCTGCAAATTCACCACTAAAACCTGAACGATACCCATTAGTAATAAATGTTACTGTACCATCACTATTTTTTTCCATTCTTAGACGTGGCGGAATCGTACTTGTAGAGCCACTCATTTCTGCTAAATTCCAATCGTTATTCGTTAAGTTCAATGGGGTTGCATCTGTATTTTTCACCTTAAGGTTTTCTACATCGACTGGATTACCAGTTGGAGAAGTAACAAAGCGATTGTTAGCTAATGATAATAAGTTAATTCCATCTTGACCCAGATCAATCACTCTGAATAGCTGTGCATTTTGTGTAGTGTCAAGTGGGTCAGATGTTGTGATAAGCTGAGCGCCCTCTTCAACATTCTCACTAGCATCAGTGGTAACAATTTCTCCATTTTCTTTGGAAGTAAGCGCGATAATTTTACCTCCAAGATCATAAGAAACTTGATCGGCGCCAATTTGCTTAATAATTGAAAGCAAAGGTGAATCTCCAGCATTTGGAATGCTCGGTGTATTTCCTACAGAGTACGTTGTTTTAAAGCGAGCATCTGCATACATACCTGAGATTGCAGCGGTTTGATCCTTTTTGAGTGGCAATGCTCCATCATTTTTCAATAGTACAATACTCTCCTGAGCTGCTTTAAGCGCAATCTCCTGGTGCTCTTCTAAAGCATATGTAGCTGGTGCATCCGTACGTACATCTAATGCATCCTGGGCAAACGGATAGTATTTCGGAATTCCACTGTCATCTGTTTCGTTAAAAATTCCTAGACGAACAAGCTGATTCACATGCGGACGAGCTGCTTCAATAAGATCATCTTCAGTAATTCCATATGCCCCTGCTCTAACTGCCTCAACAAGTGCTGCAACATCTTCATTGGCGTTATCCTCATTAGGACCTGGTCTTCCAGCATTCGACTTAGCTAATGCCATTAACACATTAGCTAACGTACGATCTTTGGCATAGCTTGTATCGTACCCATTAGACATGGAGGTATTAAAGGTATGCTGATCCCCATTAAAATCTGGTGAGCTATACACACCAAAGCGAGATTGCTCATTAGCATAGCGCTGATAAGGTGAAATGATGTTTGGTACACCATTCGTCATTCCATATGATGTCATAACCCCTGCTACGGATCCTGACGCTAGCGCTTTAATTGGGCTAAGTGTTTGATATTCAAATATTGCTCTCGGGCTTGCAATTGTACTCGTTCCGAAGCGATACCACTGTGCGTTATATACAGAAAAGTGCTTCGTACCAACTGCAGCACGCATCCAAAATCCATCATCACTTTCCTCTTGATTAATACCGCTTAATCCGCTCGCCATACTATCAATGAGCTCCGCTGCCATAAATGGATCCTCGGAAAAACCTTCATCGAATCTCCCGCTTAAAGGATTAATTCGCATATCGCTCACGACAGTAAAAGCAACTGAAAGGGAGGCATTCTCTCCACCATGAATATTAGAATCCCCTTGCTTTACTTTAAGTTGACTTATTTTCTCATTCCCCATTACGTTGCCTACTTCTGCGAGAAGCTCCTTGTTCCACGTCTGTCCCAATCCAACAAGTGCAGGAAAATCGGTAGATACGCCTTGTACATTATCAGCTGCAGAAAGTGCTCCGGGGATTTTTTTTCCTGCATTTGCTCCTTCTTTAAGCGTGTAATGATTTCTTGAACCTGTTACATACACCGCAGGACCTTCAAGCCCTGTATATTCGAAGTATGTATCGACAAACTTATCCAAATGCTCAGGCACACCATCAAACAAAGGCATCCCATCGAAAACACCACCCGACTGTGTCTTAAAAACTATGGCATCATTTTCTGCTGCCTGTGCCGCTAGAGGCGCAGGTACTGCGAACGCGCTAACTGCAAGCGAACATGTTAATGCAATTGCCACTACTTTCATGCTTGTCTTCGATTTCACTAATTCTCTCATGCTGAACTCACCCTTTCGATATAATATATAAAGCGTTTTCATAATCAGTTTAATGGAAAGTTTTACTGCCCATAAGCGCGTCTTTTTTCTGATTCATACCTTATTTATTGGTTGCAAAAAGCCTGAATTCTCCTAATGTAGCTGGATACTCAGGCTTTAAATCATTCCTTTAGATCATATATTTACGTATAAAGTAAGTCGGTGTACAGCTCCAAGCATGACAATAACTATTAATTAGATTACTTCCGTAAGGCGACTCCTTCTTGTCCTTCGGATTATACAGCTCCCAAAACGTATCTGCGCCATCTTGTAGCATAGCCCCCCAGTAAGCTTCCATCTCAGCAACTGCTCGCTCCTTGTTACCGGTAAGAAATAAAGCTTCTATAAGATGGTGATACAAATACGGTGTTGCCATTCTAATCTTCGGTGATTCGATTAACAACCTTTCTAGCAACAGCGCGTTTTGCTTTGATGGCAACACCTCTGCAAGTGCCATCCATATTTGCGAAGCCCAAGAGATTTGACCTTCTTCCCCACTTCTAAAGAAGCCGGACTGCTCGTCCCACAAATATTGTAGTGCAGCCTTAGAAGTAAGCTGGATATGGTTGGAGATCATCAGCTTCTCCTGTTCATTGCCCAGTATCCCTGCAAGTGCTTCTCCGCGCTTTAAGCAGTAGATAAGCACCGCTTGCGCAGACGCTTGCTTGTTAAGCTCAGAGTGCCAATCTATAAAGCACCACCATGTGTTATCATCTTTAACTATGCCTCGCTCATCTAGCCTGTTAACACCGATGTTCAGCTGCTCCATTGCAATCGGCCATAATTCTTGTAATACATCCCAATCCTTAGTAGCCTCATAATAATCATACAGTACTGCTACAAAGAACAGAGCGTAGTCGTACAGCTTCGTATCATCGACATGTGCATGGGGCTTCTCAAATACGCATGCGCCGACTGTACCATCCTCCAGTCGCATGCCTGCAAACAGATACATGCAGCGTTTAACCAAATCGTAGTTTTGGAATGTATAATAATTCGCTTGCGCTTGTAGCCGCAAATCACCAATCCATAGACGTCGATCTCGCTTCGGTCCGTCCTCAAATACGGTCTGCATACAATCCTGAAGCGTTTTTATCGCAACCCGATCCATATCTACAATATACTGTGGCAGACCAGAAGGCAGAGAAGTGATCTGCGAGCTATTCCCAGATGACACTGCTTCGCACAGTACATGATCAAAGGCAACCTTGTACTTTACAGATGTATCTAGCACCTCTACCTTGATATATCGAAAGCAGTACCGCCTCGGCAATTTAATTTCTGCTGGTAAGACATCTATAAACATTAGCTCTTCCTGCAGCCATGAGCTGCTTAACCAGCCATTGTAGCTCTCAAATGGCTCAGCAATTTCACAAGGCATTTCGCCAAAGGTCAGCTTTAGCTTTAATGGCGCATCAGGTGGGCTGCCTACCGGCCTTATAGCAATCTTTACGTAACCTACTTGATGATCGCCAAAGTCAAGTACAAAACTATCTCCTTTGCCGTAGCTGTTTTCCTTCCATTCTTGTACCGTCATTGTAGGTTTTGTACGCCATCCTTGAAATGCTGACTCGTCGGCAATCACCTCAACAAGCTGTTGAACATTCACTTCCTTCGACTGTAGGCTAGGAACAAGTCTTTCAGCCTTATCGATCATCTGCTTATTCAATAACATACACACAATCTCCTTTCATGCTTGCCTTCTACTTGCACTTATCATAGAATGTTTCACAACAAGATAAATTAGGTGATTGCGACTTTTTTATTCATAAATCCGACATTGTAGGTGAAGTGTAATATGACAAAGCGTACCGTTCGCTTACTAAGTGGAGAACAATATTTTAATGATAAGCTTCATATTTATGTCAATCGCAACTCTGAGTCCTACGACTTAACGGAGCATTACCACGATTTTTTGGAGCTAAGCTATGTAAGTGAAGGCACAGGAACACATCATACGGGCAACGAATGTATTCAAGTATCCTCTGGAGATCTGTTTCTTATTCCAATGGGAACATCTCATGTGTTTAGACCAGCCTCAACTGCAAAAGGGAATCCTCTCATCGTATACAACTGCATTGTAACGTTGGACATGCTTAACCCACTTATTTCATCATTTCCAGGAGCTCATTTACTACAAAGACTGCTTCATATCCCTTCAATTTTTCATGCTCAAGATCATAGTGGAGCAGCGCACCAACTATTTACAAGCCTATACCGAGAATACTCTATAGAACGCTCTGAACAGGAAGCAGCTTTATATGCCTTGCTTATCCAACTGCTCATATTGTTCGCTAGAATGTATGATGGGACAGAACGAAATAACAGGATAGATATACCGAATAAAATGGACAACTTGCTGGACCTTCTTCAGATGCGTTATGCGGAAACATTTACAACAAGCCAGTTGGCAAGCGCGTATGGTGTGGGAGAGAGACAATTTCAACGATTATTCGTTAAGCATACAGGTATGAGCTTAACGCAATATGTACAGAGTATTCGAGTTCGAGCAGCATGTGAGAAACTGATAACGACTCAATTAAAGATCTCTAGTATAGCTGAAGCAGTTGGTTACATGAACACTCCATTTTTTTATGAGATATTCAAAAAGCATACCGGGTATTCACCACGTGAATATCGCAATCAGCAACAAAATAGGTAGCAGGCTACCGCAATTTTATTAAAGCAGACACGCAAAAAGTTGGGCGGAAAACATTGCGTTTTCCGCCCAACTTTTTTTGATTTAATGACTTTTTGCATGCTCTTCACTTGTAGTTGCCTCGTATAACTATTTCCACCATTGATCAAACGGTGTAACTGGCAGCTCTCGCTTATGCTGAGTCATACGATACCGCTGCTCAATCTTTTCCTTTTCTGCAGGGTCGACCTCGTTGCCGACCAAATACTGATCGAGCTGGCTGTACTCCATGCCAAGCTCAGCTTCGTCTGACTGCTGTGGCTTGTTGTCGAGCAGATCCGCTGTCGGAACTTTAAGATACAGACGCTCATTTGCGTTAAGTGCCTTTAGCAGCTCACGACCCTGCGCCTTCGTAAGTCCTGTCAATGGAATAACGTCTGCACCACCATCGCCATACTTCGTGAAAAATCCTGTAATCGCTTCTGCTGCATGGTCTGTGCCAACGACTAGGCATTGGTGCTCACCTGCAATGGCATACTGAGCAATCATGCGCATTCTTGCTTTAACATTACCTTTCTGATAATCAGAAAGCGGCTTATCATCTGACTCCTGATATGTAACGGTAAAAGCATCAACAGAAGCCCCTATATTAAAGGTTAAGGCTTTATCAGGCTGAATGAACTGCAGCGCAAGCTGAGCATCGTCCTCATCATGCTGTACACCGTACGGTAGACGGATAGCATAGAAGGTCGCCTCATAGCCTTCTGCACGGAGCTCTTCTACTGCAAGCTGACACAACCGACCAGCTAATGAAGAATCCTGACCGCCGCTAATTCCAAGCACAAAGCCTTTGGCCTTCGTCTTACGGCAATATTCCTTTAGAAAGCCTACGCGATTGCGAATCTCCTCATGTGCATCGATTACAGGCTTAACGTGCAACGCATTCATAATATCAGTTTGTATACTCAACGTTCTAATCTCCTCTCGGGCTACTGGTACAGGTTATTTGTTTTAATATATTCGTACACCTTATCCGGCATCAAATAACGCGGCTCCCCGCCCATTTTTAATTCATCTCTAATATAGCTAGAGCTGATCTCCATCGCTAATCCTTTATCGATAAGATGAAATGTTTGGCCGTCATCAGCATTTCGTAAAATCGGTGATTTACTAATGGCAGACAGCATATTAATTCCATCTCTAGCCATCACAATAAATTTATTCTCACGAATGAGATCATCAGCCCGCTGCCATTTCCCTTCGCCAATATCGACAAGTAGATCGGCTCCCATAATAAAGTATATCTCATCACTCGGGAACTTTTCACGAAAATGTCTTAGCGTAATATAGGTGGCTATCTCCCAGCCAAGCTGGTTCATCTCATAATCATCTACCTCAAACTTCTCGTTATCCGCAATTGCCAGCTGAACCATGTTCATGCGATGCTCATCTGAAACATTCAGCTTCTTATCCTGCCGCTTGCTCGAGCAGGGCAGAAAGATAACACGATCCAGCTTGCAGCGATGTGCTACCGTGCTTGCTGTCCATAAGTGTACATTCGTGATTGGATCAAAGGATGATCCGTAAATACCGATTTTCGCCATATGGGCCTCCTTCTAGTCTTCCAGCGCTGCTTGAACCTTGCTTCGCACTTCCTCAATCAAGCGCATTTTGTTATTCCAGCATTCCTGACTAAGATTGACAGGGTACTCTGCAGGGTTCAGTGCGCGCTTATACTCTTCCCACAGGATATCCAAATTTTCACGAACAAACCCACGAATATGCTGCAGCGTCGGAAGCTCATACACCAGCACGCCCTGATCAAAGATCGTATGATGTAGCTCCCTTGCTTCAAATCCGGTAACGAACTTGGCAATATAGGTGTGTACAGGGTGGAACATATGCAGGCGCTGCTCGTTCTGCGGTGTTTCATGCTCCAGCGCAATGTAGTCTCCTTCAGATTTGCCATTGGTCTTATTAACGATTCGGTATACCCGCTTACGTCCAGGCGTTGAGATTTTCTCAGGATTAGAGCTAATCTTAATCGTATCAACGAGCTTGCCTGCTTCATCCTCAATGGCGATCAGCTTATAGACAGCTCCGAGAGCTGGCTGATCATAAGCGGTAATTAGCTTCGTCCCGATGCCCCACACATCAATACGCGCGCCTTGTGCCTTCAGGTTCATAATGGTTTGCTCATCAAGATCATTAGAGGCATAGATTTTTGCATCTGGAAAGCCCGCTTCATCAAGCATTTTGCGTGCTTCCTTAGAGAGATAAGCGAGATCCCCACTATCTAACCGAATGCCATGAAAACGAATGCGATCACCAAACTCCTTAGCAACCTTAATCGCAGTTGGGACACCAGATCTCAGCGTATCATACGTATCGACGAGAAACACACAATCCTGATGTGTCTCAGCGTATGCTTTGAACGCTGCATACTCATCGCGATAAGCCTGCACCATCGCATGAGCGTGAGTGCCCGCTACAGGGATGCCGAACAGTTTGCCGGCTCTAACGTTCGATGTCGCGTCAAACCCTGCAATATACGCAGCTCTCGTGCCCCAGATCGCCGCATCCAGCTCCTGTGCGCGTCGAGTTCCGAACTCCATGCACGCCTCATTGACAGCCACCTGCTTAATACGAGCAGCCTTAGTTGCAATAAGCGTCTGGTAGTTCACTATATTGAGAACAGCTGTCTCAATAAGCTGCGCTTCTGCGAGCGTTGCTTCGATTCGCATAATCGGCTCATTGGCGAATACAAGCTCTCCTTCTCTCATGGAGCGTACGTTTCCGGTAAACCGCAGGCTCTGAAGATAGGCTAAATATTCGTCACTATATCCTTCCTCTCGCAGGTAGGCCAGATCGCTTTCTGAGAAGTGAAAGTCGTGGAGATAGCGAATGACGCGCTCCAGCCCCGCAAAGATGGCAAATCCATTTTGAAAGGGAAGCTTGCGGAAATATACCTCAAACACAGCTCTGCGATTATGCATGCCATCCTGCCAATATGCCTGCACCATATTAATTTGGTATTTATCGGTATGCAGCGCAAGGCTGTCATCGTAATGGTTAAACGCTGGAAGCACATTGCTATTCATATCGCTATTCTCCCTTCTTTACTACTTTGGCACCAAGTGTTCCTTTGAAATGACGAAGCGCCCAAGCGTGGCCCTTCGGATCGAAGCTCGCCACTGCATCCTCATGAATGACAATGTCATATCCTTTATTGTAAGCATCTACGGCCGTATGAAGCACACAAATATCGGTGCACACTCCTACAAGGTGCAGCTCAGTAATCCCTCTTGCACGAAGCTGCAGCTCCAGATTGGTCCCGGCAAATGCACTGTATCTCGTCTTATCCATCCAGTAAACATGTGCAGCATGTTTGTTAGCCTGGTACAGCTCCTCTAGTTCGCCGTATAGCTTTCGACCAGCAGTTCCTTCCAAGTTATGTGGCGGAAACAGCTTTGTCTCAGGATGGAATGGATCGTTTTCCTTATGAACATCGATCGCAAACACGACATAATCCCCGTTATCAATAAATTCTTTCGTAATCTCCGTCATTCTTGCTTCAAGCGCTTGACCAGGCACTCCGCATGTCAACGCTCCATCTGCCGCAACAAAATCAATGGTGTAATCCACATTAATTAACGCTCTTTTCTTTTCCATTGTTATATCCTCCTTAGTATTAACATGTTCATCATTGTAAATTTATTTAATAAAGGTTCAAAATTCAGGTTTCAGGACCAAGAAGCTGAAGCAATACTAGAAAGCGAGTAGCGTAGCGTACGTTTTTGGTACGTGAGCAACAGAGCTTTCGGTAGGGCTTCATATTCGATGCCGGCTAAGCTACAACGAGTCACGTCGTCATCAAGCCTGGACTATTTGAACTACCTCTTCATATTTTTGCATGATATATAGATCTCTTGATGCCTACATCAATGAACCGATATAGCTGTGTTGGTCTTTTTGACGTTCTAGTCGTCTTCTTGCCTGGCACCTCTTGTATGAATGGCAAGGTTTTGATCTTTCGTGCAAATGCAGCCTCTAGCGTAATCGCAGAATCATCAGTTACAGTAAGCAGAACAGCTTGAAGCTCGGAATAGGTGAACTCCTCGGGCAAAAACTCCTTAGCGGCAGTCGTTTCAAGCAGCTTCTGGCGTATCACTTCTATCGCATCTGCGACAATACGTGCATGATCAAAGGCGAGGTCAAGCTGCATGACCTCTTTAATGGAGAATAGCTGCACATCCTGCGCATCATCATTAGCTGCACGACTCGCTAGCTTATGCTCCGGCACAATCGCATAATGAGCGTTGCTAATAATCCAGCCCCTCGGATCACGTCCTGGTTTATCATATACTGCAAAATGCTCAAGGTGGATGTCTTCAACACCCGTTTCTTCCTTTAGCTCGCGCGCTGCACTTTCGAACGCTGTCTCATCAGGATTAACGAACCCGCCCGGTAGTGCCCATTTTCCTGCCTCAATATTCGGTCGGCCTTCGCTGTCGAGCATGCTACGCTGGATCAGCATAATTTTAAGATCTTGGGTAGGCGGTTTAAATTCTTCAGACTTGACTGGCAATATTGTAAAAACAGCGATATCGGAAGTATAGCCGTCAGGTGTTCGGTACTTCTTCACATCATATTGCTGTAATGCTTCCTGATTAGACACTGTATACCTCCTTCATTTATTAACAATTATCATTTTGTTAATTGTAATGTTAGTATATGTAATTGTTATTGTCAATATACATTTGCCTAATTAGGAAAATAGTACGACATCGTGCCCAGAAGAAGGATTATTTATTATCATTGTAACACCATGTCTTAAAATGTTAAAATTATACATATTCTATTGATGATCTAAGGAGGTGAAAAATGAAAAAACTTCTATTATCCTTTCGCTTCTGGTTTGCGCTAATTTCAATCCTCATCATTGTTCAAAATATGTTAGGCTGGGACGATAAAAATCTGCTGCTATATTTCACTACCCCACCCCTTTTATTTGCGAACGAATGGTTTAATATTAACTGGAGTTTTTTAGGTGATAACATGCTGCTCTTTGCCTATGTATGTAATTTTGTTACGTGGTATATAGCTGGCTTAGTGCTTGATCTGCTGCTATATAGATTTGTTGTAAGAAAGCGTAGCAAATACCGATCTTCTTAAATATGATGCAAAGTCGAAATCGAAATCTAGTTAAGTAAATGCGAAAGGAGCTTTGAGTATGAGCAATAGATCCTCGATAAGAAAATGGCTTATTTATATAGGTTCTTTCTTTGTGGCGAGTGGAATAGGCTTTTTGTTTGCAGAAGGAGCTAGTACCGTGATCGGCACCGTATCGCTCGGCAGTGGAATATGTTTATATATTGCTTCAAGTTTCTTTAGAACACAGCTTAAACAAGAGAATGACGGATAATCAGAACAATAACCAAAAAGCCCATTGGATTAGAGTCCAATGAGCTAACGTTAATATACAAAAGTCATAAGAAGATATATTGTGAATCAAAAAAGCGTAAATTCCAACGTTCTGTAATCTAAAAGTGTTAAAAAGCTACTTGATGTATGCCGGCTCCTGGTGAAGCAGTCGATTCACCTGCTCGCGCAATTGTACATATTCCGGATACGTACGAACTCTAGGGCGAGCAAACGTAACCGGTACAATCTTCTTAATCGCCCCGGGACTCGGTGACATAACTACAATTCGGTCCGACAAATAGATCGCTTCCTCTACGTCATGAGTCACAAGCAAAATCGTTGTTCGCTCCGTCTCCCAAATATTCATCAGCTCATTCTGCATCTGCTCGCGTCTGATGGAATCCAGAGCTGAGAATGGCTCATCCATTAGTAGCAGACTCGGTTTCAAACAGAGAGCACGAGCAATCGCAGTACGCTGCCTCATCCCGCCGGACAACTGTTCAGGATACAGATCCTCCATTCCCATTAATCCGAGCTTCTCAATATATTGAGCAACTACGGAATCCTGATACTTACGGGAATAGCGCGTGCCTCGCAAACCAAATCCAATATTTTGCTTTACAGTCAGCCAAGGAAATAAAGCATAGTCCTGAAAAATATAGACTCGTTCTGTCGATAGACCTCTTACCACTTCCCCCTGAAACTTGACGCTGCCGCCCAGATCAGGGCTCTCGATGCCGGCGATCATTTTCATCAATGTACTCTTACCGCAGCCGGAAGGTCCAACGAACGAGACGAATTCGCCTTGCCCAATCGTAAACGAGATGTCCCTCACTGCATTTAATAGACTATGGGTACCGACATCATAAGTTTTACTGACATGATCAAACTCGATATACATAAGGCTTTCTCCTCGTAAAGTATTTATATCGCCTAGTTTTGGCAACCTCCCAGTATCTAGGAAATGAAAGCCGATGTTACAATTTCTAGTAAAATTTTACCGTAATATATGAATTAGGATTTTATATCTACTGGTAATATTTTCTCCATTATTTCCACCGGACAATCCCCCGTTCCGCCAATCTAATAAACACTGCTGACGAAAAACCGAGCAACCCAATCGTAAACATTCCGATTATCGACTGTGAATAATCAAGCAAATGGTATGCTTGCCATGTCATGTAGCCGACTCCGGTCTGTCCAGACATCATTTCTCCTGTAATGACCCCCATCCACGAAGCACCAGTTCCTATAGCAACACCAGTAAAAATTTCGGGTGTTATTGCTGGAATGTATACACTAAACAGAGCTCGAACAGGTGTACAGCCCAAATTGTAAGCTGCGTGAATGAGTTGTTTAGGAATCCGCTGGGCCGCATCTTTCGTATTAATAAGAATTGGGAAGAAGGCACCTATGAACGTGATAAAAATAATACTTCCCTCGATTGTCGGGAACAAGAGCATTGCGATTGGCAAATAGGCAATCAGTGGTATTGGGCGAAATATCTCAAAGTTTGTAAAAATAATGTTACTTGCTTGTCTGGAAAGCCCTATCCATAAGCCTAGAGGTACAGCTGCAAAAAAGGCGAGGACAATACCAGCCAATACACGCATGGAACTCGTCAATATGTTCTCGTAGTAGAAGCCACTTCCAAGCAAGTTAACCCATGCGATCATCACTTCGGCAGGTGCAGGTAAATTGGCAAATTGAAAGGGCCACTTCAAGCCTAATGTGACCAGAATGTGCCATAATCCGATGAAACTAACGATGGACAACACCTTTACCGTCAACGAAAGTCCAGCTTTTACAGCTTTTTGTCTTCTATCCAATCTCCTTTCAACTCCTCATCTGTCAAATAGGGCTTATCCAGAGAATGCAATGCCTCACGCAAATATTGATCATCCACAAAATCGTTTAAATCCAGTTTTTGCTGCAGTTTTCCTATTTCCGACAAAAAGGCGATACTGCCATTCAAAGTATTCAAATCCTTGTTATAGATCGCAGAGTCGAAGCGAATCGAAGCGACCAGTTTGTGACATACTTCCAGCGGAAACTTGCTCTCCTCTGCAAAAATTTCAGCCGCTTCCGTAGGATGATTACTAATGAATTGATGCGCTTCATACAACGCTCTAAGAAATGCGATAACATATGTTCGATTGCTTTGAGCCCAATCTCGATTGGCTACAACTGCCGTTAAGTAATCGACATTCGTCGTCTCTCCTGATTGCAATAGTTGTCCGATTCCCCGGTAATCAATCAGGCTCAAATAGGGCTCCCATGTTGCATGCACATCGATCTTTCTCTGCTCGATACTTTGCATTCCGACTGATACCGACTGATCGACTATCGTCACCTGCTCAATCAGCCCATGTTCACGAAGCATATCGAGCAGCATACGGTGAGCGCTACTTCCGATTGGCGTCGATACAGTCTTTCCTGCCAATTCCTCTATCGTGTGAATACTACTCCCGTTTGGGGTCACGATACCTTGATTTCGCCCTGACACTCCTTTACCATCAAGCGCAAGCAGCACGGAATCATAATTTGATCGCTTCTTCCCTTGAACTCCATTGAGCAGAGAAGGCATATCACCGAGAAAAGACAACTGAATTTTTCCCCCGATCATGTTATTGTTCAATACCGAGCCTGCGGAAGCATCAAACCATTCAACAGTTACCTCCTGCCCTGGCAATAGCTCTTCCAGATGCTTTTCCAGCAGCTTCTTGTTTTTTATAATAAGTGCCCCCCATGTTTGAGCCGTGGTCGATTGGTAGCCGATTGTAAATCTTTCCTGACTCGTAACCGCTCCTCCACCGCAGCCTTGCAGTAGCACTAGAAGAATGAGCAGGCAGCTGCCTACTGATATTCTAAGTTTGACTATCCCCATAAGGCTGCCCTACTCCTTCCATATCGAAACAGCGTCCCTTATCGCATCCATCGCCTTCAGCTTATTGCCATCATAATCGAACAGCGTCAAATTTGACCAATTGTTGTGATGTCCGACAGACCACTCCTCCTGACAAGGTATCCATGCAGGTTCCCAATAGTAAAATCCGATACATTTGCCTTCAGGCGCACTCTTCATTAGGGCAATCAGATCTCTCATATAGGCCGCTTGCCCTTCTATCGTTGCTGGGTATCCCTCATGCAATTGATCTTCCTTATCAACGATCATACTCGGAGAAGTAAGGTTGGTGATCGTCCATGGGTATGCAAGTTCGACAATAATGATATCTCTCCCGTATCTAGAAATTAAATCAGCCATGTTGTTTTCTAGCGCTTTCAATGTACCATGCCACCATGGATAAAAAGACAAGCCGATCGTATCAAATTGCACACCGTATCGTTCAAACTGATCTAAAAATTTACGGCTCGTCGCATTATCACCACCTTGGTCAATATGGATCATAATATTAATCGCAGGATCAACCTTCTTTACCGCTGCAATGCCCTTCTTAACGAGTTCCGTCAACTGCTGCCACTGCTTGTCGGATTCACTAAGATGGCCGCTAACGCAGCCTTCGTCCCAGACGATTCCCCTCGTAATTTCATTACCGATTTGAACCATATCTGGCGTCGTTCCTTGTGCCTTGAGGGCATCCAGAACTTGCTCCGTATAGTCATATAGCGCTTGCTTTAACGATGTAAAATCGAGCCCCTCCCACGCTTTCGGCTTCGTTTGATGCTTCGGATCAGCCCATAAGTCCGAATAGTGAAAGCAGAGCAGTAAATGCATCCCTTTCTCCTTTACTTGCCTGGCCATGTGCAGTGTGCGCTCCAAATCGCAAAATCCGCCAGCAGGGTCGTTCCAGATTCTCAAACGTACAGCTTTCATCCCATGGTCAGTTAAAATGGATAAGCAATCGGCTTGAACGCCTTCATCATAAAACTTTCCTCCCGCTTGCAAAACTTCATCAAGAAACGAAATATCCGCACCAGTAATTAACTTAGTCATGAAATACCTCTCCCTTTTTGGCACGACAATAGAAAGGTAGAGAGAACTCTACCCGACCTGTCGTGAATTTATTGAATTATTTACATTAAGTCATTCAGACAAATAGCGCCTTGCTCGCGAATTTGGATGACAAATGTAGATGTGCCAAGCGTGCGATTAATCAATGCGGTGTACTCATTTTCTGATTCTCTCGGTACGATAGCGAGAATAACACCTGCAAAACCGCCTCCATGTACGCGGCAAGCCCCCTTCCCGATTGACTTCAAATAGGACTCTGTAATCGCGAGTGCTACGGTAATGCTTTGCTCATGCGAATCGGAATCCCGATAGCAGTTTTGAAGCCACTTCCACGAGGAGTTGCCTGATTCGGTGATAAGCGAAAGGAAGTAGTCAAAATCATTGTTTTGCAGCGCTTTGACCTGCTCGTCAACGCGATTGTTCTCTGCGAAGAAATGCAGCGCTCTAAGCACTGCACGATCGCCTGCTTGTCTGCGAATAGCCGATAAGTTTTGATAAATGTCTTCCTGCGTCACCTGACGGCAGACGCTTGCACCAAGCAGGTTGGCAACAGCTCTCATCTCGTTAGGAACTGCGGCATAATCCTCGGTCAGGTCTGCATGGTTTCCACCTGTGTTGACAATAACGAGGGAATACTCCTGCTCTGAAAAATTGTAGTTGATCGGTCTTATGATAGGCTTCTCCGGATTTTCAAAATCGATCGCAATGAGACCTCCATAAGCACATGCCATCTGATCAAGCAGCCCGGAAGGCTTGTTCCAATATTTGTTCTCGGCATATTGTCCAATTTTAGATATTGTGACGGCATCCAATAAGCCATCATTGTAGAACGAGTTTAAAATGGTGCATACGAGCATCTCGAACGACGCCGATGAACTTAACCCCGATGCGGACAACACGTTGCTAGTTATATAAGCGGTGAATCCGCCAACTGCAAATCCTTTCGCCACAAAACCTGCCGCAATGCCGCGGATAAGCGCAGCCGTACCGCCTTCGCCCGATTTGACCTCCAAATCCTGCAGATCAATAACAGTCCTACCCTCATACCCTTCCGAAATAATCGTAATAACTCCGTTGTCCGTTGCAACTGCTGCGGCTATTGTATCCAGATTGATGCTTGCAGCAAGCACATTTCCATAATTGTGGTCAGTATGATTTCCGCCGATTTCACTGCGTCCCGGTGCGCTGAACAGTCGTACCTGACCGTCCCCATAATGCTCAGCATATTTCTTGAGCAGCGATTGGTAGCGGCTTTTTTGAGCTGCAAGCTGATCTCTCCCATACATTGATACCAGCAGGCTTTGCGCTTTTGTCGTCTCGATTAAGTCAATCGATTGTTGTATGAATAGCATTATTAAATCCCCCTTAGATGTGTGTTATCTTGACAATACCGCCTACGGACATAGGAACGGCATTCCAGGCATGTGCGATATATATCTGTGAATCTACTTCTTTACCAAAACAATCGGCCACAGTAATGCTCATCTGCTCTGACTTTTCCGAGCAGTTGCTACGTACGAACAATTGGCTGCTGTACGTGCCGTTGACGACTATCGTGTCTCGGGCGATTTCAAGTGGTCCGCCGCCGTTGACCATAAATACGATATCGAAATTGGGCCCTTCTGCCTTAAGAATGGCAGAGTCAGGATCGAGCGGGATACGGTGCTGTTTGAAAATATTCAGATGCTTGATATACCATTCATTGAGCAGCCTGATGACGTCCAATTGCTCGACAGACAGCTTCTTGAAATCCATACTGTAAGCTGGGATGCCGGCTGCTAGCATTTTAATAATTGCAACAGCTGTATCCTCCGGTGTCTCAGACCCTTTTATAATTTGATAGTCATTTAAAGCATAAGGGGTATAGCCTTGAATAAAAAGCGTTCGTAGAAAATTGCTCTCCGGATCAAACGGCCCGTCCCCCGCGCGCATCATTGTGCCGTATCTTGAGAAAAACGGTGTGCCGTAGTTTTGCTTCAGTTCAACGATATATTCCGGCTTCAGTTTGCGCGTACGTTCCTCGATCAGAGCAAGCGTCATCTCCAGCCCTTCGAGCATCGTCGTTACATCATGATGATGATTCGGATTGTTGCATTTAACGTTCGGCACCCAATTGAACAAGTCGTACTTGGCCCCATCGAAATCCCATTTTTCAATGAACTTGACACAAATGTCAGCCATCGTATCCCGGGCTTCCTCATTCATGAAGCACAACGAATAAAATTGCGTCGGATTAATAATCGGCTTCCCCGATTCCTCAGCGATAAGCAAGCGCTCCCGTTCAGGATAGCATTTTGCACCAGCTGCTACCGCGTGCGGAGCGCACCATATGATGGGCTTACCTCCATGTTCCTTTATGTCGTTCACAAGAGCTACCATATCCGGTATTTTGTGAGGATCCGGCTCCCAGTCCCCGATATTGAGATTGACGCTATAATCGTTGTCCAGTCCAGGTCCGAACCAGCCGTCGTCAATAATATAGTTGTAAATGCCGAGTTCGGTACCAATCTTGACATTGTCGACAATAATATCGCTCGTAATGTCATTACTATGCCAATCAGCCCACGTACACCATATCGGTAGCATTGAAGCTTCCACTTCAACGTCTTGCAGAAGGTATAAGCTCCGCTGATAGTTCGAAAAGTCACGAATGCTCATGACCCACGGCTGCGCATGATCCGAGCCAGCAAACTGATTATAATACACGTATTCAGTTACCGACCTGTCGTCGTACTGCTGCGCAATTCGCTGCGGAATTGGATACTGGTCTGTTCCTCTTTTAATACGAAATGCGATATGTCCGGTATGTACATTCAACGCCCGATTCGATTCTGGTTCTACGAGCTGATAAGACGTTTCATAATTTTCACCAATAATACCTGCAGCTAGCGCAGTATTTCGGTCGCGTCCTGTAAATATGTACAACGGAAGCTTCGTGTCGTCTACCCCTGTCTCTAGTTCCCGGAACGAACGCCAGAACGTGACAATCTTGGAACTGTTGAAAAACCACCTACCACTATCAGGTACAATGACTGAATGATAATTGCGTATTTCCGTGTAAAACGTAAATTCAAGACTTGTGATAGTCTCGCTATTGTCCAGTGGACGCGCCTCAACAGGATAAGGCATTTCGCTACCAACCTTAAGTAAAATACCATCACTTTCTAAAAAATAGTTTTCACTGAAGACTATATCCTCAAACACGACTTGCTTTCCCGACTGTAGCTGGACAGCAATTTTTAAATAGTCACCCATACATATCTCCTCGCAAACTTATATTTTTATTCAATAAATACTATTTTATAGAAAAAAATGAGAGTATAAAATATTATGTGTAAATGAATAAATGCAAAAGGAAGACCTTTTCTTGTAGAATTGAGTTACCACACAAAATTCACAGAGAGAGGTCTTCCCTATGAATCATTTTACAACAGAT
>Ga0180216_1001101_pt1 | contig 24916 bp, 18 predicted proteins | sample eDN3rd37CBELigMG_FD_128879 | JGI IMG/M metagenome (GOLD analysis project Ga0180216, IMG submission 128879) | Enriched Miracle-Growth compost microbial communities from Emeryville, California, USA - eDNA 3rd pass 37_C BE-Lig MG (version 2)... ... | reverse complement strand
TCCAGCGCCTCGATGTCGCTGACGGCGATGACGCGGGTTCCCAATTCACCGTCGAATCGGGCTCGGCCGCGTACGCCCACCCGGCGCGACATGAGGGGGTCGGGGTCAAGGCCGGGGGGGATGTCGAGGTAGGCGATGGCCGATCCGTCCCGGCCGATCAGGGCGTAGACCCTCCGACCGTTGATCCGGCGGGCCGACGGTTGCGCGAAACCGATTGCGTCGTAGGCCCGCCGCCGCTCGTTCGCCGCCATCTCCAGCGCCCGGCTCACCCGGGCGACCCGCTCGTCGCGCTCGCGGCTCTCGCCGATGATCGCCACGAACCGCCGCGCGGCCTCCGCGGCGCGTTCGTATCGCTCGACGTCGGCCAGCCGCTTTTGAAGCGACTCCCCGACCGCCGGCTCGCCCTTGGCCCGGTCCAGAAGCGCGCGGCACTCCTCCCGAACCGTCTCGAACCGCCAGCGCTCGATCGGCTGCTCGGTCGTGATCGCCAGAATCATCCCGTCGATCCGCTTCAAATCGCCGTCGAGCCCGTCGGCGGAAAAGCCCAGGAGCAGGCCGGCCAGCGCGGTTGAAAGGATCGTGGTTCCCAAGGGAGCATCCCCTTTTCCGTTGGTGGTGACGCGGGCCGGTCGCGCGGCGGCGCCCGAGCCGGATTGGGTATCGCGCCGGGCCATCTCCGTCAATGGCGATCGTCTCTTGATTCCGCGTTGGATTGTGGTATATGCTTGCCCTTTATTCGCTCGGCGGAATGGCGGCCATCGGGCGACCAAACACGGCACGACGTTGCGGAGCGGCTTTTTTCGCGGCCTTTCCACCATCCGCGCGCGACCCGCCCTCCGCCAGGAGTTTCTCACGACCATGTACGCGGTTTTCGAAGACGGCAGTCATCAGTATCGAGTCAAGGAGGGGGACTTCATTCGGGTTGACCGCCGCGAGGGGAAGGCCGGAGACGAACTGGTCTTCGGCAAGGTCCTCCTGATCGCCGGCGAGGGCGAGCCCACCCTCGGCCAGCCCGAGATCGGCGGCGCCCGCGTGGTCGCCAAGATCGTCGACCACTTCAAGACCAAGAAGATCATCATCCAGAAGTTCCGCCGCCGCAAGAACATGCGTCGCCGCAACGGACACCGCCAGCCCTACACGACCGTCCAGATCACGAGCGTCGCCACCGCCTCCTAAGCCGGTTCCTCGCGGCTCGCTCCGAACTCGAAAACCGCTCGCCCCGCGATTCCGCCGGCGAGCGGTTTTTTTACGCGCGATTGGCAACCCCGGCCTAACGCGTCCGATGAATTGTCTGTAGTCGGTTTTATGGTTTGTGCGCGCTTGCGGGGTGGCGCGACTGTGGCCGGTCTTATGGTTTATGCGCGATTGCGAGTTGCTCGGGTCGCGCCCGGCGACCGCGCGTCTCCGAAGACGATTTCCATTGGCTCCTGGGCGATTCGACGGCAAGAGTTGTCTGTTGATGAGGTCTCCGCGCCGGTTGCGCGCTCCTCGCGCCATTAGTCCCGTTGCGCCTGGAACTTGGCGAATTCACTGGACTAATGAATACAACTTGGTTAGAATAGCACGTCTCTGAAAATGCGCGAACAGCGTTCGCGTCCCCAGGAGAGGCACGATGTCGAAGACAGGCGAACGGGCGAAGGCGACGGGCTTGACGGAACAGGCCGTGGCGGAAACCGAAGGCGCGAAGGAGCGCTCGAAGAAGCGTTCCGGCATGCGCGTTCCCCGCGTGTTCAGCGCCGACGGGATCAACCCGTTCGACCAGGTGGAGTGGGACTTCCGAAGCGCCGCGATCAAGGACGAGTCGGGCCGCGCTCTGTTCGAGCAGCACGATTGCGAGATCCCCAAGTCGTGGAGCCAACTGGCGACGAACGTGGTCGTCAGCAAGTACTTTTATGGCGACCCCAGCGCGGGCAACGGCTCGCCGGCGGAGGGGAAGCGCGAGTTCTCCGTCCGGCAGCTGATCGACCGGGTGACCCGGACCATCGCCGACTGGGGGCGCGAGGACGGCTATTTCGCCACCCCCGAGGACGCCGACCGATTTCACGACGAGCTGACGGCGCTTTGCTTGAACCAGTACGGCTCGTTCAACTCGCCGGTTTGGTTCAACGTCGGCCTTTTCCACAGCTACGGCATCGCCGGCCCGGCCAATAACTGGCGGTGGGACGAGGAGACCCGCGCCATCGTTCCGGCCGCCAGCGCCTACGAAACGCCCCAGGCGTCCGCCTGCTTCATCCAGAGCGTTTCCGACGACATGGAGAGCATCATGCGGCTCGCGACCAGCGAGGCGATGCTCTTCAAGTTCGGCTCGGGGACCGGCACTGATCTTTCCACCCTCCGCTCCAGCCGCGAGCGGCTCGCCGGCGGCGGCAAGCCGTCGGGCCCGGTCAGCTTCATGAGGGTCTACGACGCCGTCGCCAGCGTCGTGAAGTCGGGCGGCAAGACCCGCCGCGCCGCCAAGATGCAAACGCTGAAGTGCTGGCACCCCGACATCCTTGAATTCATCGAGTGCAAGATCAAGGAGGAGGGCAAGGCCCAGGCCCTGATCCGCGAGGGCTACGAGGCCAACTTCAATGGCGAGGCCTACGGCTCGGTCCTCTTTCAAAACGCCAACCTCTCGGTCCGCTGCTCCGACGACTTCCTGAACGCCGCCGAGAACGACGGCGAGTGGACCACCCGCGCCGTCGTCACCGGCCGGCCGATGGAGACCTACAAGGCCCGCATGCTCCTCGACAAAATCGCCGAGGGCACCTGGCTTTGCGGCGATCCGGGCATGCAGTACGAAGACACCATCCAGCGCTGGCACACCTGCCCCAACACCGCGCCGATCAATTCGTCGAATCCCTGCTCCGAGTACATGTTCATCGACGACTCGGCCTGCAACCTGGCGTCGCTGAACCTGGTGAAGTTCGTGGGCGAGGACGGCGTCTTCGACGTGGAGAAGTTCCGGGCGGCGGTTCGGGTCTTCATCACGGCCCAGGAGATCCTGGTTGACCACGCCAGCTACCCGACCGAGCTGATCGGCCTGAATAGCCACCGCTTCCGGCCGCTGGGGTTGGGCTACGCCAATTTGGGAAGCCTGTTGATGTCGTCGGGGCTTCCCTACGACTCCGACGCCGGGCGCGCCTTGGCCGCGGCGATCACGGCCGTCATGCATGGCCAGGCGTATCTGACCAGCGCCGAGCACGCCGGGCAGGTCGGCCCGTTCGAGGGCTTCGCCCTGAACCGCGAGCCGATGCTCAAGGTCATGGAGATGCACCGCGAGGCCGCCCGCGCCATTGACCCGTCGGCCCCGGCCCACCTGCTGGAGGCCGCCCGGTCCATCTGGGACGAGTGCCTGGAAACCGGCCGCAAGAACGGCTACCGCAACAGCCAGGTGACGGTGCTCGCCCCCACCGGGACCATCGCCTTCATGATGGATTGCGACACCACCGGCATCGAACCCGACATCGCCTTGGTGAAGTACAAGCTTTTGGCCGGCGGCGGCATGCTTAAGATCGTCAACCGGACGGTCCCCGCGGCGCTGACGAAGCTTGGTTACGACGAGCCGACGATCCGGGGCGTGCTGGATTACATCGACGCCCACGACACGATCGAGGGCGCCCCCGGAGTCAAGGAGGAGGACCTTCCGGTCTTCGACTGCGCCTTCGCGCCGCCCCAGGGGGGCCGAAGCATCCATTACCGGGGCCACCTCCGGATGATGGCCGCGGTTCAACCGTTCCTCTCCGGGGCGATCTCGAAGACCTGCAACGTCCCCAACGAGGCGACCGTCGAGGAGATTCGCGACACCTACCTCGAAGGCTGGAAGCTCGGCCTGAAGGCCCTGGCCATTTATCGCGACGGCTCAAAGGGGAGCCAGCCGGTTTCCACCAAGACCGAGTCCAAGAAGGACGCCAAGGAAAAGCCGCGCGAGGAGGCCGCCGAGGCCGAGACGGCCGCCCCCGAGGTGACCACGGCGGACCTTCGGCCCAAGGCGCCGGCGGCTTCGTCGGTCGAGACCGGCGCCAGGCCCCGGCGCGAGCGGTTGCCCCACACCCGGCGGAGCCTCACGCACAAGTTCGACATTCAGGGGCACGAAGGCTACATCAACGTCGGCTTCTACCCCGACGGCCGTCCCGGCGAGCTGTTCATCACGATGGCCAAGGAAGGCTCGACCATCGGCGGCCTGATGGATGTTTTGGGCACGTCGATCTCGATCGGCTTGCAGTACGGCGTGCCGCTTGAGGTGTTCGTCAACAAGTTCGCCCACAGCCGGTTCGAGCCGGCCGGGTTCACCAAAAACCCGGACATCCCGATCGCCAAGAGCGTGGCCGACTACATCTTCCGCTGGCTGGGCATGGAGTTCATTGACGGCTACCGCGAGGCCAACTCGCCCAACGCCAACGCGGGCGCCGAGCCGGCCGTCGCCGACGCCCCCAGCGCCGGGCCGATGATCAAGGTCAACGGCCATCGAACGGCGACCATCGACGACCTGGAGCACGCCGAGGCCATCCTGGGGACCGGCCCGCTCGCCAAGGCCCAGCCCACCCAGCCCCAGACGCTGGAGCCCGGCCTCGCCGACCAGGAACGCCAGTTCGCCCGCTTCCAGAGCGACGCCCCGGCCTGCGACAACTGCGGCGCTCTGACCGTCCGCTGCGGAACCTGCTACCGTTGCTTTAATTGCGGCAACAGCATGGGCTGCTCCTGATCCCGATTTCGGGAGTCAAGATACCCACTTCGCGCCCCCTCTCATCGAGAGGGGGCGGCGTATTTCTCGGGAGGGTATTGCCCTCCCGTTCTCGTTGCAAGCTTCCTCTCGTAAACCCAGCTCGGTTCCTCGTTCAGCGCGCCCGCGCTTCTTCCTTCCGCTGGTGGGGCGTGGTCGGGCTCAGCCGGGGGCCTCGGGCCGGCGGCCGACGCAGGCAGAAATTGACGGCGGCCTTGCAGCGGCCGACCATCCAGAGCACCGAGCCTTTGCCCAGCATCATCACCACCCCGACCACCGTGGCGATGATCGACGTAACCGGCAGCACGGTTTCCGGGCCGAAGTACGCGAACAAGATGGGCGTGGGGGTCATTCCGCATAATCCTTTATGCAAAAAGGAAGGTTTTTCGAGCGATCGTTCCCGCCCGCCGATCCATCGGCGCCCGAGAGGCCGGCGCGGAGAACGTCGTGTTTTTGATCGGAGGATTCAAGGGGAGCGCGCGTTCGTCCAGCGTCGAGTCGATGTGTCTCCCCCCGATTTACCCCAAAAGATCCATCGCCTCAAGGCGAGTTCACGGCCAATCGCATCGTCGGAATCCGCGCCGTCGCTTGCGATTCCAGCTCCAACGGCCTGTTCGGAACAGAGCCGATTTCTGAAGCGCGAGCGTCGGCGCGATGAACCGCCGTGGTCGGCCGCATCGCTTAGAAACGCATGGGGCCGCCGAAGCTGACCGGCGCGTACCTTGGGGCGACGCTGAGAGTTTGGGAATTTTCGGCGACCGCCGCCAACGCGCCGATCGGCAGCATGCCCGAGACGGTCCACGTGACGGCGTTCGTCGAGGAGACGCTCATCCCCAGGTCTTGAAGCGAGGTGACGAACGCCGAGAAGTCGCCCTGGCCGTTGCCGCTGACGTTTACGCCGACCTGGCCGTTGACCACCGGGAACCCGAGGTTCGGCGGCGGAGAGTAGCTCCCGTCGGGATGGTCGACGATGAAGCCGGAGAAATCTTGATACAACGTATTCAGCGGGCCGGCGAAGTTGGGAGGCAACGGCGCGGGAGGCGTCTCGTCCGAGGCGCTCGGCGTCGTGGGACTTGTCGTCGGCGGCGTCTCCGGACCCGTTGTGGGCGTTACCGGCGCGCTGGCCGTGTTCGGGGGATTTGTTCTCATGGCGGCGTGGACGGCGTTGGGACCCCTCTGAGGAACAACTGGGGCGTTCCAGGTCGGTTGCGGCGTCGGGTTCACCCTCGAAGCGAGATACGCGGGAAAGCGCGCGGCGGGCGCCGGGTGGATTCCCGGCGACGACGTCACGCCCGGTCCAAAGCTCCGCGCGGGCGACTGAGCGAATTGGAACGGCGTGGCCCGCGGAACCTCGGCCGGCGAACGCGCCGCCGTTCGCATCATTCCCCGCCAGGCGCTGAACGAGCCCAGGGCCGACGGCGCGACTCGGTCCTCCAGGTCCTCCACGCGTCCGGCCAAGTTGGAGCGATTGCGTCGTTGGGAATTCATCTTACCACTCCCTCCAAGCCCGCGTCGACGGGCGGGGCCGGTCCAGGACCCGCGAACGAGCCGAACGCGGGGCCTCCCCGCTGGCGTTCGGTGGTCTGGTCCGATTATCCTGGTGCTTCGCTTCGGAGCGCAAGGCGTGCGAAATTCATGCCGTTCGTGGAAAACGCACAATGATGCGAGCCTCGAGTCGACGCGGCTCGCCGAACCATCGAGGATCAAGGCGGTGAAGACGTTCGTATTAACCGATGTGTCCCGTGGTTTGTGGGTCGAGGAATTCGCGCTCGGGGACGGCTCGTCGAGTCTCCACGCGCCTCCCGGTTGTTCCGTGACCAAAAAGCGGCTGCGGGGCGGCCGGCGCGACGGGGTGGACCTGATCCAGGTCGACAACGGAGCCTTGTCGTTCTCGGTGGCGCCGACGCGGGGGATGGGGATCTGGCGGGGGGCCTATCGGGGCGACCGGCTCGGCTGGGATTCGCCGGTCGCCGATGGGCCGGTCAATCCCTCGTATGTGGATCTCCTGGGACACGGGGGCATCGGCTGGCTCGGGGGGTTCGACGAGCTGTTGGCCCGTTGCGGGCTGGTTTACAACGGCGCCCCGTATTTCGAAGGCGGCGTGCTTCATCCCCTGCATGGCCGGATCGCCAACATCCCGGCCTCGTATGTGGCGATCCACGTTGATGAGGCGCCGCCGCATGAGATCGTCATTGAGGGTCGGGTGGAGGAGACGTACCTCTTCGGCGGGGGGATCGGCATGATCACCCGGATCTCGACCGTTCCGGGGTCGAACCGGATGACCGTCCGCGACGAGTTCGTGAATCTCAAAGACCACCCGGTGGAGATGCAGATTCTCTACCATTGGAATTTCGGCCCGCCCTACTTGGAGGAGGGCTCGCGGTTCGTCGCGCCGATCAAGACGCTGGTCCCTCGCGACGCGCGGGCCGTCGAGGGCCTGGACAACCACGCGGTCTACGGCGCTCCCGAGCCGGGCTTCGTCGAGCAGGTCTACTTCTGCGAGCTTCACGATGAGAACGGCCAAACCGCGACGATGCTTCGCAACCGGGCGGGCGACAAGGGCGTGGTCCTTCGCCACGCGACCTCGGGGCTTCCCCGCTTCTCGCTCTGGAAGAACACCGGCGGGCCGCGCGACGGCTACGTCACCGGGTTGGAGCCGGCGACGAACTTCCCCAATCCCCGCCCTTTCGAGAAGGCTCGCGGGCGCGTCTTGACCCTCCCCGTCGACGGCCGACACGTCGCCGAGATGACCCTCGAAGCCCTGCAAGGCGCCGACGCGGTGGCCGGCGTCGAGGCCGAGATCGCCAGGATCCAGGGTCGCGCCGAGCCCGTCATCCACACCGTTCCCAAGGAGCCGTTCTCCGTCGAGGGATAGCGATGCCGGACGCCATCGCGGCGCGCGCCGGCTCGTTTTGGGGCGGCGCTGTTTTGATCACCCTGGTTGCGGGGGCGGCCATCACCGTTCAAACCCGGTTTGGCGCGCCCCCTCGCTATGACGGGGCGGGGTACGCGGTTTTGGCGACGGCCCTGCTCGAAGGCCGGGGCTATCGGGCGATCGACCATCCCGACGCGCCCCGGCACGTCCACTTCCCTCCCGGCTATCCGGGGTTCCTGGCCATGGTCTGGTCGGCGACGGGCGTTTCCAACCGGGCGGCCCATCTGGCGTCGACGGCCTGCGCCGTGGGGGCGACCCTGGCGGCCTGGCTCTGGTTCCGCCGGATGTATTCCCCCCTCGCCGCGCTGGCGATGGGGCTAACGCTGGCGGTGAACTGGGTCTGGAGCCGAACCGGCGGGGGGATACAGTCCGAGCCCCTTTTCATGCTCCTGGGCCAACTCGCCATCCTGGCCGCGGCGGGACGATTCCCCCGACGTTGGGCGCCTCGGGGGCTCCTCCTCGGCCTCTTGCTGGGCGCGGCGCTACTAATTCGGCATGTAGCCCTGGGACTCATCGCGGCGATCGCCATCGACCAGGCGACGCGGGGGAGGGGGCGGGCGGCGGTTGTCGCGGCGGTCGTCGTCGCTCTGGCGGCCGCTCCCTGGGTCGTCTGGGTCGTTTCGTTCGGCGCGGCCGGCGGGTCGCAGGCGGAGCTTTTGACTCAGGGGGGGCGAAGTGTTCTGGGAAGCCTCGTCGATCAAGGCGTCTTCTACGTTGAGCGAATACCCGACCAGTTGACCGGGCCGTTCGTCGAGGTCGCCACGGTTTTCGGCCGCTCGCCGATGGCCCGCGCGGCGGCCCTGGGATGGGCGGTGGTCGGGTCGGCCTTGATCGTCGTCGGCTGGTTCGTGGCGCTGGCCGATCCCCGGAGAAGACTTGCGGGGCTGGTCGCGCTGGCGACGCTCGCGCTGTTGCTGGTTTGGCCCTACACCGAGGCCGGCCGGTTTCTGATTCCCTTGATCCCCTGTCTCCTGGTGGGCGCGGTCGAGGGCCTGGCGCTCGCCGCGCGGCGGGTGGGCGCGCCGTGGACGCCCCGGCGCTCGCGGACGATCGCGGCCTTGTTGATGCTCTGCGCCGGCTTGCCCTATTCGGGATACGCGCTCGCGACGGCCGACCGCCGGGCGCGCGCCGAGGAGCAACCCGCGTTTGATTCGGCCTGCTCATGGATCAACGACCGCGCCGAGCGTCCCGGCCCGGTTCTGACGCGCCATCCCGGCGAGGTCTTCCTGCGAACCGGCCGCCGGGCGCTTGAGGTTTCGACCGCGGAGCGGCCCGGGGCCGTCGACGCCGATCCGGCGGCCGTTGAGCGATTGATCGAGCATTACGGCGCCGCCTACCTGCTCGTGGATGAATCCCGCTACGCCAACGCCGCGCCGTCGCCTCTGGAACGGTTTGTGGAGACGCGCCCCGACATCGCCCGCCTGGTCTTCTCGGCGCGGGACCGGCACGGATCGGTTCGGGTTTACGAGGTCGTGAGATGAAAATGTGAGAGCGGCCGACGCCGAGCATCCTTCTCCCCCCGGGCGCGGGGGGAACCCCACTTGTGGGGTCGGGCCGGAACGGCCGGATGAGGGACGGCGGGTTTACGGAGGGAGCGCGGGATGGGGATGGGAGGGCAATACCCTCCCGGGAAATCCGCCCACCAAACCCGCCCCGAAATTCGCTGACCCTCACCCGGCCCTTCGGGCCGCCCGCTCCCGAAGGGAGGGGGATGAAACGCCGCGTTCGAGCGGCGATCGCCTGTCGAATGACCACTCGGCCACTCAGCGACGTCCGGTTCGCTCCACGCCGGTCACGCCGCGGAGAAGGTTCCAGAGTTGGTGGTCGACTTCGGATTTCGGGACGAGAAGGCGGCCGGGGCCGGCCTCCATATCGCCGACGGCGGTGAACTCGGTTCGATCGCCGGCGAGGTCGAGGTACGTCGCGTTCTGCTCCAGTCGGCTTCCGCTGGGCAGGATGGGGATTTGCTTCAAAAGGTCGTCGGTGAGGCCCTCAAGCAGGGCGTAAGCCTCCTTCACGTCGTAGGCCGTCCGGGGGTTGTCTTTCTCCGGATGCGAGCCAACGGTTCCGTAGTTGATTCCCGCGGCGGCGTTGGGGTTCATGTCTTCCTGGTATTCCGGCGGATGCTTGCCGCCGGGGTCGTACACTTTCCCGGTCATCGCCGTTTCTCCTCGCCCTTTTTGGGCTGATCGACGAGTTCGTCGGCGGTCTTGCCTCCGCTGGCCTTGGCGCCGACCACTTCGTCGGGACTCTTGTCCCCCGTCCCCTCCTGTTTGCCCGCGCCCCCGGCGCCGGGAACGGGCGCGGGGCGATCGTCTCTCGGCAAATTCTCGTGGCCGCCGGCCTGATCCCGCGGGTTGTCGTCGGGTTGGCCGCCCATGCCCAGGGCGCCGTGGCCGCTGCTGGTCGAGTCTTTGTCTTTCCGCTGCGAGATGTTCGGCATGATGTCCTCCCGGCCGCGCTGGTGGACGTCGGCCCAGCCCTCTTCTCCCGCAACCGGCGCGCCGCCGCCTGGGGGCATGGAGCGCGGGGCCCCTATCGGGAGGGCAATTCCCTCCCGACTCGATCCCGGCCTTCCTCCGTGGACCCGACGACGGGGGCGACCGGCCTTCCGGCCCGACCCCACAAATGGGGGGCCCCCGCTCCCGGGAGGAGAGGGGGAATCATGCTTGCGCCATTATGTCATAGAACCGCGAACGATTCGCGGGCGGCCTGGATGGTGTGGTCGATGTCGGCGTCGGTGTGGGCGGCGGAGACGAAGGCGGCTTCGAACTGGCTGCACGGGAGATAGACGCCGCGAGCGAGCATCTCCCAGAAGAAGCGGGCGAAGCGGGCGGTGTCGCTCCGCTTGGCGTCTTCGTAGTTGTTGACGGGGCCGTCGTGGAAAAAGAGCGTCAACATGCTGCCGACGCGCTGGACGACGTGCGGGATTCCGGCGTCGCGGGCGGCTTGCTCCAATCCGGCGGCGAGCCGGGCCGAGGCGCGCTCCAGGTTGCCGTAGAGCATGGGGGCCTGAAGCAGCCGGAGCGTGGCGATTCCCGCGGCCATCGCCAGCGGATTGCCCGAGAGCGTGCCGGCCTGGTAAATCGGACCGACGGGCGAGACTTGGTCCATGATCCAAGCCGGCGCGCCGTAGGCCGCGGCGGGAAGGCCGCCGCCGATGATCTTGCCCAGGACGGTGATGTCGGGCCGGACGCCGAACCGGCCCTGCGCGCCGCCGCGGGCGACGCGGAAGCCGGTCATCACCTCGTCGAAGATCAAAAGCGCCTCATGCTTGGCGGTCAGATCGCGGAGGGCCTCCAGATAGCCGGGCAGGGGGGGGACCAGCCCCATGTTGCCGGCGATCGGCTCGAGGATCAGCGCGGCGATTTGCCCTGGGTTGGCCTCGAACGCCGCGGCGACGGCCTCCGCGTCGTTGAAGGGGCAGAGCAGGGTGTCGGCGGCGGCGCCCGCGGTGACGCCGGGGCTATTGGGCGCGCCGTGCGTCGTGGCGCCCGAGCCGGCCTGGATCAAGAGCGAGTCGACGTGGCCGTGGTAGCAGCCGGCCATCTTGATGATCTTGTCGCGGCCGGTGACGCCCCGCGCGAGCCGGATCGCCGACATCGACGCCTCGGTCCCCGACGAGACGAACCGGACCTTCTGGATCGTCGGCACGGCCTCAACGACCATCTCGGCGATGTCCGCCTCGCGGACCGTCGGCGCGCCGAAGCTCGACCCGGCCTCAAGCGCCTTGGCGACCTCGGCGCGGACTTCGGGATGGGCGTGGCCCAGGATCATCGGGCCCCACGAGCCGATATAGTCGACATATTTGTGGCCGTCGATGTCGTACAGATACGCGCCTTCGGCCCGCTCGATGAACGGCGGTTCGCCGCCGACCCCGCCGAAGGCCCGCGCGGGGCTGTTGACTCCGCCGGGAATCACCCGGCTGGACCGCTCGAACGCCTCGCGGCTGTTGGGAAGCTGATAGTCGGGTCGGGAGAGCGCGGGGGTGGGCATGTCGATCAACCTTGCTTGAGCCATCGGGCGACGTCGGGAGCGTGGTAGGTCAGGATCATGTCGATCCCCGCCCGCTTGAAGCCGGTGAGGGTTTCCAGGACGATCCGCCGCTCGTCGATCCAACCGCGTTCGGCGGCGGCCTTGACCATGGCGTATTCGCCCGAGACATTGTAGGCGGCCAGGGGAACCTCGAAGGCGTCCTTGAGCCGCCGGGCAATGTCAAGGTAGGCCAGGGCGGGCTTGACCATGATCACGTCGGCGCCTTCGGCCAGGTCGAGCGCCGCCTCGCGGATCGCCTCGTCGCCGTTGGCCGGGTCCATCTGATAGCCCCGGCGGTCGCCGAAGCTGGGCGCGCTGGCCGCCGCGTCGCGAAACGGACCGTAGTAGGCGCTGGCGAACTTGGATGAGTACGCCATGATCGGCGTTCCGCCGAACCCGGCGCCGTCGAGTCCCTCGCGGAGCGCCCGGACCATGCCGTCCATCATTCCCGAGGGGGCGATGACGTCGGCGCCGGCCCGGGCGTGGCTGATCGCCTGTTTGACCAGGAGGGGAAGCGTCGCGTCGTTGTCCACGTCGAGTCGGCCGGCGATCTCGGCGAGCGGGCCGCAATGGCCGTGGTCGGTGTATTCGCAAAAGCAAAGGTCGGTGATCGTCAGCAGGTCGGGCGCCCGCTTCTTGATCAGTCGAACGGCCTCTTGAACGATCCCGTCGTCCTGAAGGGCCGAAGAGCCCCGCGCGTCCTTGTGCTCGGGGACGCCGAAGAGGATCACGCCGGGGATGCCGAGTTCGGCCACCTCGTCGATCGTCTCGCCAAGCCGGTCCAGCGAGTGCTGAAACTGACCCGGCATCGATGGGACCTCGCGCTTGAGGTTCGTCCCGTGATGGACGAACAGCGGATAAATCAGGTCGCTGAGCGTCAGGACGTTCTCGCGAACCAGGTCGCGGAGCCGAGGATGGCCGCGCAGGCGGCGAGGACGATGAACCGGATATCCCGCGGCGGGGTCGAACATGGCGGGGGTCCTTGGGATGGGAGGGGGGGCGATCGAAACCCGGCGGATTATCCGTTCTCTCCTCGCGGGAGAAGGCGCCCCGAAGGGGCGGATGAGGGGGGCGCGACCAGAGACCGGGGGAATTTCCCCTCATCCGGCCGTACCGGCCCCCTTCTCCCCTCGCGGGAGAAGGGGGCCATGGCCCACGTGAACGACGGGCGGGAGACGCTCGCCTCCCGCCCCAGGTTTGTCAATGCCCGCGACGGCCGCCGTGGGGGTGGCCGTTGCCGGGAGACCGCGGGAGGATGCGGACCTCGGCGCCGTTGGCGTCGAAGCACTCGAATTCGAGGTGCTCGGCGGGGACGTCGTACTTGAAGTTGATCAGGGCGCTGATGCCCCCCTCGTTTTCAAGCTTGGTGATCTCCTGACGCTTGCGGTTGTTCAGGTAGGTGGCGACGGCCGAGCCGACGGTGATGTTGACGCGGCGGACGTCGTCGCGGTGGGCCGCCAGGGCCAAGAGCCGCATCACGTCGATGGCCATGCTCTCGGCCGTCTTGACGACGCCCGAGCCGGCGCAGTGCTGGCAGTCCTCGTAGATCGACCGCTTGAGGCTGGGCCGGATCCGCTGCCGGGTCATCTCGATCAGGCCGAAGGCGCTCATGCGGAGCACCTTGGTGCGCGCCCGGTCGCGCTTGATCGCCTCGCGGAGGGCCCGCTCGACGCCCCGACGGTGTTTCTCCTCGCGCATGTCGATGAAGTCGTTGACGATCACGCCGCCGAGGTCGCGGAGCCGAAGCTGGCGGGCGATCTCCTTGGCGGCCCGAAGGTTCATCTCGTAGGCGGTCCGCTCGGCGTCGTCCTCAACCCGGAAGTTGCCCGAGTTGACGTCGATGGCCACCAGGGCCTCGGTCTGGTCGATGACGATCGAGCCTCCCTCGGGCAGCGGGACGTGCCGCCGCTGGATCTTGGAGATTTCGTCCTCGATGCCGTACTTGTGGAACAGCGGCGTCTTCTCGTCGTAGAGCTTCACCCGGTTGACGAACCGGGGCATCACGACCCGGAGGAACTCCTGGGCGCGCTCGAAGGCGGCCGGCTCGTCGATCCAGATGGTGTCGATCTCGGACGTGAAGATGTCCCGGATGGTCCGGGTGATCATGTCCGATTCCTGATAGATCGGCGCGGGGCCCTTGGTCTTCTTGATCCGGCGGAGGATGACCTTCCAGAGCCGGAGCAGGTAGGCCAGGTCGCGGGCCAGCTCGCGCTTGGTCCGCTCCAGCCCGGCGGTGCGGACGATGAAGCCGAGTCCCTTGGGCGGGTTCAGCTCGCGCATGATGTCGCGGAGCTTCCGGCGCTGGCCTTCGTCGACGATCTTGCGGGAGACGCCGACGCGGTTCAGACCCGGCATCAAGACCAGGTAGCGGCCGGGGATGCTGATGTAGGTCGAGAGGGTCGGCCCCTTGGTGCCGATGCTCTCCTTGATCACCTGGACGAGCACCTCGTCGCCGCGGTGGAAGATCTCCTGGAGCGGGGGCCGGTCGGCGCCTCGGCCGCGGCCGGCCTTGCCCTCGTCGCGCCGGGGACGCGCCTCGACGGGACCGCGAAGGCCCATCTCGCGCTCCAGCTCCTCGATCTCCTCGATCTCGCGGCGGATCTCCATCTCGAGCTCGGGGTCGATCTCCTCCTCGACGGCCACCGCGGCGGCCTCGCCCTCGTCGAACTCGTCGTGGAAGGCGTCTTGGAAGTCGTCGACCGTGTCTTCGTGCAGATCCACGTCGTCGAGCAGATCGCCGCCGAAGTCGTCGCGCCGGGCGCGGGGGGCGGCGGGGCGAGAGGGCGCGCGACGGGGCGTCGGCTCGTCGAAGTCGGTCTCCCGCTCGTCGATCTCGGCGGCCTCGCGCTGGGGCGTCGCCTCCACCTCGTCGCGGTCGCGGCCGTTGCGGCGGCCCCGGCGCCGGCGCCGGCGCGACTTGGCCCGGGGCTCGTCGGTCGGCGCTTCGGCGGTCTCGTGGTCGTGATCGCCCTCGTCGTCGAACTCGGCGTGGCGCTCCAGCTCGGGGGTGGGCTCGAACGGGCGCTCCTCGAAATCAAGGTCGGAGGCCCGAAGCCGCTCGCGACGGGGGACGTAGCCGGGCTCGCCCGCCCGGTCGTGCGGCCTCGCCCGATCGCGGTCTCGGTCTCGGTCGCGATCCCGATCCCGGCCGCGCTCGATGTCGGCTTCGGGCTCGGCGGGGCCTCGACCGCGGCGGCTCGGCGCCGGCTCGTCGGCCGGGGGAAGGATCTCCCGCTCGCGAGGATGCTCGGGTTCGGGGCGGTCGCCTCCGCGCGACCGGATCGCGGCGCGGCCTCGACGGCGCGGGGGCTCCTCGCGGTCGCGCTCGTCGAAGTCGCGCGCCGGCTCCTCGTCCGGCTCGAATTCCGGAATCGCCCGGCGCTCCTCCTCAGGCTCGGTCGGCGGGGCCGATCGCTCGGCGGCGCCGCGGCCGGAGCGTCCCCGACCGCGCCCCCGGCGAGACTCGCGGCGGCCGGTCGACGGAGTCTCGGCCTCGGGCTCGAGCTCGGCGGCGGGCTCGTCGCGGTCGAACTCCCGCTCGCGGTCCCGATCCCGATCTCGGTCGCGATCGCGTTCCCGCTCGCGGTCGGCGGGGGCTTCGGGCTCGCCGAAGAGGGACCGGGGGCGGCCCCGCTCGTCACGCTCGAAGAAATCGGGCTCGCGCTCGCGTTCGGGCCGGGCGGGAGCGCGGCCCCGCTGGGTCCGGCTGGGGGGCAGGTCGGGGTCGAACGGTTCGGGTTCGGGCTCGGAACGAGACCGGCCCCAGGCGGGCTCGCGGGGCTCGATCGCGCCAAACTCGCGCTCGCGGGGGCGCTCCCGGCTCCAGCCGATGTCCGACGGCTCGCTCCAGGAGGTCGGCTCGGGCTCGGCTTCGGGCTCGTTTCGCCGCTCGGGGCGCTGGGGCTCGGGGGCGGGGCGCTTGGCCCTCTCGGCCGGGGGCGGCGGACCGGCGTCGAGCCCTTCGCCGAAGGCGCGGGCGGGCTGCTCGGAGCGGTCGCGCCGACCCCTCACCGACAGGTCGGGCCGCTCGCGCCGGGGGCGTCGCGGACGGTCGCGGTCCTCGCCGCGGGGCGTGGATTCGCCCGAGCCGCCGTTCGAGCCGCCGTTGCGGCCCCGGCGACGCTCCGGACGGTCGCGATCCCGGCGCCTCGATTCGGGCTCGGGCGCCGAGTCGTCGTCGTGGTCGTCATGGTCGTGATCATGATCGTCGTCACGATCACGGTCGCGACCCCGGCCGTTGTCGCGGGGCTGGTGGCGGTCGTAGTACTGGGGCTCGACGTCGGAGACGTGCAAGAAGCCGTTGCGGCCGACCGAGAAGTCGACGAAGGCGGCCTGGATGGCCGGCTCAAGGTTGACGACCCGCCCCTTGTAGATGTTGCCGGTGTAGCTCTCGTGGCTGGTCCGCTCCAGGTAGAGTTCCTCGAGAACGCCGTCCTCGATGATGGCGATCCGACACTCCTCCGGCTGGAGGACGTTGATCAGCATTTCCTTCTTCATGCGGTGGTGTTCCGGGCTTGTGCGGTTGGCGGTTGATTGTTTCATCGAAGGCCCCGGCGATCCGCGCCGGGCGGACGAGGCCGCGCCGCCGGGTTATCCGGGGGGCGCGGGGAGGTCGGGTTGAAGCTCCACCCAGGCGCGCGTCAAGACGGCGCCGGCGTCCAGCAGGTCGCGAAGCTCCAGGGCGTCCAGGAGCTCCTCGGGGCGGATCGAGCCTTCGGGAGTCACCTTCAGGCGGGCGCGGAGGCGGCCCTCCTCGGTCAGTCGGGCGTCGAGCAGGAACGGCCGCAGGTCGAGCTCGACCTCACGGCGCCGATCCGGTCGACGCCGGGTCACGACGCGGCTGGCGCTGGCCAGCAGCGACTCAACTGCCGACGCCGCTCCCGGGCGCCGATCCTCGGGGATCGGCAGCTCGTAGTCGGCCCAGACGGGCCGGGGAGGAGGCGTCGACGCTTCCAAAACATGGGCCTCAAGCCACTCGACGCCCGAGGGCGACGTCGCCGCCAACCGCTCCAGAAGCGCGGTGGGGGTCGTCGGCTCGGTCAGCTCCAGGTCGACCACCTCGGCGAGCCCCTCAATCCCCAAACCCAACGCCAGCGCGAAGGTGATCTTGGGACGAGGCGAAAAGCCCCCGGTCAGCGCGATCGGGATCTCCGCTCGACGAACCAGCCGGTCAAAACAACGCATGAGGTCGTGATGGCTGGCCAGGCGAAGATCCCCGCGCTTGGCGAATCGAAGTCGGAACTTGACGGCTTGAGTCATGGCGATGCGGTGAATCGGTTCGCGATCGCCCGATATCCTTCATGCGTTCATTGGGCGCCGAGCGGTTCAACGGGGAGGCTTGGCGGTTGGCGAAGCGTGGAGGCGTTGGGAGGACCGGGACGCGCTTCGTCCGGGTCGTTCGGGGCGTCGCGGGGTGTCTGTGTTAAATGGGCTTGGGGTGTCGGGTGTCGGGTTTCGTCGGGGCGGTCGGTCCCTCGCCGGAGGGGGCGCGTCGGGGCTCTTCTCGTTTCCAATTATGCGCGTCGGCCGACCGCGGCGGGGCCTGGGAATCTCGAATTGGTCTCCGAGAGCGCTGGGAATGGTCGCATCCGTCCGCCGTCAAGGAGCGGTGGGCGCGGCTCGTTGGGAGCGGCGCGGCGACGCTTCGGTCCCGGTTGGCCGGCGCGACCAGGATGTTTTGGGTTCGGTCAAAGGGCCGATGGAAGGGAGATGCACCTCCTTCGCGAAAGGGGCGGCCGGGGGCGCGGCGATCGTGGAGGCCGAGGGGAGGGGAGCTCGAACGGCGTCGGCGACGGGAGACGGGACGCGGGGGTCGGAGGCCGACCGCCGGGGTCGGCGGGGGTATTGGGAGGGCCGGCCTCGCGCCGGACCCGCGGCTCATTGGGGGGGCTCCGACGCGCCCGGCGGCTGCTCGATCGGCTCGCCGTCGTCGTCCTCGTGAAACCGGGCGTCGACCAACTCGGACAGCGCGGCGACGGCCTCCTCGGCGTCTTCGCCGCGCGCTTCGATCTCCAGTTGCGTTCCGCGCTCCGCGGCCAGCGAGGTCAGGTCCAGGATGCTTTTACCGTTGAACTGGGCGCCGTTGTGGATGACTCGGACGTCGGACTTAAACCGCAGCGCGAGCTTGACGAACTTGTCGGCGGGCCGCAGGTGAAGACCCAGGCCGTTGAGTATCTCGATCTGGCGACGGACGACGGTCGGTTCGTGAATCATCTGCGGCTCGGTCGATCGGCGTGCGAGGGCCGGAAAACAACAATCGACGCGCGACGGCCGGCGGGGCGGCGCGTCGGCCCAATCGGTGGTTTCCGGGCGGTTGAGGTTCAATCCCGGGTCTTGCCGGCGCGACCGACCGGCGGCTGGGCGCGGCGCGCGCCTGGGACGCCTGGCGCGGCGACCGGCTCGCTCGGATCAGGGGGCGGCGGAGTCGACCTCCTCCAGCAGGTCGATGACGTCTTGCCGCGTCTTGGCCTGCCGCAGGAAATTGACGAACCGTTCGTCCTTCAGGTGCCTGGAGATGTTCTCCAGGGCCCGGAGATGGTCGCCGGGTTGGTTCTGGGGAGAGACCAGGAGGAAGAAGATGTCGACCGGCTCGCCATCCAGAGCGGCGAAGTCGACCCCCGAATCCGCCAGGGCGACCGTCCCGACCAGCCGCTGCAGCGTCTGATGCCGGGTGTGCGGAACCGCAACACCCATGCCAATGCCGGTGGAGCCCAGCTCCTCCCGGTCCATGATGGCGCGGATGATGCTCTCCACGGCGTCGTCGGCGAGCTGCCCGGACTCGTGAAGGCCGCCGACCATCTCTCGGATCGCCTCCTCCTTGCCGGTGGCCTTCAATTCCACGATGATGCTCTCGGGCACCACGAAATCCAAAAGCTTCATCCACCCCTCCATCGACGGGCCGACGGGCCGATCGATTGCGTTGTCTGGCGGCGTGGACCGCGACGAAACGGTTGGGCTCTTTCGGTTGGATCGCCGCTTTAAAAAGCAGCGCCGGGAGGGCCACGGGGCGGCGCGGAGAAAGCTCGTCATCGGGCCTCGCGCTGGGTTGGCTTCCGCTTGAGGGCGGAAGCCAGCGCGGTGGCGCCGGCCGGATCATCTCCGAGCGGCCGTTCGCGGCGAGTCTCCGCGCGAGCCGTCGTCTGTCGCGGTTCCGCTGGTTGTTGTGTTGTCCCGCCGTCGAAGCTGGTTGTAGGTTCAATTGTGTCCAGGGATTCGTCGTCGTTCTCGGGCGGTCTCTCGGCGAAGGGTCTTGGAAACGACCGACGCTCGATGCAAAAGACGGTCGCCGAGACATGCCAGGCGCCGCGGCGCCTCGCGAGGCGACGAATTCGACGGTTCCAGTTAACCTCGTTTCGCCCGCCCGGTCAAGCCGGATCCGAGTTGTCCCGCGAGCGCGGGTCGGTTGGGCCTCCACGAGTTGTTCACGGTGGGCGCGGCGGGCGTTCTTTTGGGGCCGGTCTCCGCGAGGCCGGGCCGCGGCCAGCGCCCCGGGGCCGCGGACTCCGGCCACGATGGGCCAATCCCGCGCGCCGGCGGGTCGCTGGGTGCTGGCCCCCTGGTCGGCGGTTGGCGTAAGGTGGGATCGGTCTCCGCTCCGTCTCGTCCCGCTTCTCCGCTTAAACAGGATGGCTCGCGTGTGGATTCAGAATTACGACCCGTTTGGGAATCCGCTGCTCTCGACCTCGCTGGCGGCGCTGCCGATTCTGACGCTCCTGGGGCTGTTGATTTCGGGGCGGGTTGGCGCGTGGAAGTCGGCGGCGGCGGGGCTGGGGGTGGCCGCCTTCATGGCCTGGGGGGCGTTTGGGATGCCCGCGGCGATGGTGCTGGCGGGCGTCGAGGTCGGCGTGGTCTTCGCCTTGTTTCGGATCATCTGGCTGATCGTCGCGGCGGTCTTCCTTTATGACCTGGTGGTGCTGACCGGCCAGTTCGAGGTGATGAAGGCGTCGATCGCCGGGCTCTCGCCCGATCGCCGTTTGCAGGCGGTGTTGGTGGCGTTCTCGTTCGGGGCGTTTATCGAGGGCTGCGCTGGGTTTGGGGCGCCGGTGGCGATCTCGGCGGCCTTCCTGGTGGGGCTGGGGTTTCGGCCGTTTCAGGCGGCCGTGCTCTGCCTGGTGGCCAACACGGCGCCGGTGGCCTGGGGAAGCCTGGGAATCCCCTTGCGGACGCTGGGGGCGGTCACGGGGATGGACGCCCACGTCCTGAGCGTCACGACGGGGCGGATCCTCCCCTGGTTGTCGGCCGTGATCCCGTTTTGGCTGGTGGTGATTCTGGCGGGGCTTGGCGGGGCCCTTGAGGTCTGGCCGGCGCTGGCGGTGATCGGCGGCTCGTTCGCGGCGGCGCAGTTTCTTTGGTCCAACTACGTCGGGTTTGAGCTGGTGGACATCGCGTCGTCGATCTCGAGCCTCGCGGCGGGCGTGGTCTTCCTGCGGTTCTGGAAGCCGAAGCGGGTTTGGCGGTTTGCTGACGACGACGTTGAATCAATCCCGGAATCCGCCTTGACCAGGCGGGCCGTGGCGCGCGCCTGGATGCCGTTCGGGATGTTGACGCTGATGGTCTTGATCTGGGGTTTTCCGGAGGTGAAGGCGTGGGGGACGCCGTCGGCGAGCGCGTGGCTGAGCAACCGGACGTCGTGGAAGGTGGAGGTTTCGGCCCTGCATCTGAAGGTGGCCAAGGGGCCGGAGCTGACCGGTCGGTCGGTTCCGACCGACGCCGACCTGGAGGCGGCGGTGCTCGACATCGCGCCGGTGGCGGCCACCGGAACGGCGGTGATGCTGGCGGCGCTTCTAAGCGGGCTACTTCTGGGGGTGCCCCTTCGGGGGCAGCTTCGGACGCTGGGGCAAACGGTCTGGAGGATGCGGCCGGCGATTTACGCGATCTTGTGCATGCTCTCGCTGGGCTTCGTGACCAAGTATTCGGGGATGGACGCGGTGTTGGGCCTGGCCTTCACACGAACCGGGCCGATGCTCTACCCGATCTTCGGCACGCTCCTGGGCTGGCTGGGGGTGGCCCTGACGGGCTCGGACACTTCAAGCAACGTCCTCTTCGGCAACCTTCAGCGGATCACCGCGACGAAGCTGGGGCTTAGCCCCGTGCTGATGGGGGCGGCCAACACGACCGGCGGCGTGATGGGCAAGATGATCGACGCCCAATCCATCGTGGTCGCCGCCGCCTCGACCGGAATCGAGGGCCAAGAGGGGGCGATCCTCCGCGCCGTGCTGAAGCACAGCGTCGTCCTCGTCTTGATGGTCGCGACAATCGTCTGGCTCTACGCCCACGTCGTCCCCTGGATGGTGGTGGAGGGGACGGGGTAAAGAGCCCCGCTTCCCGCGGCCGTGACCCCGGGACGCGAGCCTTCGCGGTTCCGAGCCGGCTCCGGCTTCACGGAGACCGGCCGCGGAGCGCGATCCCGCATGCGAAGAACGCGCGAACGGCCGGGCCCGCCTCAACCTTTATGGGGCGAGGCGGGCCCGGCCGGTGTTTTGGTTGGGACCGTGCGGTGGGGTCATGGGTTCAAGGCCGGGGGTCGGCCCTGGCCCGACCGCTCAGCTCCAGTTTCGTCCGCGCTCCTCCCAGTCCGAGGATTCCGTGCATCGGCCGTAGCCGGCGTCGGGGGCCTCGACGGGGGCCTCGGCGGCCTCCGGGGCCTCTTCGGAAACCAGGGCGACTTCCAGGGGCTCGCGCTCGGTCGGCTTGCCGACCACGTGGGCCGCCGGTTCGGCCGGGGTTCGGCCGGCGTCGTCAGTCGAGTTGGAGATTTTCGGTTCGTCGGTCAAGAAGCCGATGGCCATGGGACACCTCCCCGCGCGGCGCGGGATGAGCCGGGAAGGCGACGCGGGGGCCGGGCGACGGTTGCGTCTCGGGGCGCTCGCGAGCCTTCCATGATCGCGCGTTTCAGAAGCGTCGATCACGCGCCTCCTCGACGCGAGGAGACGCGGCGGTGAGCGGACCACCCCGCCAAGACGGCGGCTCCGACGTGCGCCGCGTCCGTGTTTGCACGCGGCGAAGGGATCGCGGTCCTAATCCGCCAATGTAAGTATAGCTGATTCGTCCGTTGGCCGCCAGTCCCCCCGCTCGGAATTTCCGGTTTGGAATCAGGTCGACGAGTTCGCCGCCAGCTTGGCGGCGGCTCCCCAATGGCCGGAGAAGACGAATTCGGCGAGCGGCTTGCGCTGACGGGGGGCGAGGTCGCGCTCCTTGGTCTTCTCGGGCAGCGCGAGCGAGTCGCCCAGATAACCGATGGCCACGCCGGTCAGCGGTTGGACGTCTTCGGGAACGCCGTACAGTTCGCGGACCCGATCGGGGAGGATGCCGATCATCTGATGGACGAAGAGCCCCCGCGCGGTGGCCTCCATCGTCAGGTTGGCGCTGGCCTGGCCCAGGTCGTGAATCGCCGCGGCGTTGGGCTTGCCGTTGCGCGCGAATTTGAGGCTCGCGCAGCCGATGGCGAGCGCCGGCGCGGCCTGGGCCCATTCCTGGTTCCCCTCGACCAGACAGGAGAGGAGCCGCGCGAACTCCTCGGGCTCCTCCTTCGTCGCCACGATGTATCGCCAGGGCTGCTCATTGTACGACGAGGCCGACCACCGGGCCGCCTCGAACAGCGACCGCAGGTCGGCCGCCGAGACGGGGCGATCGGCGAAGGCGTAGGGGCTCCAGCGCCTCGCCAGGAGGTCCTGGATCGGGTGGTCGGGGCTCGCGTCCTTGTGGTGGCTCATCGTCGGCTCGCTTTCAGAACGATGGTTCGACGGAGGCGCGAAAAAAAACGGAGCGGGCGTCAGGGCGACGCGGCGCTCCGTAAAATCGGCTTGGGGGTCCGAGAGGGTGGATCATGTCGGGGCCGCCCCCGAATTGGCCCGACGGGCTCGGCCCGTCAGTTGTCGATGCCGAGGCGGTAGAGCAGCTCGTCGAACTGCTCGCGGTGCTCGTCGTCGGTGGAGTGGAGGTGTTCGGCCTCGGAAATGAACTTGAGCGTGTCGTCCCGCTTCAGGCCGTACTGCTTCAGCACGTCTTCGAAGGGGTCGAGGTCGTGGGCGTAGACGAACAGGAGCTTGTGCTCGTCGAACTGCACCTCCATCGGCCCATCGGGGTTCAAGGCCGCCAGTCCGGCGCAGCCGTCGTTCATCAAGAGCGACTCATAGTCGTAGAGGGTGCTCTTGAGGATGACGGTGTCCATGTGCTCGCGGTAGAGGTCGGCGTGCGAGCCGGGCTCGGAGTCGTGGCTCGATTCCATGACCACGTCGACAACCTCGCCCAGGGGGTCGAGCAGGTCCATGAAGACGTCGAAGAGGCGGTCGGCCGAGACCGAGGCGGCCAGGACCGGCATCGTGTTGCCCGACTCCGGATCACAATAGACGTCGCGGCGGTAGCCCTCGCGGGGGATGACGTCCAGGCCGATCGACGGCCGGATCGCGTCGGTGAGGGTGAAGCTCCCGTAGCGGCCAACGCGGAGGTGGGCGTCCAGTTGCTCTTCGTTCAGGTCGTCAAAGCTGGTGCGGGGCATGCGCGCGGGGTTGGTTCGCAACACCCGTTCAAGAAAGCGTTGAATGAAGCTCATGAGAAAGGACCCCTCCTAAACCGCGTCGTATCAAAGGGAATGTTTCGTTGAACGTCCTCGGCTGCCGCGCCAAGCGGTCTCGGGCCCTTGCCGACCCGAGCCAAACCATCCCAGGAATCCGCTTGACACCGCGCCCAAGGGAGTCGAAACCCACCCCGGGGACGGTCGCCTCTCCGTTGGCAACGCTTCACTCGCCGCACCGTTTCACTATACCATGCGTGACGCTCGATTTTACCCAAGCCAGAGTGTTCGCCGAGGCGCTGTCGGCGCTTCGGCCGCTTCTCCCGGATTAATCGTCGCGTCGCTCTTGATTCCGTCGGCTCTTGAAACCGTGAAAAGCCGATTGAGCAACTTGAGTGCCAAAACCGCGTTCAGCGGTCGGGTCAAGGCTCCTCCGTCTTTCGCCCGTCGAAACTTGAGTCGACTTCAAAAAAAATATGAGCCCTCGCCGAAAGAAGTCAACCACCGGAGCAAGACCTGGTTATTTTGTAATCTTTGCCAGGCGAGGGGGAAACCCTCGTCCATTCGAATCCCCGCCGGTGTGATTTCGGGAAACAGCGCGAGGGGGAGACCGCGATGGAGGCGGGCGGTTGGCCGGCCGCGTTGATTCGATAACGAGCCGGCCGCCGCCCCGTGACCACCCGCCGCGGAAGATCGACGCCGTGTCGCCCGCGCTCGACGCGCCGTGGTATACTCGGCCGCTCCCGGGGGCGGAGGCGCCGAGTGGGCCGACCCGTTTTATCCGCCAAGCCCGGACGATGGGGAAAGGTGGCCGAGCATGAGCCTGGACCGGATCGACGCCTATCTGAAAGAGCGAAGCGGAGACTTCGAAGAGCAGCTCAAGGCGCTGCTGCGGATCCCAAGCGTCAGCGCGCAGCCGAAGCACGACGCCGACACCCGCCGCGCCGCGGAGTTTATCCGCGACGACCTGAAGGCCATGTCGCTCGACGCCCGGATCATCGAAACCAAGCGCCACCCCCTGGTTTACGCCGAGTGGCTGAAGGCCGAGGGCAAGCCCACCGTCCTAATCTACGGCCACTACGACGTGCAACCCCCCGAGCCGCTTGAGCCCTGGCGCTCCGACCCGTTCGAGCCGGTCGTCCGCGACGGCAACCTGTACGCCCGCGGCGCGACCGACGACAAGGGCCAGATGTTCACGCATCTGAAGGCCGTCGAAGCCTGGTTGAAGACCGCCGGGAGGCTCCCGGTCAACGTCAAGATTCTGATCGAGGGCGAAGAGGAGGTCGGCGGGGCGAACCTGGAGGAGTTCGTCGCCCAGAACGCCGCGCGGCTCAAGTGCGACTACGCGGTGATCTCCGACACCAGCCAGTTCGCCCCCGGCAAGCCGGCCATCACCTACGGCCTCAAAGGGCTGGCCTACTTCGAGGTCCACGTGAAGGGCGCGAACCGCGACCTGCACTCGGGCACCTACGGCGGCGCCGTCGCCAATCCGCTCAACGCCCTGGCGAAGATCGTGGCGAGCCTCACCGACGCCGATGGCCGGATCGCCGTCGCCGGGTTTTACGACGACGTGAAGCCGCTGGAGGATTGGGAGCGCGACGCCTTCAAAAAGCTGCCGTTCTCCGAGGCCGACTTTCAGGCCGACCTGGGCGTCCCGGCCCTCTTCGGCGAGGCCGGATACTCAACCCTGGAGCGCAAGGGGGCCCGGCCAACCTGCGACGTCAACGGGATC
>Ga0180216_1001099_pt1 | contig 24957 bp, 29 predicted proteins | sample eDN3rd37CBELigMG_FD_128879 | JGI IMG/M metagenome (GOLD analysis project Ga0180216, IMG submission 128879) | Enriched Miracle-Growth compost microbial communities from Emeryville, California, USA - eDNA 3rd pass 37_C BE-Lig MG (version 2)... ... | reverse complement strand
GGGTATATCTTAAATCAATTGAAAGAAAACGTAATAGGTCTAGAGATCGATGATCTTGGGGAGGCCATGATTGCAGCTTATGAGCATCACAAGGATCGGCTTCCTGAAGTGCTGCAAACGACTGCCACCGGTTGCCGCTTAGTACAGCATGGTTATCTGGATGATGTCCTGTTCTGCGCAGAGAGGGATCGCTTTAGATTCGTCCCAATTGTGCAAGATAGCGCGATTGTCCTTCATTTTCTAAACTAGAAAGAATAAATCGATTCCTTCCCTCATACATTCGTAAAGAAAAAGGGACAAGGGGTTGGTGGCAATGAATGCGGAACTACTGTTAGTCATCTTAATCATTATTGGTTTAGTTGGAAGATCTAATGTCATTGCCACATCTGCAAGTCTTTTGCTGATCCTTAAGTTGACCTCATTGGAACGTCTATTCCCAACTGTGGAGCGAAGGGGATTGGAAATGGGCTTGCTCTTTTTGACCATGGCCGTACTTGTTCCTTTTGCCAGTGAAAAAATTGGCTGGAAAGACGTTGCCCCGTTACTCACAACTCCCTATGGGTTGATGGCGTTGGCAGGTGGAGCAATCGCAACGTATGTCAACGGCAAGGGGTTAGACCTTTTGAAGATGGAACCGCAAATGATCGTTGGTCTTGTGATTGGTTCGATTTTCGGGATTATCTTTTTGAAAGGAATACCAGTCGGTCCGTTAATGGCAGCTGGGGTAACGGCAATGTTTTTTAAATTGATTGAGCTATTTATGTAGGAAGATATCAGTTGTGATGGATACCGGGCAATGCCCGGTTTTTGAATTCTTTAATAAAATTTTGCGTTCGGACTGAGGAGACCTTATTCGGGTAAATTCCTCCTTTTCTTGGGTGTATCGGACTCAGAAGACCTTATTTACTTTAAATCCTAGGATATTTGATTCTTAACAGTGGAATAAGGACTTTTGAGTCCGGGTCCCCCTCGAATTTTGGCATTTGATAAGAAATAAGGGCTCTGCGGTCCGCTTTATTTTGAGATCGGACTGAGGAGACCTTATTCGGGTAAATTCCTCCTTCCCTCGAAACCACCTTAGATTCTATTTTTCCGTGTTTTTCTTCTCCCTCCATTAGTCATAAATCCCCCTCTATCCTGCATAAACATGGAGTAATCATGGGACAAACTGTAGCAGGAGTTGATCATATGATGGACACAAGATTAATTGCCATATTACCGGGTCCCATCCGGGATTTACTGCAAGGGGTTGTGTCAAATGTTCGCGATCAATTGGAGGAAATACGCATTCGTCGAGAACGGCCAATTGAGCTGATTTTTGGGCAAACCTCCCGATTTGTATGCAGCAATGGTGAACTAACCAGTCATCCCGCAAAAGCTTGGAAAGTGAATGCCCAAGAAATGGACAAGATGACCAACTTAATTAGCCAACATTCCCTTTATGCCTTGGAAGAAGAATTGAAACGCGGTTATGTGACAATTACGGGAGGGCATCGCATTGGGATTTCTGGAAAAGCTGTTTTGGAAAAAGGGGAAGTTAGGGCTTTACGGGATATTTCCTCTTTCAACATACGTATTGCGAGGGAAATGAAAGGTGTTGCGTTGCCGATCATTCCTTATTTATTGGGACAAACACAGCTACTAAACACGCTGATTATATCTCCCCCACAATGTGGAAAAACAACATTACTTCGAGATCTAGCAAGAACAATTAGTTATGGAAACGTCCACATGGCTGGGAAAAAGGTAGCGATTGTTGATGAACGTTCGGAAATAGCGGGCAGTGTCGGCGGGATCCCCCAGCGCGATGTCGGTCCTCGTACAGATGTATTGGATGCCTGTCCCAAAGCAGAAGGGATTATGATGTTGATTCGCTCGATGTCGCCTGAGGTGATTATATGTGATGAAATCGGCAGGCCAGAGGATGCAGTAGCGATCCAAGAGGCACTTAATGCGGGAGTCAGTTTGATTACCTCCGTGCATGGCGCGAACCTTACGGATATCAATCGCAGACCAACTATTCGGCAAATGACTGGACAAGGGATGTTCCATCGCTACATCTTGCTCAGCAGATCGAAAGGGGTTGGGACGGTGGAAGGTATATTTGGGGAGAATTTCCAATCCCTAGAGAAGGTGGAGACCCCTTGTTGAAAATAATAGGCGCACTCATTATCATTTTTTCACTAACTATGATCGGTTTCCAGGCTGCTTCGATGTTTTCCAATCGCCCCAAAGAGATCAGGAGGATCATTATTGGATTGCAGGTCTTGGAAACTGAGATCTGCTATGGATCCACTGCATTGCCACAAGCCCTGCTCCATGTTGCCAAACGAGTCCGCGGTAATGTAGGTGAGTTATTTTATTTGGCCAGCGGATTCCTCACCCATTATGACGGGCTTTCTACCTCGGATTGTTGGGAGATGGCGATTGAAAAGATGTGGGGAAAAACCGTGATGAAAAAGCCGGAAAAAGAGATTCTAATGCACCTTGGCAAGGTCCTGGGGCAGAGTGATCGGTCTGATCAGCAGAAGCATATACGATTAGCCGCCATCAATCTTCAAAGTGAGGAAGAGGAAGCGAGAAGTGACCAAAAAAAATATGAAAAGATGTGCAAGAGCCTCGGTTTTTTAGGGGGCATCCTCGCAGTCATCCTAATCTACTAGGGGGAAAAGGATATGCCTTTTGATGTGAATGCGATATTTCAGATTGCCGGGATTGGAATCATTGTGGCGATGATCCATACCGTTCTCAAGCAAGCGGGAAAAGGGGAATGGGCTGAATGGATTACATTGCTGGGAATCATTATTGTTTTGTATATGGTTGCCTCCTATGTCAGTGATTTGTTCCAGGAAATTAAGCGTGTGTTTCTTTTTAAATAGGTTGGGGTGAAGCCAAATGGATATTATCCAAATTGTAGGACTAGGATTGGTGGCAACGGTCCTGACATTAATTATCAAAGAACAGAAACCGATGTTTGCCTTTATGATCGCTATGATCACTGGCATCATTATTTTCCTATTTTTGATTGGAAAGATTGCTGAAGTGATCCAGATTCTGGAACGGATGGCTGTAAAAGCGAATTTGAACATGATTTATTTAGAAACGATTCTAAAAATGATTGGCATCGCTTATATAGCAGAATTCGGGGCACAAATTGTCAGAGATGCTGGACAGGGAGCGATCGCGTCGAAAATTGAACTTGCCGGGAAGGTTTTGATTTTAGTCATGGCTGTACCGATTATTACCGTCATTATTGAAACTGTCATTAGCCTATTTCCCTCCTAAAGTTGAACAAGGAGAGAAAGTCCTAAGCCATGAGATGAAGGAATGATAGGGATGAAACGTGGACTCTTTTCACTACTTTTTATTTGTTTTATTCTTGCAGGGAATGTAGAAACGGTCCGAGCGGAAGACGTTCAGGACAACTTTGTCCAATCACAAATCGAACGGCTTGACTTGACAGAGGTGGAGAAATTTTGGACAGACCTCGTTAAAGAGTATAAAGGATATCTCCCGGGGATTGAACATCCAGGAGTGATCCCGTTGATCATGAATCAAGAGGGAGGCTTTTCATTCAAAGGTCTCTTAACAGGCTTTTTAAAGTATTTATTCCATGAGCTGTTGGTTAATGGAAAATTGCTGGGAACGATCATGATTGTTACGGTCTTCGCGATGATCCTGGAGACGATGCAAAGTGCCTTTGAACAAAACACGGTCAGTAAAACCGCCTATGCGATTTCCTATATAGTTTTAATTATCCTGGCGATTAATAGTTTTCGGGTGGCTATTAGCTACGCAGAAAACGCGATCGCCGATATGGTCAACTTTATGCTCGCTTTAATGCCGCTTGTCTTAACCCTATTAGCCTCAACAGGAAATCTGACATCAGTGGCCATGTTCCACCCTTTACTAATTTTTATGATCAATGTAACAGGAACAATTATTTCTACGGTGATTTTTCCGTTGTTATTTTTGTCTTCCATCCTTAGCATCGTTAGCTCATTTTCGGACAAGTATAAGGTTACCCAGTTGGCTGTTTTACTGCGAAATATTAGTTTGGGCCTACTAGGAGCTTTCCTCACCATCTTTTTGGGAATTATTTCTGTGCAAGGGGCAACCAGTGCAGTAGCTGATGGGATAACCATTCGTACGGCCAAATATGTTACGAGCAATTTCGTGCCGATCGTGGGCCGCATGTTTTCCGATGCTGCGGATACGGTTTTAGGGGCTTCACTATTGGTCAAGAATGCAGTAGGAATGGTAGGAGTGGTGATTATCATCATCATTTGTGTTTTTCCTGCAATTAAAATTATCACTTTAGCACTTGTCTATAATTTTTCTTCCGCAATCATGCAACCGCTAGGCAATAGTCCGATAATCAGCTGTTTGTCAACAATCGGCAAGAATATGATTTTTGTTTTTGCGGCGTTGGCAACCGTTTGTTTGATGTTTTTTTTGGCACTCACAATTGTGATTACCGCAGCCAATATTTCCGTCATGGTGAGGTAGGTGAATGAAATGATTCATGCAATTAGCGAATGGCTGCAGGGGATAATTTTATTAATTTTGCTGGCTTCTCTGTTGGACTTGATTTTACCCAATTCGGGGATGCAACGTTACGTTAAATTTGTCATGGGCCTTTTAATCCTGCTGGCGATTATCACCCCGATTATGCAAATCTTTAAAACGGATCTGTCTCCAGAAAAGATAGCTTTAAAGATACTTCAAATTAATTCAGGAAACTCACAGGAAGGGTTACATCAGGTGACTTTGAATGCTGGCAAACTCGCTAATGGAAATGAAAAAGATGTACAAGCATTTGTTCAAAAACAATTGGCTTCGCTGATGAAGGAAAAGGTGCAGGAGGATTTAGGCATTACAGTATCCTCTGTGGAAGTTTCACTGAAAAAAGATTTGCAGAAAGAACAGGAATATCCTGAAATTTCCTCCGTACAATTAGTATTGGACAAAGATATGCTAGGCCCAAAAAATGGGGGGGAAGAAAACAGCAGATCAATTGACCCTATTGAACCGGTAACGATTCAAGTGAGTGGAGAATCTTCTCAGTCAGCCTCCATGAACTCTAGCGATTCCGAGCTTTCCTTAGAACAGAGGAAGCAGCTAAATGAAATTGCCGAATACATTGCAACCACTTGGAGTATCGACCGAAGTCAAATTACAGCAAAAGTCGAGGGGACGAATAGGGAGGGTTAAGATGGGCAGAGAAGGATGGTTTTCCAAACTGAAAAAAAGATGGGGTAATAGGGAGGAGGGGGAAAAACGAGTCGGAATCTACCAAAAACTAATTATCCTTGCTGGAGTTGGTGTTGCAGTGATGCTCTTCTCATCTTTCACCTCCGTACAGCGGCAAGGATCCACGGAAATTCGCGGGCCGAATGAAACGGAACAAGCTGTTCTTGCTGGAAAGGCCAAGCAGGAGGAGCAGTCGATGGCTGACTACGAGGATATGTATGAAGCAGAGTTAAAAGACATCTTGGAAAAAATTGTCGGGGTTGGGGAAGTTTCCGTCATGGTTACCATTGAATCCAGCGAAGAAGTGATAGTGGAAAGGGATGTAAATTCTCGAAACCAAACTACCAAAGAAGTGGACCGGGAAAAAGCAACCCGGGAGATACAAGAAGTTTCTAAAGACGAGCGCGTTGTTTTGGTACAAGGCCAACAAGGTGAGCATCCTATTGTCGTGAAAAAGATAGCCCCAAGGGTGCGGGGGGTACTGGTTGTGGCGAAAGGAGCGGAAAGTATGAGGGTGAAGTCGTGGATTGCAGACGCAGTGCAGAAAGCCCTTCATGTCGAACCGCATAAAATATCAATTCTACCCAAAAGAGGATGAGGAGGTTTTACTTATGGTATTGAAAAAGCAGACAGTGTGGCTCTTATCCATGCTCACGATCATGGTGGTTCTATCCGCCTACTACTTGCTCCAGGGTCCGGTCGAACAAGTCCCGGTAGCGACGGATCAGGTAGAGAAGAAGGCAGATCTGGCGCAAGATGTGCAAGTGGATAGTCAGCAAATTATGCCGAAGGCAATGGATGATTTGGTTGCTCCCGCAGCTTCATCCGAAGATTATTTCCTAGCCGTTAAAATGAATAGGGACGCACAAAATTCCTTAAAGATGGAAGAGTACATGACTGTGATGACAAATGGGGATGCAAGCGCCGAAGCGATTGCCCAAGCTAAAGAAGGATATGAAGCATTAACGACGATGCAGGAAACGGAAACGAATGTAGAAAACCTGATTAAGGCAATGGGTTTCAACGAAGCAGTAGTGATCGCCAAAGACGATAAGGTAAGCGTCATCGTTCAAGCTGACAAGCTGGATCGAATGAAAGCTGTTGAGATTATGACGCTTATTTCCAAGCATTTGGATGTACCGGGTAAAAACGTAATTGTTAGCTATAAGCAATAGTCGAGGAGAGGGGAAGCCTTTTCCTCTTCTTTTTTTATTTACTGGATGGGCTTGTTTTTGTGGGTAAATTGTACCTTTGCAGGAAGAATGTGATATAATACATCATATTTGGTGACCATCCAGTATGAATGAGGAGTGGACAAAAGCAATGTTGAAAATTCATGAGTTAAGAGAAATTATACGACTAATTGATCAATCCAGTATTCAAGAGTTTGAATTAGAAAATGAAGGTAGCAAGGTAACGATCCGTAAACCGGGTAAGGCTGTACAAGTGGTCGAACAGCCTGCACCTGTACAAGTGGTCCAGACAGTCCCAGTGGCACCTGCTCCAGAGCAGCCAGTTGTGCAAGAGGTGAAACAGGAAGCTGTACCGCAGCCAGTTGTTACTGGGCAAGTACAGGCACAAGATGATGAACAGTTACATAAAATTGTTTCCCCAATGGTTGGAACATTCTATTCCAAACCAGAGCCGGGGGCACCAACTTATGTACAACCCGGTGATAAGATTAATCCAAATACAATTGTCTGTATCGTAGAAGCAATGAAACTGTTTAATGAAATTGAAGCAGAAGTATCTGGGGAAATAGTGAAAGTGCTTGTTCAAGATGGACAACTAGTCGAATATGGTCAACCCCTTTTTCTTGTTAAACCATAGTTAGGGGGAATGAATATGTTTAAGAAGATTTTAATCGCTAATCGCGGGGAAATTGCAGTACGAGTCATTCGTGCCTGCAAAGAAATGGGGATATCTACGGTTGCGGTCTATTCGGAGGCAGACAGAGAAGCCCTGCATGTCAAAATGGCTGATGAAGCTTACTGTATCGGACCAACTGCATCCAAAGATAGTTACCTGAATATAACGAACTTAATAAGTACGGCGAGTTTGACTCAATCGGAAGCCATCCACCCAGGATACGGTTTTCTTGCGGAAAATGCTGACTTTGCGGAGATCTGTGAGGCTTGCGGTATTACCTTTATTGGTCCGTCCCCAGAAGCAATCAGTAGAATGGGTGCAAAGGCCGTTGCCAGGGAAACGATGAAAGAAGCAGGGGTTCCCACGGTTCCAGGAACAGAAGGATTAATCGATGACCTTGAAGAGGCGGCTGCAGTTGCTAAACAAATCGGCTACCCGGTCATTATTAAAGCTACCGCAGGCGGTGGTGGAAAAGGGATGCGTGTCGCAAACGATGAGGAAGAACTACGCAAATCGATTCGCCAAGCCCAGAAGGAAGCAGAAACTGCATTCGGCAATGCGGGCGTCTATTTGGAGAAATATTTAGAGGAACCCCGACATGTCGAAATCCAGATTATGGCCGATAAGCACGGAAATGTGGTTTATTTGGGTGAACGGGATTGTTCAATCCAACGCCGACACCAGAAGTTAGTAGAGGAGGCTCCTTCCCCTGCCCTCGACGAAGGACTGCGGCGTAAGATGGGGGAAGCCGCCGTGTTGGCTGCCCGCGCTGTACAATACAGTGGTGCCGGAACAGTTGAGTTCCTCTTGGACAAACACGGTTCATTCTATTTTATGGAGATGAACACGCGGATTCAGGTTGAGCACCCAGTGACGGAGATGATCACTGGAATTGATCTTATAAAGGAACAGATCATGGTTGCAGCAGGAGCACCGCTTTCTTTCGCACAGGAGGATATCAAAATTAATGGATGGGCCATGGAATGCAGGATTAATGCAGAAAATCCAGCCAAGAACTTCATGCCATCCCCTGGAACGGTCAGTGACTACCTGCCACCGGGAGGTTATGGGGTAAGAATTGACAGCGCGGTTTATCCAGGCTATAAGATCACCCCTTTCTACGATTCTATGGTAGCCAAAGTCATTGTGTGGGGGAAGGATCGAGAAGAAGCCATTCATCGCATGAAAAGAGCCCTCGATGAATTCGTGATTGATGGTGTGAAGACGACTATCCCTTTCCATCAGAAGCTGCTCGAACATGAGGATTTTGTCCAAGGGAACTTTAATACAAAGTTTCTTGAAATCCAAACGATCAAGGTGGAAGATTAAACAGAATGTTTGTAAAATATGGGCTAGGTTGTTATAATGAAAATGGGAGGTGCTGACAATTATGGAAATGATTGCAGATTATGAAAAGACCGATTTAGGACGGATTGAGATTGCTCCTGAAGTAATTGAAGTGATTACTGGTTTAGCTGCTTCTGAGGTTGAAGGTGTGGCCCACATGAGCGGCGGTTTTGTGGGGGACATCGCTGAGAGACTCGGACGGAAAAACCTTGCAAAAGGTGTCAAAGTCGAAGTAGGAAAAAAAGAAGCTGCTGTTGATGTATATCTAATTGTTGAGTATGGTTACAAGATCCCGGAAGTGGCACGTAACATCCAGGATAATGTTCGAAACGCTATCGAAAACATGACCGGTTTGAGGGTTGTTGAGGTCAATGTTCATATTGTAGACGTTGAATTCAAGAACGAAAGAAAGCTTGACGTTGAAGAACCACACCAACGAGTACGTTAAGTTGGCAGAGAGAAAGACCCCTTAGAGGGGTCTTTGTTTTCACAGGCCAATACGAAGAGAAAAGTGCTTTTTTCTCATAGCAGAGGAGGTCAAGGAAATCTTGAACTTGTTTGACCGGATGATCCTAACTTTGTACAGCTTGGCATTGACTGTACTTTCCATTGGCGCAATAGCTGTTCTTCTGCGCCTGATTCCATGGGAAATTGTTGCGTCGCAAATGGAGACGATTTATTATGCTGGGGAGATGCGCTACGCTTATCTAGTTGTCGCAATCATCTTTTTTCTCATGAGCTTAAAGTTTTTGTTCCAAGGATTCAAGCGTAGTAGTGACCCGGCTTCCAATTCTATTTTTCAACGGACCGATCTCGGTAATGTAAGCATTTCTGTTGCCACGATGGACACTATTGCCTTGAAGGCTGCCCGCCGAGTGCGCGGTGTTCGGGAAGTGAAAACAGTCATTAAAGCCGACGAGACAGGAACCTCAATCGTTTTGAAGGTTTCTGTGGACGGGGAAACACCCATCCCGGAAATTATCAACGACATCCAAAAGGCCGTCAAGCAACAGGTGGAAACTGTTGTTGGCATAGAGGTTAAAGAGGTTGATGTAAAAATTGCGGAAGTCGCAAACAGCCAGCATGCTGCCCGATTGAGCCGTGTGGAATGAGTGAACGGGGGGGGTACCTTATGTTTTGGGAGTTAGTACGGGAACACTTGGGTAAAATCACAGGCATTTTAGCAGGTCTTCTCTTAGGGTTCCTCTATTTAACATTTGGATTTTTTGATACATTAGTCATCTTTGTTTTTGTTTTGGTTGGATTTTATTTTGGTAGGAAGTTTGATAATAGGGAAAATCTTCTCGATGTTTTGGACCGAATTTTACCGGGGAAGTACACGAGGCACTAATTTTGGAGAAGGTTTTGGGGCTAGCTCCCCTGATGAAGGACAAATTTCGTCAAAAAAACGTAGGAAAAGTCCTTCATCAGGGTTATGAAGGACAAATCTCGTCCGAAAAACGTGGGAAAAGTCCTTCATCGGGGTTATGAAGGACGAACTCACATAGAAAAGGGTGCTTAGTGAATTTAACGGACCTTTTTGTCCAGCGGTCTGACCTTAAAAAGGGCTTTTTGCCCTTTTTTCTGTTGTGCAATTACAAATAGTCCTATATCCTTGCCCATTTAGGAAAAGCTAATAAAAAATTATACGTTAAGGTGATAACATGACAAGACGTGAAGCGCGTGAAAAAGCTGTACAAGCTTTATACCAAATTGATATGCGAAAGATTGATCCGAATGAAGCACTAGCTGCTGTAAACTTGGAAGAGATCCAAGGAGACGAGCATGAATTCCTTAAGCAGCTGGTCCATGGAGCTGTAGAAAATCAAGCTCAAATTGATGAGGCGATCAAAAAGAATTTGCGTAATTGGACGATGGAGCGGTTGGCTTTTGTTGACCGAGCAATCCTTCGCATCGCAGTGTATGAAATTCTTTTTGACCCATCGATTCCGTCCAAAGTTTCAATGAATGAAGCGCTGGAATTGGCGAAGGCTTTTGGGATGGAGGAGTCGGTGAAATTTATTAATGCAGTTTTAGCTAATATCGTCAAAGAAAATAGCGGTGAAGTACTACAGTGAAACAAGCGATTTTAGGGATTGACACAAGCAATTATCGAACTTCCCTCTGTTTAATTGACTTTCAAGGGGAGATTATAGCCGAAAAAAAGGAACTTTTGACTGTTAAACAGGGGGAACGGGGGCTGCAACAATCGGAGGCTGTTTTTCAACACATCAAACGATTGCCTGAATTGGCAGAATCCTTTTACACTAAAGAATATCAAATTGCTGCGGTTACGGTCAGTACTCGTCCGCGTCCAGTCGAAGGCTCCTACATGCCAGTTTTTAAAGTGGGAGAAAGCTGGGCAAAGGGGATTGCCGGATTTTTGAGGGTTCCGCTTTTTGAAACGACACATCAGGAAATGCACATTGCTGCAGGGGAATATTCCGCACTGAAGAGACCATTCAACAACAAATTTTTAGCGGTCCATTTGTCAGGGGGGACTAGTGAAATTCTCGAGTGCACACGAAAACCGGACGGCTATGACATCCAATTACTTGGTGGAACCCTTGATCTTCATGCGGGGCAGCTGATTGACCGGATTGGGGTGGCCTTAGGGCTGCCTTTTCCTGCGGGTCCATATCTGGAGGAGTTGGGTCAAAGATCAGATGATAATTTTCGTGTACCGTCTACTGTAAAGGGTTATCATTTTCATTTTTCGGGTGCGGAAACTCAGTTGCTCAAGGCGATTCAGACTCAATTAGAAAGCCCAGTAAATATCGCTAGAGCCACTGAGCAATGTATCGCAAATACACTAGAGAAAGTCATTCGTTACGCGATAACACAACAAAAACCGAAAGAGGTACTAATCGTAGGTGGTGTAGCAGCAAACACATATATTAAACAACGGTTAACCAAAAGACTTGAGCATCCCTCTGTTGGATGTTCTTTATATTTTGCCGATCCAGCCTATTCAGGTGATAACGCTTTTGGTGTGGCGAGAATTGGATTGGAAAAATGGCATAAACACGAATAATATGATAAAGTAAAACCGAAGTGTTCGGTATTTAACTTTTTACAACTTGGAGGGATTGACTGATATGTCAGCGATCATTATTGATGGAAAACAAATTGCACGCGATATTCGCGAAGAAATAAAGAATGAAGTAACTGAGCTGCAAAAACAGGGATTTCGCCCAGGTCTTGCGGTTATTTTAGTTGGTGAAGATCCAGGCTCTCAATCATATGTCAAAGGAAAAGAAAAAGGGTGTGAAGAAGTAGGAATTTACTCTAGAGTGATTCGTAAGCCAAATACAATCTCTCAAGATGAACTTCTTGGAATGATTAAGGAGCTTAACGAAGATGAACAAATCCACGGGATTTTAGTTCAATTGCCACTCCCATCCCATATTTCCGAACAAGCCGTGATTGATACCATCTCCCCTTTAAAAGATGTGGACGGTTTTACTCCAATCAATATTGGGAATATGCTAATTGGAGCAGAATGCTTCCTTCCTTGCACTCCACATGGAATCGTCGAAATGGTGAAAAGAATTGGTGCTCCGATTGCCGGTAAACAAGTGGTTGTAGTCGGCCGGAGTAATATTGTAGGAAAACCAGTATCGATGCTGATGCTTCAAGAAAATGCGACTGTAACCATTTGCCACTCCAAAACTGAAAACCTCTCAGAGGTAACCAAGCAGGCGGATATCCTCATTGTTGCCGTTGGTAGAGCGCGGATGATTGGGGCAGAGCATGTGAAACCAGGTGCTGTTGTTATTGACGTGGGTGTAAACCGTTTAGAAGGGAAAAAGCTAGTGGGTGACGTGCGGTTTGATGAAGTGAAAGAAATCGCGAGTCATATTACCCCAGTACCGGGCGGCGTGGGCCCGATGACGATTACGATGTTACTGAAGAATACATTGGAAGCAGGAAAAAGAGCAGCAAAAGCGAAAGTTAATGTATAAGAAAAGCAGACCGCGACATAGATTAAGTTGGCATTTTAATGCCAACTTAATCTCTAATCAGCGGTAAACAAAAACTCCGCGAAGGAGGTTGACTATTTGGATCTTGCACAAAAGGTTTTTTCTGTTCAGGAAATAAATCGGTATATAAAAGATCTTATTGAATCAGATTGGAAGCTTCAAGATGTTTGGGTGCGTGGAGAAATCTCAAACTTTACCCATCACAGTCGAGGGCATATGTATTTTACTATTAAAGAAAAAGATGCAGTGCTAAAGGCTGTGATGTTTGCTGGATCAAACCGATTTTTGAAGTTTATCCCACGCAATGGGACAAAGGTAGTTGTAAGAGGAAGCCTCTCTGTTTACGAAGCGGGTGGACAATATCAAATGATCGTCAGAGAAATGCAACCGGATGGGATCGGAAGCTTATATCTGGCTTTTGAACAGCTGAAACAGAAGCTGGAGGAGGAAGGACTATTTGCGCCTGCACGCAAGCGGCAACTTCCCATATTTCCGAAGGCCATTGGGGTGATCACTAGCCCAACAGGGGCAGCTGTTCGTGATATTATAACAACAATCCGAAGAAGATACCCAATTTCCCGGATAGTCCTCCTCCCCGTATTGGTACAGGGAGAACAGGCGCCTAAATCGATTGCAGAAGCAATTCAACTGATGAATCAGGCTCCATTTATTGATGTCATCATAGTTGGACGTGGAGGCGGCTCAATTGAGGAACTTTGGGCTTTTAATGAAGAAATTGTTGCCCGCAGTATCTTTGCTTCACAGATCCCGGTTATCTCTGCGGTTGGGCATGAAACCGATTTTACCATTGCGGATTTTGTTGCCGATGTACGGGCTGCGACTCCTACAGCGGCTGCAGAATTGGCCGTACCTCACATCCTGGAATTAAGACAAAGGCTGATCTGGTTAAAGGACAAGCTGTACAAGTCCCTTCTGCATCAACATCAGCGCCAACAGGCAAGATGGGAGAGGACGCATAAATCGCTTCTCCACAGACACCCAAAAAGCCAGTTGGAATCCGTGAATCAAAGATTGGACGATTTGATGGAACGGCTTCAACTGGCGATAAATCGGCAAGCTAAGGATCAGCGACTGCGGCTAGGGCATGTGGTACAGCGCTTGCAATTCAGCAATCCAAACAAGCAAATAGCGATGTACAAGGAACGTTTGGTACGGGTTCGTTCCACGCTGACCAAGCAAACGCAGCACCTTGTTCGATTAAAGAAAAACAAATTGTTATACACGATTGCCAAACTTGATGGGTTAAGCCCACTGAAAATTATGGGGAGAGGGTATTCCCTGATTTATAAAGACGGCAGTTTAATTAAGTCTGTACAACAGCTTGACCCTGCGGATGCCATAAAGGTAGAATTAATAGATGGAACGCTAGACTGCTCGATATGGGCCATAGAAATGAGGAATAGTCATGAGTCAAAATAAAGAGTTATTGGAATTATCCTTTGAAGAGGCACTGGAGCGTCTGGAGAAAATCGTTGATACGCTTGAAACAGGTGAAGTCCCATTGGAAACAGCCATTGGGCTCTTTCAGGATGGCATGGTGCTTTCCCAAATTTGTGGACAAAAGCTAGAAAAGGTAGAGCAGAAGATTGAAACCCTCTTGGAAAAAGACGGGGAACTTGTTGTACAGCCAATGGAACTCGGGGAGGAAAGCTAGTGAATCGCTCCTTAGACATTCAAGAGTATTTACAAGAAAAGATAAAATGGATTGAGTCTGCCTTACGCTCCTACATAACCAGAGACAACGTTCCAGACCTACTTTTGCAATCAATGGAGTACTCGCTTTATGCGGGGGGCAAACGGATCAGACCGGTTTTAATTTTGGCCACCATGGAAGCGTTTGACAAAGATCCAGAAACAGGTCTTGCTGCAGCTTGTGCAGTTGAGATGATCCATACGTACTCCTTAATCCATGATGATTTACCGGCAATGGATAATGATGATTATCGGCGTGGAAAACCAACCAATCATAAAGTGTTTGATGAAGGCACCGCTATTTTGGCTGGTGATGGACTGCTTACCGATGCCTTCCGAACATTGTGTACCTTATCGGATAAAGGAATATCACCTGCAACCATTGTTCAATTGGTAAGTGAATTGTCCTACTATGCTGGTCCCAGAGGAATGGTCGGCGGACAAATGGCAGACCTTCAAGGGGAAGGGAAACATTTGGGACTGTCGGAGCTCCAGTATATTCATCAACACAAAACAGCCGATTTGCTCACTTTTTGCTTGCGGGCTGGGGGACTATTATCGAATGCAACAGCTGAACAACTTGAGCATTTAACCACTTTTGGCAGGAATGTGGGACTAGCATTTCAAATTCAAGATGATATCCTGGACATCTACGGCGATGAAGCGAAATTGGGGAAACGCGTGGGAAGTGACGTGGCTAATGAAAAATCGACCTATCCTTCGTTGATTGGCGTAGAGAAATCAAAAGAGCTATTGGAAACCTTAGTGGCCGAAGCAAAAGAAAGCTTGACAAAAGCCAATATTTCTTGTGAAAGGCTAAACCAAATTGCTGATTTTATCATCAAAAGGGAAAGTTAATGTGCTTTACACGGACCTCATTATGATGGAAGTTTTCTTCATTGTATGGTGTTGAAATCATATGGTATAATAAGATTACTAAAGAAGAGTGGTGCAGTATTCTAGTCAGTCTACTATTTCTGAAGGCGGGGCTAAAAATCCGCTAAAGGGCACATCGATGAAGTCCCTGGTGCAGGCTTACGACGCCCAGTCGGGGGTTTGTGCTGGGGGTTAAGGTTTTGGGGCGATCCGCAATGGCATGCGGGCGTTGACCCTGATTCCGCGGAGGCCCAAGTGCGTAGTGTAACGTAAGGCCACGGTCAGCTATGGCTTGGGGTATGAACCTGTATGTCGGCTACAAATGCATGCGGCTGATGTACAGCGTAGCCTGCCTTGAGTGGTCCAGGAGGGATTATGGGATTCAGTTCTGCTTTATCTAGGCCAGATAAAGGGGTTCCAGTGCCATATGAAACCTGTACTGCAAAAGAGGCTAGGGAATAGTTAAGGGCTGCTGAGGAAATCTCCTAGACTGTTCGCATCGCGTAATTCTGAAGGGATTAAAGTGTGGACTAAGTGGTAATCTAGTCCAATGTTTGGCGACAACATTGAAACATGAATAATGGGAAACCGCCTCGACGGCGACGTTGCGGCTCATGTTTGGGAAAACCTACTGGACCTAAGCCACAGTGTTTACCTTTAGAGTGACCACTCTTCGTACATATCTACAGAGTCCGAAAGCTTCGTAACGAAGCTTTTTTTCTTTGCCAACTGGCAAACTTCTGTCTTCTATAGTGTAGCTTGTTGCTTTTTATTATGGTAACATAATCTTAATTTACAAACTGACTATAGAAGTTCAAATAAATGGTAAAGATGTAAGTATAAATGAAATGAAAGCGAGGAACTTCTCTTGCTACTTCCGGATTTGGATACACCTGAGAAATTGAAAAAATTGACGATTCCTGAATTGGAGCAGGTCGGACAGGAAATTCGTCAATTTCTAATTGAAAAGTTATCAAAAACAGGAGGGCATTTGGCATCGAATCTTGGTGTTGTCGAACTTACTTTGGCCCTCCACTATGTTTTTAGCAGTCCCAATGATAAATTGATCTGGGATGTCGGGCATCAATCTTATGTACACAAGATCTTAACCGGACGGATTGGAAGATTTGATACCCTGCGCAAATATAAGGGATTGGCCGGCTTTCCGAAGCGCAGTGAAAGTATTCACGATGTATGGGAAACAGGGCATTCCAGTACCTCCCTTTCAGCAGCGATGGGGATGGCACTTGCCCGTGATTTGAAAAAGGAAAATCATAAGGTGGTTGCCGTAATTGGGGATGGTGCGCTAACCGGGGGAATGGCCTTTGAAGCCATGAATCATATTGGGCACGAGGGGACAAGCCTGATCACGATCCTTAACGATAATGAAATGTCCATTGCCCCCAATGTTGGGGCAATGCATAATTATTTAGGAAAGCTAAGAACAGATCATAATTACCGTAAAGCAAAAGAGGAATTAGAACTGCTTCTAAAGAAGATCCCCGCGGTAGGCGGGAAATTGGCGAAAACAGCAGAAAAAATAAAGGATACGCTAAAGTATCTTTTAGTTTCCGGTATACTCTTTGAAGAACTCGGCTTCACTTATCTTGGACCGATTGATGGGCACAACATCAATGAATTGCTCGAATGCTTGAAACAGGCATCACAGATGGAGGGCCCAATCCTTGTTCATGTGATTACGAAAAAAGGGAAAGGCTACGCTCCCGCAGAGGAAGATTCCTATGCATGGCACGGCGCAAGCCCCTATAAGATTGAATCAGGAGAAATGGTTAAAAAACCGGGTCCGCCTTCCTATCCAAGTGTTTATGCCAATACGATGATGCGTTTGGCTGAACAGGATGAAAGGGTTGTGGCAATTACGCCAGCCATGCCAGGGGGATCGGGACTTACCAAGTTCGCTGAAAGTTTTCCTGAGCGTTTCTTTGATGTGGGGATTGCAGAGCAGCATGCTGTAACGATGGCTGCCGGTTTGGCTACGCAAGGAATTAAACCAGTTTGTGCAATTTATTCGACTTTCTTGCAGCGTGCCTATGATCAGGTGGTTCATGATGTTGCAAGACAAAATTTGAATGTGTTTTTTGCTATTGACCGTGCTGGTTTTGTCGGGGAGGATGGGGAGACCCATCATGGCTTATATGATATAGGTTTTCTTCGAAGTCAGCCTAATATGGTATTAATGATGCCGAAGGACGAAAATGAATTTCAACATATGATTTATACATCCTTGCAATATAATCAGGGACCGATTGCGGTTCGCTATCCGCGGGGGAACGGCTTAGGCGTTCCGATGGATGCGGAATTTACTTTAGTGCCAATTGGTAAATCGGAAATTGTTCGACCCGGAACGGAAGTGGCTATTCTTGCCCTTGGAACGATGGTTCAGGTTGCTGAAGAAGCTGCAGATATGCTGCGCTCTGAGGGGATCCAGCCGATGATTGTCAATGCCCGGTTTGTAAAACCATTAGACCGTGATCTGCTTTTGCGTTTAGCGAAAGAAAAGTATCACGTGATTACCGTTGAGGAAGCGGCTGTTTCCGGAGGATTTGGTTCAGCCGTGCTGGAATTCTACGCTGAAGAAGGATACCATGATATGGTTGTGAATCCTATTGGTGTTGGGGATGTTTTGATCGAGCAGGGGAGCGTCATCGAACAACGGATCGAAGCTGGCCTCACACCAGAGAAGATCGCCCAACAGACGATGAAATTATGGCCCAAAAAGAGGCAGAGAGCTTAAATGAGTAAAAAACAACGGATTGATGTCCTCCTTGTAGAACAGGGTTTTTTCCCCAGCAGAGAAAAAGCGCAAAGAGCCATAATGGCTGGGCTCGTCTTTGTGGGTGAAGAGCGGTGTGATAAGCCCGGTGCCAAGATTGACGAGACGCTACCGATCAAAGTAAAGGGAGAAGTCCATCCCTACGTGAGCAGGGGAGGACTAAAGCTTGAGAAAGCAATTGAAGTCTTTAATCTAAAACTTGAAGATGCCGTCGTACTTGATATTGGTTCCTCAACGGGTGGTTTTACAGATTGTGCCTTACAAAATGGCGCAAAGTTGGTCTACGCAATTGATGTAGGTTACGGGCAATTAGATTGGAAGCTGCGCTCCGATTCTCGGGTAATTGTGATGGAAAGAACGAATTTCCGTCATTTGGAGCCTGAACAGTTAACAGGGGAAATACCAACCTTTGCAACGATCGATGTGTCCTTTATTTCGCTGAAAATTATTCTTCCTGTATTAAGCCGCTTTTTTAGTAAAGGCGGACAGGTGATGGCACTTGTTAAACCTCAGTTTGAGGCGGGAAGAGAGCAGGTAGGAAAAAATGGGATTGTCCGAGATCCACGGATTCATGAACAGGTGTTGTTCAATATGGTAGAATATGCCAGGGGATTAAATTATAAAGTTAGAGGCCTTGATTTTTCCCCTATTACAGGTGGGGAAGGAAATATTGAATTTCTTCTTCATTTAACCTGGGGGGATGAAGAACCTGAAACCTCGCTGACTATTGAGGAAATTAAGGAATTAGTCAGCAGGGCACATAGCCGTTTGGAATAAAAGCCGGTAACTCCGGCTTTTTTGTATTTTTATGCAAATATCTAATTAAAATTGTATAATAGAAGGGAGAAGGTTGGGTGTTAAAGGAGGTTCTAGCGTGACCACCATTGGCTTAGCGGTCAATAAGGATAAAACAGGGGCTTTAAAATTCGCCAAGGACATTGTTTTTCTTTTGGAACAAAAAGGATGTAAAGTGATTGTCGAGCCATTTGTTGGTGATTTTCTGGGCAGAGGAGAACTTGTACGCAAGCGTTCTGATTTTCCAAAAGAAGCCCAGTTAATGTTTGTTCTAGGGGGGGATGGGACTCTGCTTGGAATTGCCCGTGATTTGTGTTCTCATTCCCTTCCTATCCTTGGGATTAATCTTGGCAATCTTGGTTTTCTTTCTGAGGCAGAGCCGCAAGACCTGCCAGCAGCAGTGGAAAACATTTTGCAGGGAAATTATCGTTTAGAGAATCGCATGATGATACAGGCGGAGCTATTCAGAAAAGGGAAAAAACTAGAGGAATATCATACACTTAACGATATTTGCATTGCCAAAGGAACGTTCAGCCGAATGATCAAATGCGCAACATATGTTGGTGATTTGCATATTACCACTTTTACCGGCGATGGGCTAATCGTCTCCACCCCGACAGGCTCCACCGCGTATTCCTTATCAGCGGGTGGCCCGATTGTTGCACCAGATATTCAGTTGATGATCATCACACCGATTGCTCCACATTCCTTAACCTCTAGACCAATGATTGTCTCTGGGGAGGAAGTGATGCGCATTGTGATTGATGCAACACATCAAGATATCGGTTTTACCGTGGATGGTCAAATCGGATGTAAACTGGAAGTGGGTGATGAGATTTTGATTCGTAAATCTCAATACCAAACCACTTTAATCAAATGGCCGGAAAGCAGCTTTTTTGATGTTGTTCGAAAAAAACTAATGGGGGAGTATCCATGAACAAAGGACAACGACATATCAAAATTCGTGAGATTATAGCTAACCATGATATTGAGACCCAGGATGAATTGGTTGATTCATTACGTTCGCTCGGCTATAACGTGACACAGGCCACTGTGTCACGGGATATTAAGGAACTCCATCTGGTCAAGGTGCCAACAAATGACGGACGTTATAAATATTCTTTGCCAGCCGATCAACGATTCAATCCGCAGCAAAAATTGAAAAGGACCTTAATGGACAGCTTTGTTAGTATTGATCAAGCGGACAATTTGTTAGTAATGAAAACGATGCCTGGAAATGCGCACGCGATTGGTGCATTGATTGATAATCTGGATTGGGAAGAAATTTTGGGCACGATTTGTGGTGATGATACGATCCTCATTATTAACCGCAGCAAGGGGGCAGCCGACGTTACCTGCAAAAGATTTTTGGACATGTTGTAGGGGGAATTTCCATGCTAATTGAGTTATCCATTAAAAATTTAGCAGTTATTAAGCAAGCGAAAATCTCTTTTCAAAAAGGCTTGAACATCTTGACAGGCGAAACCGGTGCTGGTAAATCGATTCTGATCGATGCCCTTGGCTTGTTAACAGGTGCACGAGGTTCCACCGAATTTATCCGTTATGGGGAAAAAAAATCAGAAATTGAAGGGCTTTTTGAGATTGAAGCAAACCATCCTGTCCTTCCTCTACTGCTTGAATTGGGAATCGAAGTTTTCGAGGACGATTTATTAATTTTACGACGGGAAATCACATTGGCAGGAAAGAGTATTTGCCGGATCAATGGACAATTGGTTCCATTGGCTGTACTAAAGGAAATCGGCCCTTGGCTTGTCCACCTGCATGGTCAGCACGACCATCAGTTGTTAATGCAGGCCGATCGCCATTTAAGCTGGTTGGATGCCTTTGCCGGGAAAGATCTTGCCCAGGTGAAGAAGGATTATCATAAATTGTACAACGAATATCAAACAGTACTGGCTGAATATGAAAAATTTTCTCAGAACGAAAAATATTTAGCCCAACGACAAGATATGCTTTCCTTCCAATTGCAAGAGATATCGGAGGCTAATCTGCAGCTTCGTGAGGATGAAGAACTGAATGCGGAAAAAATTCGTCTGAGCAATAGCGAGCGTTTATTCAAGGGAATAGATGATGCCTATCATGCTCTTGCTGCAGAACATGCTTCTTTGGATTGGGCTGGGTTGGCGTTATCGCATTTAGAAACCGTTTCCACCTACGATGAGAGGATTAAGGAAATGGCAGTTATGCTTGAAACTGCTTTTTATCAAATGGAGGATTTAGCAAGAAGCTTGCGATCTTACCGGGAGCAAACCGAATTTGAACCCTATCGATTGGAGCAAATCGAAACAAGGTTGGCCGAGATTAAGCGTCTGCAGCGAAAGTACGGAAAGGATATTGAAGAAATCCTTGAATACGCCTCAGAGATTGAAGAAGAATTAGAAATGATCCAAAATCGCGAACAAAAATTAGAGGAATTAATGAGGAAACGTCAAGAGCTGTCACAAGACCTGGCATTGGAAGCGATGGAACTTTCCAGGAGGCGGCAGGAAACAGCGGTGGAATTGGCGGGGAAGATAGAAAACCAGTTGAGAGATCTGCAGATGGAAAAAGTTAAATTTTCCATTGAAGTAAGAACAATCGCGGATGAAGATGGCCTCGAGGTGTTCGGGCAAAAAGTACGCGTCAATGATCAAGGGATCGATCATGTTGAATTTTTGATTTCGGCCAATCCTGGTGAACCTCTTCGACCTGTGGCAAAAATTGCCTCTGGGGGAGAGCTCTCGCGGATCATGTTGGGGATGAAATCGATCCTGGCTGATGTGGAACCCGTGGAAACCTTTATTTTTGACGAGGTGGATACAGGGGTGAGCGGCCGAGCGGCTCAGGCGATTGCGGAAAAGCTTGTTGCGATTTCTAAGCAGAAGCAGATTTTGTGTATCACCCATTTGCCACAGATGGCTTGTATGGCTGACGCCCATTATCTAATTTCTAAGACGTCTACTGATTTGGAGACACAAACCAAAGTTCAACTTCTTGCAAGGCCTGAACGAACAAGTGAATTGGCACGTCTTCTGGGCGGGGTTGAGGTCACAGATACGACGATAAAACATGCCGAGGAAATGTTATCTTTGGCAGAACAGGTAAAGGGAAAAATTCGTGGAAAAATAGTGCTTTCTATTGGCTAGGAATTGTTTCACTTCCATCCTTTCCTATAGTGAATCCTACACATTTCAGTAATAAATGAAGCGGTAGAAGGTAAGATTATAAATACCGTCTTGATGGAGGTGTAGGTAAGGGAAGGTAGGAGTGTGATACCCGTTGTCAAGCAAAATCAAAAAAAAATGGTTAGGTTTTCTTTTAGTCGCCTTATCCGTCCTAACCATTTTTTCAACACCCTTTCAGGAATTTGCCTCTCTTCCTGATGAAATTCGCCTTTTTGAAGGTTCTGTAAAGAATATTAACCTCTCCATGCCAGTTTCGGGTTCGGTAACGACTAGCGATCCGGATATTGTAGGCATTAATGGAACTTCGAAAAAAGAAACTAACCTTAAATTTAATTCACCTGTAACCATTAATTCCAAGCAATCTGGTCAATCAAAAATTGCCTTAAAAGTTGGCAATGTTCCGATCAAAACAATGAGTGTCAATGTCCTTAAAGACCTTAAGGTCTATCCAGGAGGGCAATCCATTGGGGTTCAGCTGCAAACCGCTGGCGTATTAGTTGTAGGTCATCATCTTGTGGATGATGGCACGAACAAAGTATCCCCGGGGGAAGCGGCAAAAATTCATGTTGGGGACATGATATTGAAAATCAATGGGATGTATATCAATGATATTGAAGAGGTAGGCGAATTAGTGCAAGAGGCAGGGGAAAAGAAAAAACCGTTGTCCCTGCTGCTGGCCAGAGGCGAAGGGAAGATTGAGGTTGAACTGACCCCTGCTTTTGATGCCAAAGACAAAGCATACCGAATGGGGCTTTATATTCGGGATAGTGCAGCTGGGGTTGGGACCCTTACCTTTTACGATCCGGAATCCAAAAAATATGGTGCACTTGGTCATGTAATCTCAGATATTGACACCGGTAAACCGATAGTTGTTGGGGATGGACATATCGTTCAATCACAGGTTACATCAATTGAAAAAGGGCAAAATGGAGCCCCCGGTGAAAAATTTGCGATTTTTAAAGATGAGCGAAAGAAACTGGGAAATATTGTTAAGAATTCACCTTTCGGGATCTTTGGAACAATGGATACCTATCCTGATAACAACATGGTGAAAGAGCCAATCCCGATTGCTTTGACGGAAGAGGTAAAAGAAGGACCAGCGGAAATCCTTACCGTTGTAGAAGGGCAAAAAGTTGAAAAGTTTGATATCGAAATAGTAAACGTCATCCAGCAACAGTTTCCAGCAACAAAAGGGATGATTATTAAAGTCACGGATCCTGATTTATTGAAAAAAACGGGTGGAATCGTCCAGGGGATGAGCGGAAGCCCAATTATTCAAAATGGGAAACTAGTCGGCGCTGTGACACATGTTTTTGTCAATGACCCGACAAGCGGTTACGGTTTATTTATAGAATGGATGTTAAAAGACGCTGGAGTGGAAATGGAAAGTAAAAAGGGACTTAAGGCTAGTTAAAGCCTTAGGTCTTTTTGCATGGAAAAACACCGAAAAAAGGAGAAATCCGTCGAAAACACATAAAAACTAAAAAAAATTAAGGAATTTAATTTTATTAGCAGGAACTGAAATACCTTTGTCGAAAATGTTACAGGAGAAGCTGATCGAAAATTTACTTAAAGGAGAGGAACGTTCATTGAGTAAGATAAAAGTACTTTTAGCTGATGATAATAGAGAGTTTATTGAACTTCTTAAAGATTATATTAATAGCCAAGGTGACATGGAAGTCATGGGTGTAGCCTTTAATGGCAATGAAGTTTTTAAAATTTTCGAAACTGAAGGTATACCAGATGTATTAATACTTGATATTATCATGCCGCATTTGGATGGGCTTGCTGTACTTGAACATATTCGTAGCATAAATTCCAAAGATCAGCCTAAAGTGATTATGCTCACCGCTTTTGGACAAGAAGAAGTAACGAAGAAAGCAGTTGAATTAGGGGCCTCCTATTACATCCTGAAGCCATTTGACATGGAAGTACTGGCCAATCGCATTCGTCAAGTGGCAAACAGTAATCATACATATACTTTGAAAACCGTAATGAAGGTTCCTTCTCAAGCTGCACCTAAAGGGAAATCATTGGACCAGAATATCACTGCCATTATTCACGAAATTGGCGTGCCAGCCCATATCAAAGGTTATATGTATTTAAGGGAAGCCATCACCATGGTTTACAATGATGTGGAACTATTAGGCTCGATTACAAAGGTTCTATATCCGGACATCGCCAAAAAATTCAATACAACAGCCAGCCGCGTAGAACGCGCTATTCGTCATGCCATTGAAGTAGCTTGGTCTCGTGGCAACATGGACTCTATAGGTAGCCTGTTTGGCTACACTGTTAGTAATTCCAAGGCGAAACCAACGAATAGCGAGTTCATTGCGATGGTCGCAGACAAACTGCGGATCGAGAACCGTGTAGGATGAAAGGGTAAGGAGTAAGTAAACGTTTTCGGTAAGCGGTAACAAAGGGTTAAAAGTAATTAAGAAGTGGGAGATAGCGTCTTTTATTTGTCGGTTTTCCAGGCGAATAGAAGGCGTTTTTTTGTGAGCGGACTGGAGATCCTTTATTTGAGAAAAAAGCCTGATCTTTTGGGGTCGAAACGAAACTATACAGATTGAATTAAATATGTCTAATTTGTGAAATAAATGACTAATACTGATTTAGAATGGGAATTCTACAAATACTAATCAAATGCTATCTAAAGGAGTTAGATCCCATGTATGTTGCTGTTGCAACGGGAATTGCAGCATTAGTCGGCTTTATTTCACTTGGTTTCTATAGTTTGTAATTCAAGAGCCCTTCATTAATGAAGGGTTTTTTTGATGGGGAAGTTTTTGAGGTCAGGGATGATCAAGAGTCAGGATTCAGGCCTAATTGGACAGGGTGAGAAGGAAATCAAGGAAGCTAGTCCCGAATCAGCCCTAATTGGGACAGGGTGAGAAGAAAACCAGGAATCAAAGTCCCGATTCATGATTCAGCCCCAACCGAAAAAAATAAAAAAGTTCTTCATCGAGCTTATACCACATATAGGTTAAGTTATAGCAAAAAAGGACCCGGCCAAATTGAAGTGACCCCTAAAAGTTAGACACGGTTATTCTATTAGGCAGCGTGGGTAAAATGAGTTCGGTATCGTACCGGACTCATTTTTAATTTTGCCTTGATCCGTTTCGTATTATAGTAATTG
>Ga0180216_1001097_pt1 | contig 24982 bp, 24 predicted proteins | sample eDN3rd37CBELigMG_FD_128879 | JGI IMG/M metagenome (GOLD analysis project Ga0180216, IMG submission 128879) | Enriched Miracle-Growth compost microbial communities from Emeryville, California, USA - eDNA 3rd pass 37_C BE-Lig MG (version 2)... ... | reverse complement strand
GGGGTCTCGATGGTGCCGTAGAGCATGGTGCAGTTGCTCTTGATCCCCATGCGGTGCGCCACGCGGTGCACCTCGAGCCACTCGTCCGCGCTCGCCTTGTCCTTGCAAAGCTTCTTGCGCGCGCGGGGGGCGAAGATCTCCGCGCCTCCGCCGGGCATGGAGCCGAGGCCCGCGTCCACCAGGCGGCGGAGCACCTCCTCGTACGTCATCCCGTACTTCTGCGCGTAGTAGTGCACCTCGACCGCGGTGAAGCCCTTGATGTGGATCTTGGGCGCGACCTCGCGGATCCCCCGGAGGACGTCCTCGTAGTACTCGAAGGGCAGACCGGGGTGCAGCCCGTTGACGATGTGCACCTCGGTCGGCTCGTTCTCCATGTGCTTCTTCACCCACTCGATCGCTTCCTCGACCGAGAAGGTCTTCGCCTCCGGCATCCCCTCTTCCAGCCGGGCGAAGGCGCAGAAGCGGCACGAGGCCTCGCAGACGTTGGTGAGGTTGAGGTGGAAGTTGCGGTTGTAGAAGGTCTTGTCACCGTGCAGGCGCTCTCGCACCACGTTGGCGAGGTGGCCGAGGGTGACCAGGTCGCGGGAGCGGAAGACCTCCACCGCCTCCGCCTCGTCCAGGCGCTCCCCTCCGTAAACCTTCTCCGCGATCCGCGCGAGCGAGCCCCCAATCTTGGGAATGCGGATCTCGGGTGCTGCGGACTCCATCATGGCAAGACCTCCAGGCTCTTGCTCTCGCCTCCGGGGAGCAAGGCCGGATCGACGTCCTCGTCGAGAATGTGAGCAACCTGCTTCTCGGCGGAGCGGCGCCGGGCCTTCTCCGGCTCGCGCTGGGCGCCGCGGATCGCCGCCTCGCCGTAGGCGCGCGTGCGCGAACCCATGGTGCCGGCCGGGTCGAGCTGCGCCTCCATGCGATCCGCTCCGAAGCAGAGGGCGGCATCCGGCCCCTTGAGCTCGTCGCCTCCGACCACGGTGATCGGGTGGTGCCCCACGAGGCGTGCGAGCGCGGCGGCGCGGAGGAGCTGGATCCCCGTGGCGGACTCCCCCTGCACGAAGGAGAGCGGCCTCCGTTTTCCCTCGAAGAGCGAGCGGAGGAAATCCATCGTGATCTCCACGGGGGCCTCCCAGACCTCGTGCACGGGAAGCGGGCCGTAGGCGTGCGGGCCGCCCGCGCCGATGCGCCGGACCTCCGTCACGCCGTGCGAAGCGAGCCGCGCCGCCGCCCCCTCCACGGGAAGGCCGGCGCCCTCGGCGAGGGCGACCAGGCTGGGCTCGTCGATGCGGGCCGTGGCTCCGGGCGCCTCGCGGAGGAGGCGGCCGAGCACCTCGCAGAGCTGGTCGATCGCCCCCACCGTGGCGGGCACGGGGCAGGAGAACTCCAGGATCTCGGCCTCGGCCCAGGCGCGGTGGGCCCTCGCCTTTTCGCAGGTCTCGGCGACGTCCGGGAGGAGCCGTACCGGGAGCACGCCCACGACCGCGGCCCGCGCCGGCATCCTCTCGCTCACCGCCGCGGCGAGCAGCGAAAGCGGCCCCTGCGCCAGGGTGTGGAGTTCCTCCGGTCCGGGATTTCCTTCGGCGAGCCGCTCCAAGAGCCCTTCCAGCCCGGCCGAATGCGCCCGCAGGCGCGTCACGAACGAGTACCGCATCGTCGATCTCCTCCGCCTACGACCGCGCCCCCTTGATCGCGCGGAGTGGCGAGGGTGCGCTTCCCCAGCGCTCCATCAGATCGTTTTCCAGGTCGAGGTGGTCGAGGATCCGGGCCACGACGGTGTCGAGGAGCTGCTCGATGTCCGCCGGCTGCGTGTAGAAGGAGGGGGAGGCCGGCATCACCACCGCCCCCGCCTCGGAGGCGAGGAGCGCGGCCCGGAGGTGGGTCTGCGAGAGAGGCGTCTCGCGCACGCAGAGGATCAGCTTCCCCCGCTCCTTGAGGACGACCTCCCCCGCCCTCCCGAGGAGATCGTCCGAGACGCCGTGGGCGATGCGCGCCATTCCCGAGGCCGAGCAGGGGACGATCACCATGTGGCGGTAGAGCGCGCTCCCCGAGGCGAAGGGCGCGTGGAAATCCCGGTGCCCGTAGACGGGGAAGCCGAAGGCCCTCGGATCGGTGCCGATCTCCTGGGCCCAGACCTGCCGCCCGTTCACCGAGAAGACGATGGCGGGCTCCACGTCGTCCCGCTCGGCCAGGTGTTCGAGCAGGCGCCGCGCGTAGGGCGCACCCGAGGCGCCGCCGATGCCCACGACCAGCTTCATCTTCCTCATGCGCGCACTCCCTTGAGGATCGAGGCCACGCCGAAGACGAGGTCCCGACCCTCGACGCGCTCGTAGCCGCAGGCCTCCATGAGCGCCGCGGCCTCCTCGAGCGAGTGGAAGCGCTCCATGGAGTCCGCCAGGTATTGGTAGGCCTCGTCGTCCCCGCTGACCTTGGCGCCGATCGCGGGGAGGACGCCCTGGTTGTAGATCCGGTGGAAGAGGCGGGTCAGCGCCCCTCGGGCGCGGAAGAACTCCAAGATGGCGAAGGTGCCGCCGGGCCTGAGGACCCGCCGCACCTCACGGAAGCAGGCGGCGAGATCGGCCACGTTGCGCACGCCGAAACCACAGACCACCGCGTCGAAGCTCTCGTCCCGGAAGGGAAGCGCCAGGGCGTCGGCCGCGAAAAGGGAGACGTCGGGGAGCTTGTGCCTACCGCGAAGGAGCATCTCCACCGAGAAGTCCGCGGCGACGATCTCCGCGCTCGGATGCTCCTTGGCCACCGCCTCGGCGAGGTCCAGGGTTCCCGCGCAGAGATCGAGGACCCGCCCGCAGGGATCGGGGAGTTCCCGCGCGAGCTCCACCCGCCAGGCGCGGTCGATGCCCGCCGAGAGGAGATGGTTGAGTCGATCGTAGGTGGGGGCGATCCGGTCGAACATGGAGCGGACCGTCTCCGCGTCCTTCCCCTGCACCTGCGGGCCGAACGCGCCTCCGGTCGGCTCGGCCATCGACCTCTCGCGCATCGCCATCACCGCCCCCGCTTGGAGAGTCCGAGGGCCACTTCCTCGAGCGCGCGCCGATAGAGGTTGTCGGGTAGGGTGGAGAGGAAGCCCGCGCCCAGCCGCGCCTCCTCGGCGGCCTCCTCCCGCACGCGCTCGACCTCGCCGCTCTCGCGGACCACCCGGGCGATCCGATTCGCGGTGGACTCCGGCAGCGGCTCGTCGGCCGCGAGCGCGCGACGAAGCTCCGCCTTCATGTCGGCGTCCTTTTCGAGGACGCGGATCACGGGCAGCGTGAGGGTCCCCTCACGGAGGTCCTGCAGGAGCGACTTGCCGAAGACCTCGGGGTCGGCGTCGAAGTCCAGCGCATCGTCGGAGAGCTGGAAGGCGATGCCCACGTGCCAGCCGTAGCCGCCCAGGGCGTCGGCCATCTCCACCCCGCCGCCGCCCGCGCGGCATCCCGCGCGCGCCGCCCAGCGGAAGAGCGAGGCGGTCTTGCCCTCCACCACGCGCCGGTAGTCGGCCTCGGTGGTCTCCACCGAGCCCCGCAGCGAGATCTGCAGGGCCTCACCTGCGACCAGATCGCGGAGCACGCCGATGAGTTCCTCCAGCGCCCCGGGCACGCCCGAGCCGCAGGCCAGGTCGAGGGCGCGGGTGAGGAGGAAGTCGCCCGCGAGCACACTGGCGGCGTTGCTCCAGAGCAGGCGCGAGGTCGGGCGGCCCCGGCGTACGTCGCCCTCGTCGATCACGTCGTCGTGGAGGAGCGTGGCGGCGTGGGCGAGCTCCGCGGCCACGGCCAGCGCCACCCCTCCCGAACCTCCGGCCGCCCTCGCCGAAAGGAGGGCGAGCAGCGCCCGAAGCCGCTTGCCACCCGCGACCAGGAGGTGCTCGGCGGCGGCACCGAGGTTCGGCGGCGCACCGGCGCAGAGCCTGGGGAGGGCCGCCTCGAGCCGGGCGAGATCCTCCTCCGCCATGCGCGCGGCCTCGAGGTGCGCGGCCACGCGGGGGAGATCGCGGACCTCGGCCACCTTGGAGAGGTTGGCATCGGTTTCCTGGTAGGTCTCTTCCGCGGTCTTCATGCCCGACTCGCCATCTCCCCCGAAATTTCAAGAAAACGTGAAAGCTCCATAGCCGCCCGCACCATGGCCGTCAAGCAGGGCCTTGGACGCGCTGCGGCACCCCCTCGGCGCTACCGACGACCGAAGCGGCGGAGCGGTGAGAAGTCGACCTTCCCCTCCTCCACGAAGAGGCGGAGGAGTGATCGTCCGAGCTTCCCGAGTTCGACCAGGGAGGTGGCCCGGGCGTGGGCGAAGCGGGCGCGGCGACGCTCCCCGACCGCTCCGAGCTTCGCCCGGACGTCGAAGAGCTCGGCCGCCTGCGTGAGCATCTCGAGGGCCTTCTCGATCTGCACGAGCTCCCGCTCCCGGTACACCCGGGAGACCATCTTCCAGACGTCGGTCTCGGCTTCGAAGTAGTCGCGGCGGTCCCCCGGGAGGCGGAGGCGGCGCACGACCCCCCAGCGCTCCAGCTCCCCGAGCGCCATGGAGGCCGCGCCGGTGGAGATCTCGAGGCCTTCGCAGAGCGCCTTGGCGGGGAGCGGATCCTCGGAGAGGTAGAGCCAGGCCCAGCACCGCCCCATCACGGCGCGGAATCCCCAGAATTCGATGAGCTGTCCGATCGCGTCGGCGACCAGCCGCTCGGCCCGGGCCCCGGATTCCATGGGAGCGCACCATAGCGCATGCGGGCCGGCGCTCGCCATCGGTGGAGCGCGGGCGGGAGCGAAGTTATCGTTCAGGATGGAGGAGACGATGGCGAGCGAACGTGCGACCTTCGCAGCGGGATGCTTCTGGGGCGTGGAGGAAACCTTCCGCTGCGTACCCGGCGTGATCTCCACGCGAGTCGGATACACCGGCGGGCACACCGAAAACCCGACCTACGAAGAGGTCTGCAGCGATACCACGGGGCACGCCGAAGCCGTGGAGGTCGTCTTCGATCCGGAGCGGGTGAGCTACGAAGAACTCCTGGGCGTGTTCTGGGGCACGCACGATCCCACGACGCCCAACCGTCAGGGGCCGGACGTCGGTTCCCAGTATCGATCGGCCATATTTTTCCATTCCCCCGAGCAGGAGGCGAAGGCCCGCGTCTCCAAGGAACGGCACGAGCGCTCGGGCCGCTTCGGCGCGCCCATCGTCACGGAGATCGTCCCCGCGCAGACCTTCTGGGAGGCGGAGGAGTACCACCAGAAATACCTGCTCAAGCGCGGGGCCGGTCGCTGCCCGGCGAGACCCGTGGGCGCCCTCTGAGGCTTGCGCGAGGTTCACCGACGGTGTAGGCCTCCCCGAAGGGAGGTCGCCGATGCGCCGTTCCACCTGGTTCTGGATGCTCCTCTTCCTCTTCGGCTCGTCCACGGCGTGGGCGGCCGAGGAGCCGGATGCCGAGGTGACGGCGGAGGAAGAGGAGGCCGTGAGCTATCCCCCCGTGCGCTTCGGCGTGGGGGTGAGCCTCTCCAGCCGCCCCTTCGTCCTCCTGGGGGACGAGGGCACCGCCGGCAGCCCCGCCGGGATGACCAACGTCCACTTCCCCTTCTACCTGGGTGAGACCTTCCGCTTGGAGCCGGAATTCGGGCTCCTCGTGCAGAACGGGGGGTTCTTCCTGGGCACCGGCCCCCTCCTCGTTCCGACGGAAGAAGTCGCCGACCTCCGCACGACGACCTTCCGCTTCCTGCTCGGACTCCAGTGGGCGACGAAGCTATCCCGGGATACCTTCGCCTACGTCGGCCCGAAGATCGGACTGCAGACGCGCTCCATGAGCCTCCGTTCCTCGCTGGCGGCTCGCGCCGGAGAATTGAAGGTCCGGGCGGTGGACTTCTGGCTGGGGGCGACCGGGGGCGGCGAGGCCTTCCTCACCCGCCATTTCAGCCTGGGGGTGGAGGTCGGTTTCTATTATCTGAATCAGGGCAGCCCCTCGATCCTCGGCGTCGATCCGGAGGCCGAGGACGACCTCGACAGCCCCTGGTTCCTCTCCACCCAAGGGATGCTCGCGGCACGGATTTATTTCCTCTGATTCCCGGTTCCGGCGCCGCCTCGGGCCGGAATTTTGGTTGCGGCGAGGGCCGTTCGGATGCATGGAATGCCCGCCCCGAGAACGGGGCCCCACGCGATGAACGAGACCCTCCTTGCCATCGAGGCCCGCGGCCTCTCCAAGCGGTATGGACGCAACTGGGCCCTGGTCGGCGTGGATCTGCGCCTGCCGGCCGGCGAGGCCCTGGTCGTGGCCGGCCGGAACGGCTCGGGCAAGTCCACGCTCCTCCGCGTGCTCGCCGGGAGCCTGCGCCCCGACCGAGGTGAGCTGCGCCTGCTCGGCGAGCCCCACCGCAAGGGCCGCGCCTCGCTCGTCAGCCACGCCTCCTTCACCTACGACGCGTTGAGCGGGATGGAGAACCTGCGGATCACGGCACAGTTTCTGGGGCGGCCCTCCGGGCGCGAGGACCTCCAGCCCCTCCTCGATCGCGTGGGCCTCGGTGCGCGGGGAGACGATCGGGTCCAGGCGTACTCGGCCGGGATGCGCAAGCGGCTGTCCCTGGCGCGGGCGCTCCTGCAGGACGCGCCGATCCTCCTCCTCGACGAGCCCTACGGGCAGCTCGACCCGCCGGGCTTCGGCTGGATCGATCGCCTCGTCCGCGAGCTGCGCGAGGAAGGGAAGACCGTGGTCCTCGCCTCGCACCAGGTCGAGCGGCTCTCCCGGCTCTGCGATCGCGCCCTCCTCCTGGAGGGGGGCCAGCGGGTGTGGGCAGGCCCGGCCGCGGAGCTCCCCGCCGCCTTCGATCGCCTGGAGGAGGTGCGCAGCAAGGCGGTGGCGGTATGAGGGTCGTCCGGGCCGCCTTCCGCAAGGACCTCCTCCTGAGCTGGAGGGGGCGCGCGCAGGGGATGGCGGTGGTCGTCTTCGGGGCCACGCTCCTCCTCTTGCTGAGCTTCGCGGTGGGACCGAACGCCACGACGCTGCGGCAGCTCGCCGGCGGATTCCTCTGGGTCGCCCTCCTCTTCTCCTCCACGCTCGCCCTCACGGAGAGCTTTCGGCTCGAGCGCGAGCATCGGGCGATCGAGGGTCTGCTTTTGCTCGGCGCCCACCCCGCCGCCATCTTCTACGGCAAGGCGCTGGCCAACTGGCTCCACCTCTTCGCCGTGGGCCTGGCGCTGATCCCCGTGATGGTGGTCCTATACGATCCAGGGCTTTCGGGGATCGGGGGCCTGATCGGGATCCTGGCGCTCGGAACCGCGGGCATTTCGGCACCCGGCACGCTCCACGCCGGGCTCGCCTCGCAGATCCGCGCCCAGCAGGTGCTGCTCCCCCTGTTGCTCTTTCCCCTCGTCGTGCCGGTGCTCATCGCCGCGGTAAGGTCGAGTTCGCTCCTGCTTCTGGGGGATCCGATGGGGCAGGCAAGATCCTGGGCGCTTCTTTTGTTGGCATTCAATGGGATTTTCTGGCCACTGTGCGGGCTGCTTTTCGGACACGTGATCGAGGAGTGAGGATGGAAAACCTCAACGCGCCGCCGTTTTCGGCGAAGGCCGTCCGACGGGCGTGGATCGCTCTCGGCGCGGGCCTCGTCCTCCTGGCCATCGGCACCTACCAAGGCCTCTTCGTCGCCCCGCCCGAGCACTACATGGGCGAGGTGCAGCGGATCATGTACGTCCACGTGCCCACCGCCTGGAACGCCATGCTCGCGCTGACCTTCGCCTTCTTCTGCGCGCTCGCCTTCCTCTGGAAGAACGACTGGAAGTGGGACGCGCGCCTCGAGGCGGCGATCGAGATGGGGGTGCTGCTCTCCCTCCTCCTCTGCATCCAGGGCGCGATCTGGGCCAAGCCGACCTGGGGCGTGTGGTGGGACTGGGATCCCCGGCTGACGACCACCGCCGTGATGCTGGTGGCCTTCGTGGGCATCCTCGCCCTGCGGCACTTCGTGGAGGATCCGCGGCGGCGGGCGGTGTGGTCGTCGGTGGCGACGGTGGTGGCCTACGCGAGCGTGCCGATCGTCTACTTCTCGGTGCAGTGGTGGAACTCGCTGCACCAGCTCCAGTCCTCCCCCCAGACGGTGGACGGCGCGATGGTCACGCCCCTTCGCATCAACTCCTTCGGCATGCTCTTCTTGCTCTTTGCGTTCACCAGCCTGCGAAGCCAGATCGCACGCAGGCGCCTCGCGGCGGAGCTCGCACCCCCGCCCGCTCCCACCGCGACCCTCGCGACGGGAGGTGAGAGATGACCGGCGTCGTCACCGGAGGTTGGGAATTCGTCTGGGCCGCGTACGGGATCACCTTCGCGGTCCTCACCGCTTACGGTATTCGGCTCGCGAGCCATCTTCGACGGAGCCGGGAGCACGAAGATCGATGAGTGCCGCAACGAAGAAGACGCGGATCTTCGCCGTGGTCGCCCTCGCCATCGCCGCCTCGGCCTTCGCCCTGATCACGGTCGGGGGGCTGGGTGAGAACCTCGTCTACTACTGGGGGCCGACGGAGCTTCGCCAGGCGGGCGACAAGGCGATCGGCGCCACGATCCGCCTCGGCGGTCAGGTGGTGGAGGGCTCGATCCAATTCGATCCGAAGACCACCCACCTGGCCTTCGAGGTGACGGACGGGCGTGAGCGCGTGCCGGTCCGCTCGGTCGGCGTGCCTCCGCAGATGTTCCGCGAGGGCATCGGCGTGATCGTCGAGGGGACGATGACGCGCGAGGGACACTTCACCAGCGAGCGCCTGATGGTCTCGCACGGAAACGAATACCGGGCGCCCACGGAAGGTGAGCACGTGGACGTGGAAGAGCTCATCCGAAACGCGGAGGCGCCCGCAGAGGGAAGATGATCGGATTTCTCGGCAGATCCCTGGTGCTCCTCTCCCTGCTCGCCGCGAGCGCGGGGATGGTGCTCGCGCTGGCTTCGGGCCTGCGCAGGAACGCCGCGGCCCTCGCCTGGGCGCGGCGGCTCACCTACGTCTTCGCGCTCGGCATGCTGGGGGCGAACCTCGCCATGGAGGTGGCTCTCCTCACGCACGACTTCTCCGTGCAGTACGTGGCGCAGGTGGGCTCGAGGAGCACGCCCACGTGGGTGACGATCGTCAGCCTCTGGTCGGCGCTCGAGGGCTCGATCCTCTTCTGGGGGCTCGTCCTCGGCGGCTACGTCGCCTGGGCCACGTGGTGGACGAAGGATCGCCATCCCGAGGCGGCGCCGTGGATCACCGCCGTCCTCCTCGCCTGCGGCGTCTTCTTCGCCTTCCTCATCGCCGGCCCGGCGCACCCCTTCGCGACCGTACCCAACCCGCCCATGGACGGACCGGGGCCGAACGCGCTCCTGCAGAACCACATCCTCATGGTCCTGCACCCGCCCATGCTCTACCTGGGCTACGTGGGGATGGCCGTCCCCTTCGCGATCGCCTGCGGCGCGCTGATCGCGGGAAGGCTCGGGCCGGATCTCCTGCGCTCCCTGCGCATCTCGCTCCTCTTTCCCTGGTCCTTCCTCACCATGGGCATCGTCCTCGGCGGCTGGTGGGCCTACGAGGTCCTGGGCTGGGGTGGTTACTGGGCGTGGGATCCCGTGGAGAACGCCTCCCTCCTTCCGTGGCTCACTGCGACCGCCGCACTCCACTCGATCCTGGTGGTGGAGCGGAAGGGAATCCTGAAGGGCTGGACCCTCACCCTGGTCCTCTCCACCTTCCTGCTCACGATCCTCGGCACCTTCATGACGCGCTCGGGCGTCTTCAACTCGGTGCACTCCTTCACCCAGAGCGACATCGGCCCCACCTTCCTCGTCTTCCTGGGCATGGGCCTCGTCGCCTCGCTCGTCCTCCTCTCCACCGGGATCGGCAAGTTGGAGCCCGAGGGACGGATCCGCGATCCGAAGAGCCGCGAGGCGGCCTTCCTCGTCAACAACCTGATCTTCGTGATGCTCACCCTTACCGTGCTCCTGGGCACGGTCTTCCCGCTGATCGTGGAGGCGGTGCAGGGCCGCCAGATCAGCGTGGGCGAGCCCTACTTCAACCAGATGTCGGTGCCGCTCGGGGTGGCCCTCCTCTTCCTCATGGGGATCGGCCCCGCCCTTCCCTGGGGACGCGCCACCGGCAAGAAGGCCCTCGAATCGCTCCTGCCGCCGCTTTCGGGCGGCGTCCTCCTCGTGGTGCTGGGCTTCGTGTTCGGCGCCCGCTCTCCCTGGCTCCTCCTCACCCTCTTCGCGGGCGGCTACGCCCTCTACGTCACCTTCGCGGAGATGCTCCTCCCGCTGTGGAAGAAGGCGCGCGCGGGCGAGGGAGGCCAAGGCGTCCGCCTCCTTTTCGGCAAGGGTCGGCGACGGTTCGGAAGCTACGTGGCGCACCTCGGCGTGGTGCTCGTCCTCGTCGCGGTGGGCGTCTCCACCACGGGTCGGCAGACCATCGACGTGACCTTGGCGAAGGGCGAGTCCACCCGACTCGGCCCCTACACGCTGACCTACGTGGGCTCGCATCTCGAGCGCGAGCCGCACCGCATCTCCACCGTCGCCCGCGTGCAGGTCGAGCGCGAAGGCAGGTCGATCGCCGTCCTCGAACCGCGCCTCAACCAGTACCCCTCCATGCGCGAGGCGGTCGGAACCCCCGCCGTGCACAGCACGCCCAGGGAGGACGTCTACCTCTCGCTGATGAGCCTCTCGGACGGCGGTGAGCGGATGGGGATGCGCGCCTTCCGAAACCCGATGGTGATCTGGATCTGGCTCGGCTCGGGCGTGATCGTCCTCGGAGCGGGGCTCGTCCTCTGGCCGTCCCGCCGATCGGCGACCGCGAAGGTGCCGAGCTCCCTTCCCCGCCGCCGGGAAGAGGAAGGGGGTGAGGGGCAGTTGGAGGTCGGAGGATGAGTTCCGAGGAAAGGATGCAGAAGACGCCAGCGCGAAAGGTGAACAAGGGGATCCTCCTCGGCGGCCTGCTCGTCGTCCTCCCCCTCCTCTTCCTCTTCGCCAAGAGCTTCGGGAACGACCCGCACGCCGTCCGCTCGCCCCTCGTCGGCCGACAGGCCCCGCCCTTCTCGCTGCGCACCTACGACAGCGGAGAGGCGATCTCCCTGGCCCGCTTGCGCGGCACGCCCGTGGTCGTGAACTTCTGGGCCACCTGGTGTGAACCCTGCAAGGTCGAGCACGGCGTGCTCACCCGCGCCGCCGAGAAGTACGAGGGCAAGGTGCAGTTCTTGGGCATCGTCTACGAGGACGAGGTCCCGCGGATCGGCGCCTTCCTCGAGCGGTACGGGAGCGGCTATCCCGCGTTGATGGACGTGGGGGGCAAGGCGGCGATCGCCTACGGCGTGAGCGGGATCCCGGAAACCTTTTTCATCGGAGCGGACGGCACGGTGGTCTCCAAGTTCACCGGTCCCATCCATGCCGAGGAGCTCGAGGCGCGCATCGCCGAAATCCTCGCGGAGGCGCCATGAAGCGCGGCACCCTGCAGCAGTTCCGGCGCCGTCGGCTCTTTCGGATCCTGCTCGCCGTCGGCTCGCTCCTCTTCCTCGTGATGTCGCTCTCCGCCCGCGCCGAGGGGGCCTGCGCTCCAGACGAGGGCTGCGAGAGCCAGCCCATCGATCGGGAGTTCGTCACGCGCCTCGTCGGACCGCCCGAGGGCAGGCCGCTCGAGGGGCAGGAGCTCGCCACGAAGACCTACGAGCTCGCGCTCCTCCTCCGCTGCCCCACCTGCCAGGGCTCGTCGGTGGCGGACTCTCCCTCCAACACCGCGCTGAACATGAAGCAGGAGGTGGAGGACCTCCTGCGCGCGGGCTACTCCGCCGACCAGGTCTTCTCCTATTTCGAGGCCGCGTACGGGCAGTTCGTCCTGCTGCAGCCCAAGGCCGAGGGCCTGAACCTCCTCGTCTGGATCGGTCCCGGGCTCCTCCTCCTGCTGGGCGCGGGGATCCTGGTGGTCTACCTCCGTCGTCGCCCGAACGAGGAAGAAGAGCCTTTGCCCTCCCGGCCGCTCGGCCCCTGGCGCACGGCGCTTCCGGACGACGAGGAGCTCGTCCCCTGGGTCCGGAAGGTGCGGGAGCTGGCCTACGGCTGGCCGGGCGGTGAGCCGCCGAAGGAGGCGCCGTGACCGATTGGACTCTCGTCGGAGCCGTCCTCGCCGCGGGCCTCCTCCTCGGCGTCGTCCTCGTCCTCCTCCTGGGGAGGCGCGGCGGGGCTGCGCATGCCGAAAAACCAGAGACGCTCCGCGACCTCGTCGCCGAGCGAGACCTCCTCATCGCCCAGCTCCGGGAACTCGATCTCGACGTGAAGCGCGATCCGGAGGAGGTCGACGCCGAGCGCTACGAGCTGGAACTCCGAGCCGCCAGGGTGCTTCGCGAACTCGACCGGGCCGAGAAGGCGCGTGTCCCGGTGAAGCCCGCGCCGGCGCATGCCCACCTCGAGGGCCTGCTCTGGGGCCTCGGCTCGGCCGCCTTCGTCGTGGTCCTCCTCGTCCTGCTCACCCAGTTCGCCCAGGATCGCCAGCAGGGCGCACCGATCACCGGCGGACCGATGGCGCAGGCCATGGCCGAGGACATCGACCCCGAACTCCTCGCCCACATCGGGAAGGTGCAGCAGAACCCCGGCGACCGCGAGGCCCGCCTCGACCTCGTCCAGGCCCTGCTCGTACGCGAGCGCTTCGTGGACGCCTGGCCCTTCATCCAGCAGATCGCCGCCGAGGCGCCCGACGAGCCGCGCGTCCTCCTCTACGAGGCCACGGTCCGCGAGGCGATGGGGCAGTGGGACCGTGCCCGCCAGCTCCTCGACCGGGCGGTCGCGGGCGACCCCGGCCTCACCGAGGCCTGGGTGCGGCGCGGCCTGGTCTCCTTCGAGCTCGGCGATTGGGCGACGGCCGCTGAGTCCTGGAAGACGGCCCTCGAGCAGAGGCCCGACGGCCAGTCGGTGCTGGCCCCGGTGATCGCCGAAGCCGAGAAGCGGTTGGCCGAGGGAGTGCCGCCCCCGTCGCGTGAGCCGGCCCACCCCGAGGCCGCGCCGAGGGCCGAGGCGTCCCCGGCTCCCGCCGAGGGGCAGGTCCGCATCCGCGTGGATCTCTCCGAGGAGGCCCGGGCCCGTGCCGGAGCCGGCGGCCTCCTCTTCGTGACCGCCCGGCCCGCCGGCATCGCCTCGGGTCCCCCCGTCGCCGCCAAGCGGGTCCCCGTGGAGGCCTTCCCCGTGGAGCTCTCGCTCGGCCCCGCCGACTCCATGATGGGCCAGCCCTTCCCCTCCCCGGCGCGGATCGACGTCCGCCTCGATCGCGACGGCGACGCCACGACCCGGGAGCCCGACGAGCCCCGCGCCCACGCCGAGGGCGTCGAGGCCGGCGCCGAGATCCGCCTCGTCCTCCAGTGAGCGCTTGCCACGCCCCTCCGGTGCGGATACAAGTTCTCCGCCCTGTGGGCGATTAGCTCAGTTGGATAGAGCATCGGCCTTCGAAGCCGAGGGTCGCAGGTTCGAGCCCTGCATCGCCCGCCAGCTTCCGCCCCGTAAGTTCTTGGATTTGCGGGGCTTTTTCGTCGCCCGGGGGGGGGGCATCCGGCGAGCCGAATGGCTCCCGGATGCGGAGAAAGAAAAAGCGGCCGGGAGGCCCGGCCGCTCGTCGCTCGAAAGAGAGCGTCGCGCTCAGAAGCGGTAGCCCGCCTGCGCGCCCAGGGTGAGGTAGGAGCCGGCTCCCGAAGCGGTCATGAAGTTCAGGCCGGCGTGCGCGCCGAGAGTGAAGTTCTGGTTCAGCGCATAGTCGAGGGCGCCGCCCAGCTCGACGATGGCCGTGCTCTTGCTCGCGTCCACCGTGACGGTCTGCATGCCCGGAAAGAGGGGGGGAATCTCGACGCTGGCCGAGTAGGACCCGAATCCGACGTGGGCGTAGGCCGCAGGCAGGACCTGCCCCTCGCCGAAGACCGCGCGGGCGCCGCCGAGGATCCGGAAGAGGCTCGCGCTCGCCAGGTCACTGCCGGTCGCGAAGGAGTTCCAGCCGATGACGGCCTCGGGAACGAGCGAGAAACCCTCCATCTTCATCGCGTAGCCGGGGCGAACGTCGAAGCCGAAGCCGACGCCCTCGCCCGCTCCATCCGAGAGAGGAATGACGGGGTGCAGATCCACTGCAGCCTGAAAAGCACCATCCTGCTGCGCGAAGGCCGGAGCGGCGAAACCCACGGCCAGAGCCGCAACCAAGAATCGAATCGATTTCATACACCTACCTCGTAAAGGTTGGATGATGGTGCCGTGGTTCAGAGGTGTGATGCTGGTCCCCACCCACGGGCGGCCCGCCTATACAAGCGCTCCCGCCCGCCGACAAGAAAAAATCCATGATTCCAAAGGTACTCCAATCCCCGATACGACTTCGAACGGGATCCGGCCTCAGGGCCTTTTCTCGTAGATCACCTCGTCCACGAGGATGTGGCCCCATGGATCGGAGGAGGCGTCGACGACGACGACTCGGCCCATCTTCCCCTCGTGACGGCGCGTCGGGATGACGGCGGGCCGAAGGACCTCGTCGTCGGCCCCGCAGATGGGGGAGTGGATCCGCCCCTCCACCTCGAGGCCGACGAAGACGCGGCCGCAGTCGGCGCTTCCGCCCACCAGGAGGTGGATGGGCGAGCCGTCGAGCCGTCGCCGAGGTAGGTAGAGCCGGCCCTTCGCGCGATCGTCCGGCCGGAAGCTGTTGAGCAGCCCCGGACCCCTCTGATTCCGCAAGAGATTCTGGCGTCGGATCGGCCCGGGCGCGGGAGAGAGGGCGAAGGCCTCTCCCTCGATCTCCGTCCCCAGCGGCAGCCCGTCGTCGAAGGAGATCCGTTCCCCGATCCGCGCTTCGAGCAGCCCGAAGGCCGGGTCCTCGGCAGGGAGGCTCCGCTCCGCTTCCCAGAGGAGAGGTCCGAGCGGTCCCCCCGCGGCGATGCGCTCGCGCAGATCGCCCTCCGGCGGCGGGAAGTGGATCGCATCCACCTCCACCCCCACCTCCGCGCGGGGATCCCGGTCGAAGATCACGAGCTCCGCCTCCCACTCCACGAACGGCGAGGTGTCGAGGACGACGGGCCGGAGGCCGGGTGCGCCCGTCGGATGCGCCCGCACCCGGACCTCCCCCCTGGCCCGCAGTTCCACGCCCAGCCGCTCCGTCGACGCTCCGCCGAGGGCGAGGCGAAGTTCGGGGGCCGCGATGCGCAGCGGGATCACCGCCTCGCCCGTCCCTTCCCAACCCACCGAGGAGAGATAGCCGAGACCGCTCGCCCCCTCCGGCATCCGCGTGTCGCGGATGCGGAAGATCGGATCCGCTCGCGCGCCCTCGGGAAGCTCGCCCTCGAAGTCCGCCACGGCCGCGAGCCGCGCCCGAATCCGGTCGACGAGCTCGTCCCGCTCCGGCCAGCGCTCGAGGAAGACCGTGTAGAAGCGCACCGCCTCCAGGAGTTCCGAGCGGGTCGAACGTTCGAGGAGTTCCTGGATGTCCGCCGCGGGATCGGGGAGGCGCGCGCTCCGGATCTCGGAGAGCGCCGCGACGAGGTCGGGGTCGTAGCGGACCAGGTGGAAGTCGTGGCCGTCGATCTCGGCTCGCGTCTGCTTCTGCCACTGCCGACCCCAGACCGGTGCCAGGTCGATGACCACGCCGTCGTCGAGGATCTCCTGTAGCGTGGCTCGCTTTTCGTGACCCGGTCGCCCGCGGGTGCGAATGTTTTTGTTTCCGACGACCCGACTCGTCAGCCCCATCACGTCGAAGAGGGGGAGGTCGGAGTAGTATCCCACCATGCCGATCGAGCCGCCGGCCATGCGGGGGGTGATCCCCCGCGCCGCGAAGGATCGGTAGAGCCACTGGCCGGATTCGAAGTGGCCGTTTTGGATGCGGAGGGGGAAGAGGGAACGCACCTGGTAGTACGTTTCCTCGGCGGCCAGGTGCCAGCGGATCTCGAAGGGGTGAATGATCCGCACGGGCGTCCATGCCACGGCCAGGGCGACGGCGGTGGCTGCGGCCGTCCGCAGCGAAGTCGTCCTCCAAGGCCGGAGCCTGAGCCCCACCTCCGTGCACACGGCGATCGGCGCCATCAGGGGGAGGAAAAATCGATACTCCATGAAATCGCCGCCCACGCGGACGACGTACGTTCCGAGGAGGAGGATCGACGCCAGGGTGTAGACCCGCAGGCGAAACACCTCCCTCCGCGGCGAGCGACCGAAGAGGGAGAGGACGAAGAGGGGGAACCAGAGCCAGGCGCCCGAGGTGCTCGAGAAATGCGCGAGATAGACCGCACCCTGGCTCCAATACGAGGACGATCCCGACTTCGCGTAGAAGGTGTTGGGTAGGAGCGCGCCGTAGACCGACCAGCGCCAGAGGAAATAGGGGACGTAAAAGAAGAAAAAGGGCGCGACGAAGGCGAGATACCTTTGCCAACGCAAGCGTTCGATCGGCCTTCCACTCCCGAAGACGAGGTCCTCCGCCACGAGGGCCGCCCCCATGGCGGCGTAGAGGAGGATCTGGTCGGGCCGACACATCACCGCGGCCGTGAGGGCGAGGCCGGCCAACCACTCCCCCCGCCTCCTCAGGCCGAGCGCCACCGCGGCGACCCCGAGGAGCGCGATCGGCATGGTCTCGAGACCCGATGCGGCGAAGGTGTAGAAGGGCTTCGACAGCGCGAGCGCCAAGGCGGCGAAGGGGACCGCGGGGCTCCCCGGCGAAAGCCTCGCCGAGAGCCTCGCAACCAAGACGATCGCCGACACGAAGCAGGCGAGATTCCCGAACAGGGCGGTGAGAGGGATGTCCAGGCCGGCCTTCCCCGCCAGACCGAGGAGGAAGGTCCAGAGGAAGTTGGTGTATCCCTCCACCCACTCGCCCTCGTTGTAGACCAGCCCGAGACCGCGGGCGAAGTTGCGGGCGTAGCGGAAGGAGATGAAGGCGTCGTCGGCGATCCAGAGGATCTGCCAAACGAGGTACAGGCCGAGACCGGCCCCGCCGATCGAGAGCGCCCAGCGGATTTTGCCCCTCCCCTTGCGCACCCACCTCTCGAGGGCCCAGAGCGCGAGCGCGGCCCCGATCCCGCCGAGCCAGATCGGCCACGACCTCCACAGTGCCCACGACGCTTCCTGCAGGATCTCGCGTACCGCCATCCGACCTCCCGAGCCCCCATGTTCGGACGGCAGATAGGGAAGCCCTGCCCATCCAAGGCGCCACGACCCTCTTGGGGTTGCACACGAAGTCTATCCCGAACCCGTACCGACCATGCTAGAAGCACCGCCAAGGAGGCGAGATTGAGCGCACGGATCCTCGACGGAAAAGCGGTGGCGGCAAAGGTTCGCGGCGAGGTGGCCGAGGAGACGAAGAAGTTCGTCGAACGGCACGGGAGGCCCCCGGGCCTCGCGGTGGTCCGGGTGGGCGACGATCCGGCCTCGCAGATCTACGTGCGCGGGAAGATCAAGGCCTGCCAGGAGGTGGGTTTCCACTCCGAGGAGCACCACCTGCCCCAGGTCGCGGCCACGGCCGAGGTCCTCGAGGTCGTCCGCCGGCTGAACCAGAACCCCGCCATCGACGGCATCCTCGTCCAGCTCCCCTTGCCGAAGCAGGTGGACGAGCAGACCGTCCTCGACGCCATCGCGCCCGAGAAGGACGTGGACGGCTTCCACCTCGTCAATGCCGGCAAGCTCTTCACCGGCCGCAAGGGCGGCATCCGGGCCTGCACGCCCCTCGGCATCATGCGCCTCCTCGCGGAGGGCGGCTGCGATCCCCGTGGGAAGAAGGCCGTGGTGATCGGCCGGTCCAACATCGTGGGCAAGCCGATGGCCCTCCTGCTCCTCGAGGCGGACGCCACCGTCACCATCTGCCACTCGCGGACCCCCGACCTCGAGGCGGAGGTGCGGCAGGCCGACATCGTCGTCGCCGCGGTGGGTCGGCCGGGCCTCGTCCGCGGCGAGTGGATCAAGGAAGGGGCCTACGTGATCGACGTGGGGATGAACCGCCTCCCCGACGGCAAGCTCGTGGGCGACGTGGACTTCGAGGCGGCCAAGGAGCGCGCCGGCGCCATCACGCCGGTCCCGGGGGGCGTCGGCCCGATGACGATCGCCATGCTCCTCTCGAACACGCTGCAGGCCGCGAGCGCGGACTGAGCCCTTCAATCCAGCTTCTACGGGGGGTAAAGCCCCCTGGGGCCGCTTGACCGGCCCGACCCCGCCGGTAGTATGCGCCGCGACGATCGCCCGGAGGATTGGATGTCGCTTCGCCGCACTCCCCTTTTCGATGCCCATCGCCGCAGCGGCGGGAAGATGGTGGAATTCGCGGGCTGGGAGATGCCCGTCCAGTATTCCTCGGTCTTGGACGAGCACCATGCCGTCCGCACCGGCGCGGGCGTCTTCGACGTCTCGCACATGGGCGTGCTCGTCTTCGAGGGCCCCGGCGCGCTCGAGGATTGCAACCGACTGATCTCCAACGATCTCGCCCGCATCGAGGACGGACAGGCCCTCTACACCACCGTCCTCAACGAGCGCGGCGGCATCGTGGACGACGTCATCTGTTATCGATTTTCGACCGAGAAGATCCTGGTCGTGGCCAACGCCGCCAACCGGCAAAAGGATCTCGACTGGTTCCTCTCCCACGGCGCCAAGGTCCGCGACGACAGCGACGAATGGGCGCTCCTCGCCCTCCAGGGCCCGAAGGCCCTGTCGCTCTTGCAGCCCCTCGCCTCGATCGATCTCGACACCATCCGCTTCTTCCGCTTCGCCGAGGCGGAGGTGGCGGGCAAGCCCGCGATCCTCGCGCGCACCGGTTACACCGGCGAGGACGGCTTCGAAATCTTCTGCCGGCCCGGGGATGCGGAGGCGCTTTGGGATGCGCTGCTCGAGCGCGGCGCCCGGCCCTGCGGCCTCGGGGCGCGCGACTCCCTCCGCCTGGAGGCGGCGCTCAGCCTCTACGGAAACGAGCTTTCGGACGATCACACGCCCTACGAGGCCGGACTCGGCTGGGTGGTGAAGCTCGACAAGGCCGACTTCGTGGGCAAGGAGGCCCTCGAGAAGCAGAAGGCCGAGGGCGTGAAGCGCAAGCTCGTCGGCTTCACCCTGGAGGACCGTGGCATCCCGCGTGGCGGCTATCCCGTCCTCTCGGACGGCAAGCCGGTGGGCGTGGTGACTTCCGGGACCATGAGCCCCACCCTGAAGATCCCCATCGGCCTGGCCTACGTCCCGCCCGAGCTCGCGGCGAAGGGATCGACGTTCCAGGTGGAAATTCGAAACAAGGCCGTCCCGGCCAAGGTGATCGAGACCCCGTTTTACAAGCGTAGCCGCTGAAGGAGAGGAAGATGGCCCAGACCGTTCCGCAGGATCTCAAGTATTCCAAGGACCACGAGTGGGTGCGCAAGGAGGGGGAGGAGCTGGTCATCGGCATCACCTCCTTCGCCCAGGAGCAGCTCGGCGACGTCGTCTACGTGGAGCTCCCCGAGGTGGGCAGTGAGGTCCAGGCGGGCCAGCCCTTCGGCGTGGTCGAGTCCACCAAGGCCGTCAGCGAGCTCTTCGCCCCCGCGAGCGGCAAGGTCGTCGCGCGCAACGACGAACTCGTCGACGCGCCCGAGAAGGTCAACCAGGATCCGTTCGGCGACGCCTGGATGATCCGCATCGCCCCCTCCAACCCCTCCGAACTCGACGCGCTCCTGGACGCGGCGGCCTACCAGAAGTTCGTCGAGGAGCAGCAGTAACTCGATGCGCTACCACCCGCATACGCCCGAAGAAATCCAGGAGATGCTGCAGAAGATCGGCGTCTCCCGCGTCGAGGCGCTCTTTTCGCCCATCCCCGACGCATGCAAGCTCGCCGGTCCCCTGAAGGTCCCCGAGGCGCTCGACGAGCGCAGCCTCATGGACCACCTCGAGGAGCTCGCGGCCAAGCAGCCGCGGGTCCCCCCCTTCCTCGGCGCCGGGGCCTATCCGCACCACGTCCCGCCCTCGGTGGACCAGCTCCTCCTGCGGAGCGAGCTCTACACGGCCTACACGCCCTACCAGCCGGAGGTCTCGCAGGGGACGCTGCAGATCACCTTCGAGTTCCAGACCTACGTCTCGCTGCTGACGGGCCTGGAGATCGCCAACGCCTCCATGTACGACGGCGCCTCGGCGGCGGCGGAGGCGGCGCTCATGGCGGTCCGCGTCTCGCGCGGCCAGCGGACCAAGATCGTCCTCTCGCGGGCCCTCCACCCCGAGTACCGCGACGTGGTGCGCACCTACCTGGCGGAGGGGTTCTCCGTGGAGGAGGTGGGCTTCGGTCCCGACGGGCGCATCGACCTCGAGGCGCTCCGCGCGGCGGTGGACGAGAAGACCGCGGCCGTCCTCGTTGGCTACCCCAACTTCTTCGGCGTGATCGAGGATCTGCGCGCGGTGTCGGAGGTCGCGCGGGAGAAGGGCGCCCTCACGGTCTCCTGCACCACCGAGGGCCTGGCCCTCGGCCTCCTGCAGGGGCCCGGCGCGCTCGGCGCGGAGATCGCCGTGGGCGAGCTCCAGTCCTTCGGCAACGGCATGAACTTCGGCGGCCCGGGGGTGGGCTTCTTCGCCACCCGCGAGGCGTACCTGCGCCAGCTCCCCGGGCGGATCTGCGGGGCGACCGTGGACCGGTCGGGACGCCGCGGCTTCGTGCTCACCCTCTCCACGCGCGAGCAGCACATCCGCCGGGAGCGGGCGACCTCGAACATCTGCACCAACCACGGCCTGAACGCCGCGGCGGCCACCATCCACCTTTCGCTCCTCGGGCGGGAGGGGCTTCACGCGCTGGCGCTGCTCAACTATCGGCGCGCGCGCTACGCCCGCGAACGCCTCGCCGAGGTCGGCTGCAAGCCCTTGTTCTCCGGCCCCGTCTTCAACGAGTTCGCGGTCCGCGCGCCCAAGGACGCGCCCCGGAGGATCCGGGATGCGGGCCTCGCGGGCGGTCTGCAGATCGACTGCTACTACCCCGAGCTCGAAGACGGCCTCCTGCTCTGCGTGACCGAGCTCCACGACAAGACGAGGATCGACGCGCTGGTCCAGGCGCTCGCCTAGAGGTTTGCCGATGTCCCAGGAGTTTTTCCCCAAGACCTCCCCCGGTACGCGGGGCCTCGTCTACCGCGAGCCCCTCGTCTTCGAGCGCTCCGTCCCCGGCCGGATCGGAGCCTCGCTCCCCTCGGCGGGCGTCCCCGAGACCGACCCCACCGACGAAATCCCCGCAGAGCTTCTGCGCGGCCCGATCGAGCACTTCCCCTCGCTCTCCGAGAACGAGGTGGTCCGGCACTACGTCCGCCTCTCGCAGACCAACCACTCGATCGACTCGGGCTTCTATCCGCTCGGCTCGTGCACCATGAAGTTCAACCCCAAGGTGAACGAGTGGGCGGCCAGGCTCCCCGGCTTCGCCGACGCGCACCCCTACCTGCCCCAGGAGCAGCTCCAGGGCGTGCTCGAGCTGATGTGGAGGCTGCAGAACCTCCTCTCGGAGATCGGCGGCTTCGCGGCCACCTCCCTCCAGCCCGCCGCCGGCGCGCAGGGCGAGATGGCCGGCCTGATGATGATCCGGGCCTACCACCTGGACAAGCAGGGCTCGCCGCGAAAGAAGGTGCTCATCCCCGACTCCGCGCACGGCACCAACCCCGCGTCCGCCGCGCTCCTCGGCTACCAGGCCGTGGAGCTCAAGAGCAACGCACAGGGCATGCTCGAGCCGGAGGTCGTGGCCCGGGCGATGGACGAGGACGTCGCCGCCCTGATGGTCACCAACCCCAACACGCTGGGGATCTTCGAGACGCACATCAAGGAGATCGCGGAGATCGTCCATGCCAAGGGCGGCCTGGTCTACGGCGACGGCGCCAACATGAACGCCATCCTCGGCGTCGCGCGACCGGGCGACATGGGCATCGACGTGATGCACTACAACCTGCACAAGACCTTCTCCACGCCCCACGGCGGAGGCGGCCCCGGCTCGGGCCCGGTCTCGGTGAGCGCGGCGCTCGAGCCCTTTTTGCCGCGCCCGGTGGTGGTGAAGGACGGCGACACCTTCCGCTTCGACTTCGATCGGCCCAAGTCGATCGGCAAGCTCCGCACCTTCTGGGGCAACTTCGGGATGATGGTGCGGGCCTACACCTACATCCGCGAGCTGGGTCGCGAGGGGCTGCGTGCCACCGCCGAGCGGGCCGTGCTCAACGCGCAGTACCTGCGCAAGCTCCTCGAGCCCGACTGGCACGTCGCCTACGAAAACCCCTCCCTCCACGAGGTGGTCTTCACCGACAAGAACCTCAAGGAGACGGGCGTCACCACCATGGACGTGGCCAAGGCGCTCATCGATCACGGCTTCCACCCGCCCACGGTCTACTTCCCCCTGATCGTGGCCGGCGCGCTGATGATCGAGCCGACCGAGTCCGAGTCCAAGGAGACGCTGGAGCACTTCGCCGCCGCCATGCGCGCGATCCTAAAGCGGGCGAAGGCCGATCCCGAGGGGCTGAAGCGGGCGCCCGAGAAGCCCGTGGTCGAGCGGCTGGACGAGGCCCGCGCCGCGCGGCGTCCGATCCTCCGCTGGACCCCCGACTTCGAGATCCCCTTCTGAGACCGCCTCGGTCGACTCAGAAGCGCCGGAAGATTCGGAAGGGCTCCTGGGTCTGCAGGTAGAAGCCGAAGGAGAACTGGATGAGCCCCCTCTCGTCCATCAGGGCGCGAGGGGGATTCGGGAAGGGCTGCGCCCGCTCGAAGGCCGCCATCGCCTCCCGATCCAGGAAGTCCACGCCGCTGGAGCGCTCCACCCAGAGGTCGGCGATGCTCCCGTCCTCGCGCAGCACCACCGAGAGCTGCGTCACCCGATCCTTCCAGGCATAGACGTTGCCGGTGGGGTCGCGGACCCGGAGCACGCCGATGGGATCCCAGGTGCGCGCGACCGATCGCTTCACGCGGTTGAAGAAGGTCGCGTGCTTCCACTCGCGGGTGTTGAGGAAGGTGCCGTCGCCCTCCTCCACCCCCTCCACGTGATCGGGAGCGGGCCCGCCGACGATCCGGTCCACCACGGCTCCGCTGGGAAAGAGGCGGAGTTCCCCGAGCATCTCCCCGCCTCCCGCCTGCCCCTTCCCGTCGCCCTCGGCGTCGCCCTCCCCCAGCTCGATGCGGAAGCGGTCGGAGTTGCCCGCGATCTCGTCGGCGCCGCTCTGGTGAGGGAGGCTCCCCTCGCCCGGGCGCTGCTCCGGGAGCGAGATCCCGTCCCGGCGGTCCTGCGAAGGGATTTCGATGCGCGTCCGCCCCGGGGGCGTCCGGCGCCCCTCCCCCTCCCCGGGATCGCCCAGGGCGAGCGCCTCCGGCGCCCCCTCCCCGCGGGTCTCGGGGGGAGCCTCGCGCACGGTGTGCCGGGGCATGGTGACGGGCTCGCCCGCCCTCCGATCCCGGGCGATCGATTCGCGCTCGACCCGGTTGGACGTCTCCGCGGCGAAGCGCGCGTCGGGCGCCTCCTCGTCGTTTCCGGGCGCGACCTCCACGACCTGGCCGGGCGCCTTCTCCGGCTGGGATTCCTCCTGCTTCCGTGGGGTTTCCTTGCGGGCGCGGGAGGGCCGGCTCGGCTGGGGGAGGCCGGCCGCCTGGCGGGCTTCCGCCATGGCCGCGTCCCACGCCTCCCCCGGAATCTGCACCATCTCCACCGGCGGTGCGGGCGCCCGCTCGGCCGGCTCGAAGCGGAAGATCCCGGAGAAGAGGGGCACCGCCAGGAGGTGGGCCACGAGCGCGAGCGCAGCGGAGATCCCGAGCCTTCGCCGCAGCCTACGGCGCGCTCGAACGATCCGGCGCTCGCGAAGCTCGAGATCCACCATGCGAGAGACTTCCTCCGCTACGCCCTGCCCGACACGTGGCCGCAGCCCGTCCCATCTAGATTAAGGGGAAGTCCCGCGCCGGTCGAATCCCTTTGGAGGAGGCGACCGCCCGTCCGATCGCCGGGGCTTCGGGCTCGCGGTCAATACAGCCTTCGGAGTTCGGAGCCGGGGTAGTAGTGCTCGAGGATCGAGCGGTGGTCGGCGCCTCGCTCGGCCCTCCCGATCGCCCCCATCTGGCACATCCCCGCGCCATGCCCCCAGCCGGCGCCGCGGAATCGCCAGCGGCCCGGTAGCCGCTCGATCACGAAGAGCGACGACTCCAGATTGCCGAACAGCCGGCGAATCGTGAGCTCACCCCGGACCTCGACCTCCCCCTCCTCGCCCGAGAGGCGGAGACGCGTGGCCCGACCGGAGACGCCCCGGGCCCGCACATCCATCCCGGTGATGCGGCCGATCCCCAGCGAGGCGAGCTTCTCGTTCAGCGCGTCGTCGGAAAACTCCCTCGTCCACCGAAGCTTCTCCGGCCGGGCGAAGGAGGAGGCCCCGCACATCGCCCCCTCGGGGGAGGCGAGGAACTCCTCGAGCGGCGGCCTCGCCGACGCGGTGGAGAGATCCCAGACGTCCGGACGGCCCCGCAGGTGGGGATCGGGGGGCGTGCCCCAGACCGCGTCGGCGTCCTCGGTATGTCCGCCGCAAGTGGAAGAGTAGACCGTGTCGACCAGCCGTCCCGCCTCCCCGAAGAGGAGTTCGCCCCGCGTCTCCTCCACCGCGCGATTCGTCCGGGCGTGCTCGCCCCCGAGCCCCCGGTAGACCTGGCAGTGCTGCTCCGCGCAGAGGTGGAAGGGATCCGAGAGGTGGCGGGCGCCGATCTTGGCCAGGACCTCTCCGCGGGCCGCGACCGCCTGGGCGCGAAGCGCCGCCATGGGCGCGCTGGCGAAGATCTCGCTCGGCACGATGCCGCGGAGGAGGTCCTCCAGCCGCAGCAGATTCACCACCGCCGTCTTGCCCTCCGCGTCCACCGTCACGAAGAGGCCGTCCCGGTAGCTGCGGTCCTCCCGCCCGTGCCCCGCATAGCCGATGTCGTGCTCCACGCGCCGGACCGTGGCCGGTCCGGAGGGCTCCAGGTAGATCGCGTCCCGTGCCGAGTCGAGGAGCCGTCCCTCGGCGCCGCGGATCTCGATTCGGCCCGTCGCCCGAGCGACCACCTCCTCGACGATCTTCCTCCCCAGGTCCCCCTCGCCGATCCTTCGAAGCAGGGCCTCCGCGTGCTTGCGGGAT
>Ga0180216_1001095_pt1 | contig 25007 bp, 30 predicted proteins | sample eDN3rd37CBELigMG_FD_128879 | JGI IMG/M metagenome (GOLD analysis project Ga0180216, IMG submission 128879) | Enriched Miracle-Growth compost microbial communities from Emeryville, California, USA - eDNA 3rd pass 37_C BE-Lig MG (version 2)... ... | reverse complement strand
CGCCCATCTTCTCGAGCTGGGCATCCGCGATCGGCAATTGATGGCTTTGGCCGAGCTGCTCTCCAGGCCCGGCGGTGATGTGGTGGTGCCGGAAACCGCCTGATCAGGCGGCCGAGCGTGCGTTTATCGGCTCGGCGCCTTCGAGATCCCACACGGTCGTTATGCGGGCGAGTTCGTCAGCCGGTGTTTCGACGCGGAAAACGCGATCGGCGCAGTCAAGCGCGAGGCGGAAGCGCGAACGGCTGGTCGCGTCGGCAACGAGATCGCCGGACGAGCCTACCCACAACACCAGATGGCCTTTTGCGATGAGATAGAGTTCGTGCTCTTCGAGCGCAAAGCGCTCCAGGCTCTCGCCCACGAGCTGATAAGCCCGTCCCGAACGGCCGCGCCAGTTCACCCGACGCGTGGCGGTGGACATCAGTGCGATACTGTCGGTGGACGCTGCCATCTCGTGCTTTCCCTAGCTGCGCCGAATAGAGAACAAAACTAGAACTAAAATTGATCTATGTCAAGCATCGCGCGGAGACACATCTATATCTATGGATGTCGCTGGAGAACGTGTCAATATCTAGTGCTCTGCGCGTGCCGTCATATCCCGCAGGGCGTCAAGGCGCGCCCGCAGGTCTGCCGGCACCGGCCGATCGAGGCCCCGTTCGTCTGCGGCAAGGATCATCTGGTTGGTTTCCGTCTCGATGGCTTGCCTGAGGCGATCGAGGAAGACCTTGGGCGGCAAGCCCGGCTCGATCGCCGGGAGGAATTTGGCCTGCGCATTACCGGGCCAGAGTATCGGGCTGTTGCGACCCCAGAACAGGCCCGAATCGAGCGCCACGGGCACGACCGGCACCTTGAGTTCGTCATACATGCGCGCGACGCCGAAGCGATAGTCGGGTGGCGCAAGCGGTGCCTTGCGGGTGCCTTCCGGGAAAATGACGATGCGACAGCCGCGATCGATGGCGGCCCTGGCCTGCCGCATCATTTCGGGGATCGCCTCGGCACCCTTGGCGCGGTCGACTTCGATGCAGTCGAGCGAGCGCGCCGCCCAACCGAAGAAGGGAATGCGCATCAGCTCCTTCTTGACGATATAAGCCGGTCGGCCGGTATGGGGGAAAATCGCGAAAACGTCCCAATCGCTCTGGTGCTTGGCGGCAATGATGCAGCCGCCCTCCGGGATGTTCTCCTCGCCACTCACATTGGAACCCACACCTGCAACGACCCGCATCAGCCAGGTGTTGGAATGGCACCAATAGCTGGCAATGGCCCAGGTCAGGGGCGTGCGCCGCTTGACGATGATGCCGATGGTGCCAACGATGAGGGCAGCGATCACCGTCTGGCCGATGAAGAGAAGATAGAACAGGGCCGAACGAATGGCCTGGATGGCGGTCTTCACTGGTAAAATCGTCCTCCCGCCGGCACCGTCAGTCCGAGTCCTGCGACACTATCGGGCGGGCAATCGCTTGGCGAGGTGTTCAGGAGGTTTGTGACAGGAAACGGCGCACCGTCATGCGCGAGGTGATCGCCGTCAGCCCGGCAATGACGATCACCACCAGGGCAATGCCGATAATGCCGTCGAGACCGAGCACGAACTGGCCAAAGAAGATGCCGACCTGAGCGCTCGCCGCTTCCGGCACCATGCTGCCCACCGCGGTACCGACCAGCAGGAAGAAGAGGATCGCCGCAACACCGCCGATCACGCCGCCCCTCAGGCCGATGGCGAGGAACCGGCCCTGAAACTCGCCGGCAATAAAGCCGTTCGACGCGCCGATGAAGTGCAGTACGTCGACGATTTCGCGGTTCGAGGCCATGGTGCCGCGCGTGGCAAAGATGATGGCGAGCACCGTCGCCACCGCGATCAGCGCCAGGACCAGCAGGCCCGAGAGCACGATGGTGCCGGCCATGGTGTTGAGCTGCTGACGCCAGGCGGCATGGGTGTCGAGGCTCGCCCCTTTTATCGCCTGCAGGTCGCGTTCGAGACTGGGAATGTCGGCATCCACCGGATCGCTGAGTTCGACGGCGACAAGGCGCGGAATCTCGATTGCCGAAAGATCGAGGCCGGCACCAAGCCAGGGCTCGAGCAGGTCCTCGCTCTCTTCCAGCGAGAGCGCGCGCGCCGAGGCTACCCCTGGTGTCGCTTCGGCCAGAGAAACGGCGGTGCGCAGATTGCTCTCCATCACCTCGCCATCGACGGGGCGGATCTGGATGGTGACTTCACGGCCCACCTCCGCCGACCAGGAGATGGCGGATTTCTGCACCAGGACCACACCGCCGAGCGTTACCGCCGAAAGGAAGGTCATGATGGCGATCAGCAGCATCAGCGTACGGCCGGCGACGGATCGATCCGGCACGATGGGTGCGCCGCGATTGGGCAGGGGAATGCGCAAGGGCAGGCGATCGATAAGACTAGCCATGGATTTCGAGTTCGCCCTTGTTCAGCACCATGCGCGGGTAGGAGAAGCGATCGAGCAGCGGCAATTCGTGGGTCGCCAGAATTATGGTCATGCCCAGCGTGCGGTTGAGTTCGGCAAAAAGATGCACCAGGCGGGACGAGAGGTCGGGATCGACATTGCCGGTCGGTTCGTCCGCGAGCAGGACCTTGGGCCTTGCGATGACGGCACGGGCTATGGCCGCGCGCTGCTTCTCGCCACCCGAAAGCAGCGAGGGCAGGGCATCCATGCGCTCGCCAAGGCCAACCCAATCGAGAAGTTCGGTGACATTGCCGCGATATTCGCTCTCCGCCTGCCCCAATACGCGCAGCGGCAGGGCAACGTTCTCATAGGTCGTCAGATGGTCGAGCAGCCGGAACTCCTGGAAGACGATGCCGATATGCCGGCGCATCTGCAGCAGCCGATCCTGGGTGAGGTGCGAAACGTCCTCGCCGAACATGGTGACGCGCCCGCGCGTGGGTTTGAGCGAGAGCAACAGCAGGCGCAGCAACGAAGTCTTGCCGGCGCCAGACGGACCGGTGAGGAAATAAAACGTGCCCGGCTCGATCTTGAACGTCAGGTCACGCAGGATTTCCGGACCATTGCCATAACGCAGGCCGACGTCGGAAAACTCGATCAATGCACGGCGTCCTTGAAGTTGGGCAGGGCGAATCAGGCTCGCTTGGCATCATAGCAGGCACAGGGTCGGCTATGAGGTCTAGCGCGCCTTTGGGTGTGGATTGCGACGCAATTGTGGTCGGCGCTGGTCACCAGACTTTGAGGAGTGTTAACTCGCCGGCTCTAAGGTCGGGCAAATCCTGTTCCTTAGCCGCTTCATGATCATAACCTGCCCACATTGCCAGACGCGATACCAGGTGACCTATGAGGCCATAGGCGCGGCCGGGCGCAAGGTTCAATGCGCCAATTGCCACAGGGATTGGCAGGAGCAGGCGGCCGAGCCGGCCTCGCATCAGGTAGATGACGCCGTGTTCGATTCGCTCGCCGAAGATGGCCTCGACGAAGCTATGGCGTCCGAAGAGCGTGCGGTTGCCGTCGAAGTCGCCGAGCATTTGGCAGACGAGGAACGGCGCAAGCAGGGCGAGGCTGTCGCCGCGCCGGCTGTCCATGCAGAGCAATTGCGCCGCCGCGAGCGCGCCTTTCTGCGCCGGCGCAAATCGCTGACACGTGGACTGCCCATGGCGCGCATGCGTCGTCTCATGCGCGTTCTCGTGCTTGGGGCGCTGGCGCTGATCCTCGTTGGCGCCTATTTCGGTCGGATCGGCATCGTGACGCGGTTTCCCGCGCTTGCCGGGATCTATGAGGCCGTCGGGCTGCCGGTCAATGTTATCGGGCTCGATTTCACAGAGGTCGAGACGGTGCGCTCACTGCGCGAGGGGCGCGAGTATCTTACCGTGAAGGCGACCATTGCCGGCCTTGCGACGCGTGCCAGGCCGGTGCCGCCGGTGCTGGTGACGCTAACGGATGCAGCGGGCCAGTCGCTCTATCAGTGGAGCGTGACAGCGCCGGTGCGCACGCTGATCGTCGGCGAAAGCGTCGACATCGAAACACAATTGGCCATGCCGCCGGCAGGGGCCAAGAGCGTTCGCCTGACCTTTGGCGAGCGCGCCGAAACGACGAGTGCGGTCGCCGCACCGGAGCAGAACGAGCAGCAAGGAGCACCGTAGATGGCGAGAATTCTCGTGGCCGAGGACGACGATTCGGTGCGCACCTTCGTCGAAACGGCATTGCGTCTGAAAGGACATGAGGTGCTGGTCGCTGAAGATGGCGGGTTGGCGGCCGAAACCATGGCGGCCGAGCAGGGGCGTTTCGACCTCCTGCTCTCGGACATCAAGATGCCGATCATGGACGGCATCGCCCTCGCACTCGATGTCGGCGCGCGGTTCCCCGACGTCACCATCCTGCTGATGACCGGGTTTGCCGATCAGCGCGAGCGCGCCCATGGGCTCGATGCGCTGATCTACGACGTCATCACCAAGCCGTTTTCGCTCGCCGAACTGATGAACAAGGTCGACGATGCGCTTGCCGGAAAGCCGGTGGAGGTGGTCTCGCTGGCGCGGTGGGCGATGGAGGGCTAGAGCCAGTCCGGCACGCTGTCGAGCTCGATCAATTCGTCGAGCGAGCGGCGCGGGCGGATGACGTGGTATTTATCCCCATCGACAAGGACCTCGGGCACCAATGGGCGCGAATTGTAGGTCGAAGCCATGACCGCACCATAGGCGCCCGCGCTCATGACCGAGAGCAGGTCGCCTTCCATGACACCGGCAATGGTGCGGCCTTTGGCGAGATAGTCGCCGGTCTCGCATACGGGTCCGACAATGTCGGCAGTGATCGGCGCCAGGTTCGAGGGATTGACCGGCACGATATCGTGATGGGCCTCGTAGAGCGTGGGGCGGATGAGATCGTTCATCGCCGCATCGACGATGACGAAATTGGTCCCACCCTGCTTCACATATTCGACCCTGGTGACGAGGATGCCGGCATTGCCGACGAGCAACCGGCCGGGCTCGATGATGAGCTTGCAACCCAGTTGCCCCACCTTGTCGCGCACCACCGCGGCATAGGCCTGCGGATGTGGCGGGGCCTCCTGGCCGGGGTCATAGGGAATGCCTAGGCCACCGCCGACATCGACATGCTCGATCGTGTGACCGTCGGCCCGAAGTTCGGTGACGAGTTCGGCCAATAATTGGAACGCATTGCCGAAGGGTTCGAGATCGGTGATCTGGCTGCCAATATGCATGTCGACACCGACTGCCTCGACATTGGGCAGCTCGGCGATGCGATGATAGACGGCGCGCGCGCGGCCATAGGGAATGCCGAATTTGTTCTCGGCCTTGCCGGTCGAAATCTTGGCGTGGGTACGTGCATCGACGTCAGGATTGATGCGCACCGAAAGGCGCGCCGAAAGCCCCATATCGGCAGCGACCATGGAGAGCCGTTCGAGCTCGGGCTCGCTCTCGACATTGAAGCAGTGAATGCCTGTTTCAAGCCCGCGCCGTATCTCGGAAACGGTCTTGGCGACCCCGGAAAAGACGATCTTATGGGGCGGAATACCTGCAGACAGCGCCCGCTCCAGCTCACCGAGTGAGACCACGTCCGCCCCGGCGCCTTCGTTGGCCATCAGCTTCAACACCGCCTGGTTGGAGTTGGCCTTCATTGCATAGGCGAGGAGCGTCGGGATGCCTTCGAAAGCATCCCTGACCACCCGCACGTGACGGCGCAGCGTCGCGCTGGAATAGACGTAGAACGGCGTTCCAACCGCCGCGGCGAGGTCGTTGATGTCGACGTCCTCGGCATAGAGGACGCCGTCGCGGCGTTCGAAATGGTGGACCATCTACTCGACTCCACCCTCGCCATGCCCATGGCGGCGCTTGCCGAGTGCAAGCGGCTCGTGTTCTTTACCGGTCAAAACCGACTTCCAGCGCGCCGCTTGCGCCAGCACGTTCTCGGGTGCAGTGCCCCCATAGCTCTTGCGGGCGGCGACCGAAGCTTCGACAGTCACGACCTTGTGGATGCGGCTATCGATGCGCTCGTCGATCGCCTTGAAATCTTCGATTGTGAGGCCTTCGAGCCCGCATCCCTTGGCCTCCGCCGCGGCAACGATGCGGCCGGTGATGTGATGTGCATCGCGGAAGGGAATGTTGACTTCGCGCACCAGCCAGTCGGCAATATCGGTTGCAGTTGAAAAACCGGCGCTCGCCGCGGCACGCATCGCCTCGCGGTTAACGGTGAGGTCGCGGACCATGCCGGTCATCGCCGCGAGCGAGAGCGACAGCGAATCGAGCGCGTCGAAGGCGACTTCCTTGTCTTCCTGCATGTCCTTGGAATAGGCGAGCGGGAGGCCCTTCATCACCACCAGAAGGCTGGTCAACGCGCCAATGATGCGCCCGATCTTGGCGCGGATCAGTTCGGCGGCATCGGGATTGCGCTTCTGCGGCATGATCGAGGAGCCGGTGGTGAACTTGTCCGAGAGCATCACGAACCGGAACTGGGCCGAGCTCCAGATCACCAGTTCCTCGGCAAAACGCGACAGGTGCATGGCGCAGATTGCGCCGGCAGCCAGTGTTTCGAGGATGAAGTCGCGGTCTGACACAGCATCGAGCGAATTGGCGGTCGGACGGTCGAAATCCAGGGCTTTCGTCGTCATGTCGCGGTCGATGGCATAGGGAGTTCCGGCCAGGGCAGCCGAGCCGAGCGGGTTCTCATTGAGGCGCTTGCGCGCGTCCTCCAGCCGTCCGGCGTCGCGCCCGAGCATCTCGACATAGGCGAGCAGATGATGGCCGAAGGTCACCGGTTGGGCGCTCTGAAGATGAGTAAAGCCGGGCATGATGGTCTCGCCTTCGGCTTCGGCGCGCTCAGTGAGCGAAAGTTGCAGCGTGCGAACCTGGGCGACAAGCATATCGATGGCGTCACGCACATAGAGGCGGAAATCGGTTGCCACCTGATCATTGCGCGAGCGGGCTGTGTGCAGGCGTCCTGCAGCATCGCCGATCTTCTCGCGCAGGCGTGCTTCGACGTTCATGTGAATGTCCTCGAGTGCGCGCGAGAACGTGAAGCTGCCGGTCTCGATTTCGGCGAGCACCTCGTTTAGACCAGCGATGATGGTGTCACGGTCCGCCTGCGTCAGAATGCCGGTCTCGGCAAGCATGTTTGCATGCGCTATCGAACCGGTAATGTCCTGGCGGTATAGACGCTTATCGAAGCCTATCGAGGCGTTGATTTCTTCCATGATGGCGTCGGGGCCGGAAGAAAAACGCCCGCCCCACATGCGATTGCTCAATTGCAGCGTCCTCGTGGATTGATCTGGAGTTAGAAGGTGACGCAAACCAACGCCCCCCAGCCCGAGAAATCGCCGCTGCCGCGGCTGGTCCTGATCCTGGGGATCGCGATTATGGGGGTTGGTATATCGGCCTGGGTATTCCTTAGCAATGCCGAGCCGCGGGCCCGCGAATGTCCCGCGCAGACCGAGGCGGGCCAAGCGCTCGATGCTGCGGCGGTCGGGGAACTAGCCGCCCTCAACGGCACTGGCGAGGGGCGTGGCTACAGAAGCCTCACCTTCAAAAATGCCGAGGGCATGGACACTTCGGTCGCGGCATTCTCCGGCAAGCGGCTGCTCGTCAACTTCTGGGCAAGCTGGTGCGTGCCCTGTCGCGAGGAAATGCCGGCCCTCGATGCAATCGCGGCCAAATACAACTCCGACACGTTCATGGTGCTGCCGATCAATCTCGACATGGGCGCCGACGGGCTCGACAAGGCCCGGGCCTTCATGGAAGAAGGCGGGTTCACGCATCTGCCGCTCTATGCCGACAACACCTTCGCCGCCTTCGAGCGGCTGAAAACCGAGGCCGTTGCCGTCGGCCTGCCGGTCTCGCTGCTCCTTGATGAAAGCGGCTGTGAGCTCGCAGTCCTGCCAGGTCCGGCCGCATGGAACCATCCCGATGGCGAGGCTGTGGTCGAGGCGCTGATCGCGCTTTAACGCCCATGTGCGTGCAGCCGACTCACCTTGCGGGTGATGTTTGGTCACAAGCCAGCAGCGCCGCATCGGGTCTGGTGCCGGATATCTGCGCGCTCAGGCCTTCTTGTCGATGACGTGCTGGCTCGGCCGCATCTCTTCCACGGCCAGGCGTTCGGCGATCTCGTTTTCGCTTTCGCCGCGCAGCAGGGCGACGAGGGCAAGGCGTGATTGCAGCGAGACGGCTTCAGCCGTCGCGAGACGGTGGACGATTAGGTTGATGTCGACGGGTGGAAGCGGGCCCATGGCGGATCACGCCTGCTTGTCTACGCGGATGCCCTGGCCCGGCGGGGGTGCGGCCCTGACTGCGTCTTCGATCATGGTGACGAGATTTGCCTGCATCTCATGGTTCTTCTTGACCATGGTGATGGCGAGGGAGTGGCGCGTATTGGCAGTTTGCACCGCGGCGAGCTGGGCTGTCAGGTCGGTGTCCATGGTCTGGCCTTTCAGGCGCGACGCACTACAGCATATCCGGGATAAGCCTAAGGGAGGGACGTAAAGGAATTCTTGCACGAATGCCGGGCTACCGGCGCTGCGCAGAGCCCGCTAGCGGCCACCAAGCAGCGCTACGTCGCGGCGCTTCAAGCCAATGGCGAGCAAGATGCCGGCAACAAATCCACCCAGATGTGCCCACCAGGCGACCTGTCCCTGCGGATCGACGATGAGATAGAAAACCTGCGTCGCGATCCAGACACCCAGCATCCAGAAGGCCGGCAGCGGCAGGGGGATTGGTATGACGATGCGGGCGAGCACGAAGACCCGCGCATGTGGGTAAAGCAGGACATAGGCGCCCATGACGCCGGCAACCGCGCCGGATGCACCGATCAGCGGACCGTTACCGTCGAGGTTGAACGCGAGATGGGTAAGCGCCCCCAAAGCCGCACAAGCCAGATAGAAGACGAGGAAGCGCAGATGACCCATGGCGTCTTCGACATTGTCGCCGAAGATCCACAGGAACAGCATGTTGCTGAGCATGTGTAGCCAATCGGCGTGCAGGAAGGCGTAGGTGACGAGATTGGCCCAGTCCGGCAGCCATGCGACGGGTTGGGGATAGAGGTCGCGCACGACGATCGGAATCATGCCGAAGCTGATCGCCACATCCTCGAAGGCGAGCGGGGGCAGCAGCGACTGCCAGAAAAAGATCAGCGCTGTCACCGCCATCAGCCCGTAAGTGATGTAGGGGAATTTGACGTGACGGATCGGGTTGGTGTCGTGAAGCGGGATGAACATCTTGCCTCGCCCCGCCTCCGGACTATTGCGACTGAGTAAAGCTGCCGGGGACCCAAAGCACGTCATTGTCGCCATTGTCATTGGCGTGGCGCCCGAGCACGAACAGCAGGTCCGAGAGCCGGTTGAGATAGATCAGCGCCTGCGGGTTGACGTCGGTTTCCACACTCGCGAGTTCGGCAACGATACGCTCGGCACGGCGGGTAACGGTACGCGCAATGTGAAAGGCGACGGAAAGCGGTGTGCCGCCGGGTAACACGAAGCTCTTCAAGGGGGCGAGATTCTCGTTGGCAGCATCGATTTCGCGTTCAAGCCACTCGGTTTGGGCCGGGGTTATGCGCAGCGAAGGGGTGTTAGTGTCGTCCTCGCCGGGAGTGGCGAGATCGGAACCAAGATCGAAAAGGTCGTTCTGGATACGCGCAAGAATACGATCGATGCGCGGCATGCCATGGGTCGAAAGCCGGGCCTGGCCGATAAAGGCGTTGGCCTCTTCGACGGTGCCATAGGCGTCGACGCGCAGGTCATATTTGGCCCGGCGCGGACCGCGCACAAGCCCGGTGGTGCCATCATCGCCGGTGCGTGTATAGATCTTGTTGAGCTTGACCATCAGGCCCCACCGCGTCCGAAGAAGAAGAGGGCCGCCAGCAGCAGCACGAGGGCAACGGCCTGGCCGATGACACGCAGGCGCATCAGCTTCTGGCTGGTATTGCCGGGGCCGCCCTTGACCATGTTCCACAGGCCCATGCCGAGAACGGCGACGACAAAGAGCAGCGCGAGGGCGATGAAGATGTTGAGCAGGACTTCCATGAATTTCCCTCGATGTTGCCGGGTTCTGCACCCTGAATCGCGTTAGCCGCCGATATAGCTCGTCAGGCCATCGGCCAGTGCGTCATAGATGGCACGGATTCGGTGGCTGGTGAACAGTTCGCGGTGGCTGGTGAGCCAGACTTCCAGCGGAGAAATGCGCATCTGCGGCAATAGCGCGCGCATGCCGGCGGTTTCTGCCACCAAGGGACCCTGGCCAAAACTGATGCCGAGCCCGGCGCGAGTCAGTTCCCAGCAATGGGTTTGACTGTCCGAGCGCAGGCGGAAATCGTCGCGCTTGAAGTCGATGCCGAAGTCCCGGGCCGTGCGGATGATCAGGTCCGAACGGTCGAAGCCGATGAGGTCGTGCTCGAAGAGGTCCGGGATCGATTCAGGTGTGCCGCGGCGTTGCAGATAACTTTCATGGGCGCAGCAGATGATGGGGATCTCGCCCAGCCGCTTCGTCACCAGTTCGAGCTGGGTGGGACGGAACATGCGGATGGCGATATCGGCTTCACGCAGCAGCAGGTTCTCGGTGGAATCGGACGGTACGATCTCGATGGCGATCGCCGGATAGGTCTCGCGGATGGTCTTGAGCAGTCGCGGCAACACATAGTTTGAAATCATCGCGGAAGCCGTGATGCGCACAGTACCACCAGGGTCAGGCTGGGCACCTTCGGCACGGATGGCGGCTTCGGCGAGCGCCTGACGGGCAGCCTCGACGGGCTCATAGAGGCGCAGCGCGGTCTCATTGGCCCTGAGGCCGTTCAGGGTGCGCTCGAAGAGGGTGATTCCCAGATTTTCTTCGAGCGCCTCGACATGCCTGCCTACGGTCGGCTGCGATAGACCAAGCTTGCGGGCGGCAGCTGATAGCGAGCCTTCCGCCACCACTGCAGCGAAACTGCGCCACAACGCCCAGTCGGGCTCAATATTCATTTATGAATGGCCTGGCTTCATGTTTTGCAGATTTTTCTACAGTAGTGAATGAAAGATGCTCGGTCCATCGAAAGATGGAGATCGATGATGAGCAAGGGCAAGGTTACCGTTCTGGGTATCAACGGCCATATCGGCCACTACGCCGCCGTGCAGTTTCTAAAGGCGGGATGGGACGTCACCGGCTTCGGGCGCAGCAACCGGCGCCCCATTGAAGGTGTACGGTTCGTCAAGGGCGATGCAGTGAATGTTGCCGACATAAAGGCTGCGGTCAAGGAGGCCGAGGTCGTGGTGCAGGCCCTGCACCTTCCCTATGACAAATGGACCAATGGCCGCGCCGAGGCGCAGCTGGCCAATGTTCTTGCAGCCCTTGGCGAAGGCAAGACGCTGGTGTTTCCGGGCACCATCTATAACTACGCCGCCACCGACCGCTACGTCACGCCGTCGACGCCACAACATCCGGAGGCGCCTCGCGGGGCGATACGTGTGCGGCTGGAGGATATGTTGCGCGAGGGTTCTCGAGCGGGCCGTTTCCAGACGCTGATCGTACGCGCGGGCGATTTCTACGGCCCCCACAACACCGGTGAGTGGTTCGAGCAAGCCATGCTGATGGACCGCGCCAAGGGCAAGATCTACCATATGGCGGACTTGCCTTTACGCCACGCTTGGGCCTATCTGCCCGATCTCGGCGCGGCATTTGCGCGTGTTGCTGAGCAGCGTGCAGATTTGGGCATGTTCGAGAATTTCCACTTTGCCGGCAATTTCGTCAGTCATGCCGAGATGATGGCCGCAATCCGCAAGGTGGCACCTCCGCTTGCGCCGCATCCATTGCCCTGGCACGTGCTCAAGGCAATCGGATTGGTGATGCCGGTGATGCGCGATATCGTGAAAATGCGCTACCTGTGGGATAACGAGATGGAACTCGTCGATCCGCGGCTCGATGCACTTCTGGGACCAGATTTCGGTACACCATTCGAGACCGCGGTTGAGCGAACGGTCGAGCAGTTCTTTTCCGAGACCGTAGCGGCCTGAGGCATCAGCCGGAGGATATGCGGGCAAAGCCAAGTCGCCGTCTTACGTCCTGCGCAGTCAATCCCGCCTCGCGCAAATCGCGCAGGCTTTCTGCGCCGCGCGACTTGGCTAGCTTCTCATCGCCGTCGCGGATCAGGTCGTGGTGGCAGTAGAGCGGGGCCGGAAAGGCGAGCAAGACCTGCAACAGGCGATGAAGATCGGTCGCGTGATAGAGGTCCATGCCGCGGGTGATGTGGGTGACGTTCTGAAAGGCGTCATCGACCACAACCGAGAGATGATAGCTCGTTGGCGTGTCTTTGCGCACGATCACTGCATCGCCCCACTTCTCCGGCTCTGCGGGACGCTCTGTCATGGTGCCTTCGAGCGAGAACTGTGAAACGGTGATTGGTCCCGTCATCGCACGCGCACGGGCATTGTCGACGCGCCATTGATGCGCAAGTCCGGATGCCAGCCGCGCTTTCCGCTCGGCGCGCGAGAGGTGCCGGCAAGTGCCGGGATAAAGCGGGGCGCCATCGGGATCGGTGGCGCTGGCGCGCTCGGCAATCAGCTTACGCGTGCAAAAGCAGGGATAGAGCAGGTCCATGGCTCCAAGGCAATCGCAGGCCTGCGCATAGGCCGGAAAGCGCTGCGATTGGCGCAGCACTGGCTCGGGCCAGGTGAGGCCGAGCCAAGCCAGGTCCTCGCGTACGCCCAGGTCGAATTCGGGTTTACAGCGCACCTGGTCGATGTCTTCCATGCGCAGCAGAACGGTGCCGCCCAGAATTTCGGCCGCCCTCCAGGTGAATAGGGCGGAATAGGCGTGCCCGAGATGCAGCCTCCCATTGGGGCTTGGCGCAAATCGCAGTATCGGGCTCATGGACATGGTCATCAGCTAACATGCACGACAAGGCTTGGACAGGGCGGCTTGATTCCAACGCGGTGCTGGATACGCATCTCGACGCGCTGGTTGACCGCGATCCGCGGCTTGCCCGCATCCGTGAGCAGGCCGGATCGTTCCCGGTGCGGATCAATCCGGTCGGGTTCGAAGGCATGGCCAAGATCATCTGCGGCCAGCAATTATCGGTTGCGAGTGCTCGCGCCATTTGGGGGCGGTTTGAGCGTCTTGCCGGTGCGCTCGATCCGACAGGGTATCTGGCGCTCGACGAGGCGAGCGTGCGGGCTACCGGCTTTTCGCTCGCCAAATACCGTAGCGTGCGGGTTATTGCCGAGGCGATCATTGCCGGTACGCTGGACTTTGCCCACGTCGAGACACTGCCGGCCGAATCCGCGGTCGCATATCTGACCGCACACAAGGGTATTGGGCCATGGACGGCCGAGATCTATCTCATGTTCTGTGCCGGGCATGCGGACATCTTCCCTGCTGGGGACCTGGCGCTGCAAAAGGCCGTGGCACATGCGATCGGCCTTGACGCTCGGCCTTCGATCAAGCAGTTGGTGGAGATCGCCGAGGGCTGGTCGCCGCATCGCTCGGCAGCGGCACTGCTCTTCTGGCGCTACTACGCCGCAATCCGCGACAGGGAAGGGATCATCCTCTGACCTCCAGGCTTTCAGGACCGATGCTCGCACCCAAATCCGGCGCGGCGCCGAAGCGGGCGGTGGTGCTGCTGCATGGCTACGGCTCGGACGGCAATGATCTGATCGGGCTCGCCCCCTATTGGCAGCCGATCCTGCCCGATGCGCTGTTCGTCTCGCCAAATGCGCCGGAGCCCTGCGACGATTTGGCGACGGGCTATCAATGGTTCCCAATCGACTATGACGGTGACGTGCTGGCCAGCCGTCAGGAGGGCGTCATTGCGGCGCGTCCGGTATTAGTGCAGTTCCTGGAGGAACTCTGGTCAGAGACGCGGCTGCGTCCAGAGGACACCATTCTCGCCGGCTTCAGCCAGGGCGCGATGATGGCGCTGCATACCGGGCTTTCCCTTCCCCAACCGCTGATGGGGATCATCGCATTTTCCGGCGCATTCTTGCCGCCGGAAGGGTTCGGCACGGCGCCTGACTATCCGCCGGTCTGTCTCGTCCATGGTGACATGGATACGGTTGTCGATCCCTCGCTGAGCGCCGAGGCCGACAGGATCCTGAAGGCTGCCGGCGTGTCGGTGCGCTGCCATATCTCGCGCGGCACCGCCCATGGCATCGCGCCGGACGGGTTCGCCTTCGCCTCGGATTTCATTTCCAGCATCGCTGGCACACAATAGTTTGCAGCTTTGCTGTACCCGCTTCACAGCGGTGTCACAAACGGCTTAGTATAAGAACGCTATGGACTTGACTGATTCCCGCTTCGGGAGACTCAAGTGACGATCCATGTGTCGCCTGAGACCTGTCCCGCTCTCGTGCTGAACGCCGACTTCCGTCCGCTCAGCTACTATCCTCTCTCTTTGTGGTCGTGGCAGGATGCGATCAAGGCTGTCTGCCTCGATCGGGTAAACATCGTTTCCCAATATGACACGACCATCCACAGCCCCAGCTTCGAGATGCGGCTGCCGAGCGTCGTCTCGCTCAAGGAATATGTAAAGCCCGCCAAGCATCCCGCGTTCACCCGCTTCAACGTGTTTCTGCGCGATCGCTTTCAGTGCCAGTATTGCGGCAGCAAGGACGACCTGACTTTCGACCATGTCATCCCCCGCTCAAAGGGCGGGCGCACCACCTGGGAGAATGTCGTTGCCGCCTGCGCCCCGTGCAATCTGCGCAAGGCCAATCGGATGCCGTGGGAGATCAATATGTTCCCGCGGCAGAAGCCGTATCACCCAACGGTTTTCGATTTGCACAACAATGGCCGGGCCTTCCCGCCCAACCACCTGCACCAGAGTTGGCTCGACTACCTTTACTGGGATATCGAGCTCGAACCGTAGGCTCAGGGCGGTCGTCTTGCGCCCTCTCCTCGTGCCTCTGCGGCCGATCTATCTCAGGTGAACGAAACGGCGCTTTTTGATCGGTTTACCATAATGCTTGCTTATCCTCGTGCTTGCCCCATTGCGGGCACGATGGGGCGGCAGTAAGCGGCTCCTGCCGTGTCAAATTGCCAAGGAAGCCCTGATGCCGTTCTCCGCCACGCTGAAGCCCGCCCTTCGCCGACTGCCGCATGTCGCAGCGGTCAGTCTGTTTGCCGGGACGCTGGCGGCCTGCAGCGGGTTTGGCGGTAGCGGCAGCCCGACGGCGCTGCCGGTCGGACTTTCGACGCCGATGGACCAGCCCGGCGCCCAGCTCGATGCGGCGCAGGCGCTCGGCATCGTCAATGCCTATCGCGCCAGCGTGGGGGCTCCGGCGCTCACGGCAGACGCGAGCCTTACCGCTACCGCGCAAACGCTTGCCAACCAATATGCCTCGAGCGGCATCGCACCGGCTGCACCGGGCAATGCGGTGGCGATGCGCCTCAGCGCCGGTTATTCCACGTTTGCCGAGACCTTCTCAGGGTGGCGCAACAGCCCGGCGGATGCGGCCGTGTTGGCCGAGCACGGTGCTACGCGCGCGGGCGTCGCCGTCGCCTACACGCCTAACTCCACCTATGGCGTGCATTGGGTGCTGCTGCTTGGAAACTGAACCGGAACTCGTCGACGCTCGCGGGCTCAAATGCCCACTGCCAGTGCTGCGCATGGAAAAACGCCTGGCCGCGTTGGGGCCGGGCGAAAGGCTCTACGTGCTCGCCACCGATCCGATGGCCAGGATTGATATTCCGCTCTACTGCCGACAGAACGGCCATGAACAGACGCTGACCGAAGAGGATGGCGTCATGCGCTTTTCGATCGTGAAGGGCGCGGCCTAGTCTAGAGCTGCGGAGGTCTCGGGACCGGGAAGGGGATGTTGCCCGTTACGGGCACGGCTTCCAGCTCCGGGCGCAGGTCCGCCGCCTCGATCTCGTCGTCTTCGACCGCCGCATAGACCGGCAGATGGAACGGGCGCGGGCGCGGCATCGGGATATTGTCACGGATACGCCCGAGATCAGTGGCGGCATAAGTCAGTGCCGGCACGTCCCCATCGAGAAAGCTCGGCTGGCCTTCCAGGCCCATTGGAAACTCGGCTTCCTTGGCCGCTTGGTATTCCTTGGCGCCGGCGCCGCAGATGTAGGGGCGCATGTCCATCGGCGCGCCGCCCGGATCATTGGCAATGTTGAGTATATTCTGCCCGGTGCCTCGCGTTTCCCCGGAAAATGCACTCAGGATCAGCGCTGCAGTGCGCTCATTGCGGTCGCGTGCCGAGGCGCCACCCAGCAGGACTGCCATAACCCGGCGTCCGTCGCGTTCGACCGTCGCGACGATGTTGAGGCCGGAGGAGCACACATAGCCGGTCTTCATGCCGGTAGTGCCGGGAAACGAAGTCAGCAGTTCGTTTTGCGATTCATAACGATGCTTGCCGAGCGTCACTTCCTCGGTGGCAAAGATCGGCGCGTATTGCGGATAGTTCTGTAGAATATAGAGCGAGAGAACGGCTAGATCGCGGGCCGAGGTCACCTGCGCTGGGTCGTGCAGGCCGTTCGGGTTGGCATAATGGGTTGCCGTCAGACCCATGCGGCGCGCTGCATCGTTCATCATGGCGACGAACTCGGCTTCGCTGCCGCCAACGGTCTCGGCGATAGCCACGGCAATGTCGTTGGCGGATTTGACCAGCAGTACATAGAGCGCGTCCTTGAGACTGAGCGCACTGTCGACCGGCAGTCCGGATTTGCTCGGCGCCTGATTGACCGCATTGCGCGACAGGATCACCGGCGTCTCAAGGCTCACATTGCCGCGTTCGATCTGCTCGAAGGTGACGAAAGCAGTCATCAGCTTGGTGAGCGAGGCGGGGTGCCATGGGCGTCCGGCGTCCTCCGCTTTCAGGACTTCGAGCGTGTCCATATCCAGCAGCAGCGTCGGATTGGCGCTGACTGGCAAGGCGATGAGGGTGAGGAGGAGAGCGAGGGCAAGGCCGAGGCGCCGGGCAAATTGCACGAGTCTGGGCTCCAGCATGGAATGGAATTGGATGCTCTCCTTATCAGCCGTGCAACGCGGCCTCAATGTGGCGCGTGCGCGCCTGACACTGTTTTGATGCGCAAGGACAACGCCGTCCTGCTGACAAGAACTGGCAAGATGTACCGATAGCCTCACGAAACCACGCGAACACGGAGACACAAGATGACGAAGATGGTCACTATTCTCACGCAAGGCTATGCCGATTGGGAGACGGCTTTGCTCAACGCCGCAGCGCGTAGCTACTACGGCATCGAAACGAAATTCGCGACACCGAGAGGCGCTCCGGTGACGTCGTCGGGTGGCCTGACAGTCACGCCTGATCTTGCCATCGAAGATATCGATGTCGACGACATAGACGTGCTGCTCGTCAATGGCGGCTCGGCATGGGAGCAAGCGGATGCACCGGATGTGTCCGAGGTGATTCGCAAGGCCGTATCCGGTGGCAAGATCGTCGGTGGCATCTGCGCCGGGACGGTGGCACTCGCGCGTGCCGGTGTGCTCGACAATGTCCGGCATACGTCAAACTCGGCCGATACTCTGGCGCAGACGCAGTACAAGGGCGCAGCCCTTTATCAGGATGTGCCGAGGGCGGTCAGCGACAAGCGCATCATCACCGCACCAGGCACCGCGCCCGTGAGCTTCATGAGCGCTGTGATGGAGGCGCTTGGGCTCAAGGACGAGAATTTGGACTTCTATCTCGGCCTTCACGCGGCAGAGCACCGCGCGGCTGCCTAGTCTAGACCGGGAGCATCAACGTGGTCGAGCGGCTGATTTTTTCCCAGAGCGGCAGGTCGACCGAGGACGTGCCGACATGCAAGGTGAAATCGCCGGCTTCGAGCAGCCAGTGACGGGCGGCCGTGGAGTAGAAGGCGAAGGCGCGAGCCTCGAGGGCAAGGGTTACGGTGCGGCTTTCGCCCGGTGCAAGAATCACTTTGGTGAAGGTCTTAAGCTCCTTGGCGGGACGCTCGGCAGAAGCCACCGTGTCGCTGACATAGAGCTGGATGACAGTTGAACCCGGTCGTTGACCGATATTGGCGACCGCCAGCGATACGCTGACGGTACCGTCGGCTTCGAACCGGGTATCGTCGATCTCGAGATCGGATAGCGCAAAGCTCGTATAGGAAAGGCCGAAGCCGAAAGGGAAGAGTGGCGCGATGGCGTGCTTTTCATAGTGGCGATAACCAATGAAGACGCCTTCAGCGTAGCGCACCTTGCCGTCAAGGCCCGGATAGATCTCGCTGTTCAGGCTATGGGTCGGGTTGTCCGACCATTTGACGGGAAAGGATTGCGGCAGGCGACCGCCGGGTTCGGCCGCGCCGGTTAGCACATCAGCGATGGCATTGCCCGCTTCCTGGCCGGGATACCAGGCTTCGAGCACGGCGGTGACGTTACCGAGCCATGGTATTTCGACGGGCCCGCCTGTCTGCAGGACGACGATGGTGTTTGGGTTGGCCTTTGCAATCGCGGAGACAAGTTCGTTCTGCCGGCCTGGCAGGGTGATGCCGTCGAGATCGCTGCCTTCGGCGTCCCATTCGCCATTGCGCCCGACAAAGACGATGGCTGTTGCCGCGGCGGTGGCAAGGGCCACGGCTTCATCGATGGCTTCGTCGCCCAGCGGATAGCCGATGCCGGCGGCGAAGGCAGCGATGCCGAGATGGTCTGCGGGCCGGGAGGCAAACTCGATGGTAATCTCGTAGGTGCGGTCGGCTTCAAGGCCTATGGTGCCGATGACCTCGTCGCACCCCTCCTCGAAGAAGGTGCGGCCCTTGCGCCAATCGGTCCAGGCATCGGCAATCAGCGTGCCGTCGAGATAGATGCGCGAATAGCCGGCGCTATAGATGCCGACGCGGTGTTCGCCGGTGTGTTCCGGCGTATAGGTGCCGGTGAGGCGGGCCGAAAACACCGAGGGGTCGACCTTGCCATCGGCGACATACCCTGCCCAGAAGGCCTGTGCCTCCTCCTGGATAGCGGTGTGAACCGATGGCCCCGCGAGCCGGTCATTGTCGAAATAGTCGACACGGAAGCGCCCCTTCAGCAGCGGCTCGAAGCGGTTGTTGGTGCAGCCCTTTGCGTAGCTCAGGCGCTCCTCGCCGAGGGCGGCCACCAGGCCTGCCCACGGGCTGATGCGGTAGTGCGGGTTGAGTTGGGCGCTGCCGCCGCCCATGATCTGCGCGGTCCTGGCATTGGGGCCAATGACGGCGATACGGCCGCTGCCAGAAAGGGGCAACGCGCCTTCGTTCTTCAACAGTACGGCAGCCTCGGCACCGGCGCGGCGGATGAGCGCGCGGTGCTCGGGGCGATCGTCGGCGCGTTCCTCGAACGGGCTGGTGTCTTTCAGCGCCCCGGTACGGTCCATCAGGCGCAGCATGTTGAGCGCGCGGGCGCGTATTGTTTCGGGTTTGACCCGTCCCTCGCGCACGGCCGCTACCAGTTTTTCGCCGCGAAACCGCGACGGGCCGGGCATTTCGAGGTCAAGTCCGGCATTGACGGTCTCGACGGTCGAGTGCGAGCCGAACCAGTCGGACATGACGATGCCGTCGTAGTTCCATTCGTGGCGTAGGACTGTGGAGAGGAGCCAGGTGTGCTCGGAGGCATAAGTGCCGTTGAGCTTGTTGTAGGCGCTCATAATGGCCCAGGTTCCGGCCTTTTTGACCGCCCACTCGAAGGGGATAAGATAGACTTCGCGCAGCGTTCGTTCGTCGATTTCGGAGGAGATTGTCGTGCGTTCGCTCTCCGTTTCGTTGCCGGTATAATGCTTGATCGCTGTGCCAATGGTGTTGGATTGCAGTCCGGTGATATAGGCGCTGGCGAGTTCGGCGGTGAGGATCGGGTCTTCCGAATAGCATTCGAAATTGCGCCCATTGGTCACCGATCGGTGGATGTTGACGGTGGGGCCGAGCAGCACATGGGCGCTCTTGGATTTCACCTCCTCGGCGAGTGCGGCGCCGATCTCGCGGACCAGCTCGACATTCCAGGTGGCGCCGAGCGCGATGCCAACGGGAAAGCTCGCCGCCTTGACGCCGCCGATCAGCGAACCGCTGCCGCGCGCGCCGTTCGGCCCGTCTGTGACGCGCAGCTTGCCGATACCGAGCCGCGGGACGGCGGGAACCGACCAGAAATCCTCGCCCGAGAGGATCGACACCTGCTCCTCGAGTGTCATCGCATCGACAAGGGCTTCGAGCTCGGTCTGCGTCACGGCGCGTTCCTCCTCATGTCCTGATGACGACATCACCTGATTGTAACGCCCCTAGGCACAATCGGTAACCGTATTTATATTCGTGCCCTAGGCACAATCTGGAAAGCGAATCCCATGTCCCTGACCGATACCAGCAAATCCGCCAACTGCCTCGCCATGTCGGACGTGCTCAACCGCATCGGCGACAAGTGGAGCGTGATGGTCGTCGGCGTTCTCGGCAAGAACGGCACCCTGCGCTTCAATGAACTCAAGCGCATGATCAATGGCGTCTCGCAGCGTATGCTGACGCTCACCCTGCGTAATCTCGAACGCGACGGGCTGGTCACCCGCACCATCTATCCCGAGGTGCCTCCACGGGTCGAATATAGGCTGACGCATATGGGCAAGACCCTGGACGGGCCGATCCAGGGCCTGTGGGACTGGTCTGCAAAGCATCACCAGGCCATTCTCGAAGCCCGCGCCGTCTATGACGCACGCGAAGGCGCCGTTACCGACGAGAACAGCCGCAAGATTGCCTATGCCCGCGGATGACCGGAAAGCTCTGGACGCGCAGCGAACTGGCCGGGCAGTTCGCCGAACTGGGGCTCGAGCCGGGTGACGCGGTTCTCGTCCACGCCGGACTGCGCTCGGTCGGGCCGATCCTAGGCGGGCCGGACAGCCTCATAGATGCTCTGCTCGAGACGGTCGGCCCGTCCGGCACGATATTGGGCTATTGCGATTGGGACTATGACGACCGCGACTTGCCGGACGCCTCGTTGCGGGGAGAGGTGCCGCCGTTCGATCCGGCGCGTTCGCGGGCGACGCGCGACAATGGCGCCTTCCCGGAACTGCTGCGCACCCGGCCGGGCGCGCGCCGCAGCGGCAATCCCGGCGCGTCCTGCGCGGCGCTGGGCGGGCGGGCCGAATGGTTCACCGCCGACCACGCCCTCGATTACGGCTATGGTCCGCAATCGCCGTTCGGCAGACTGGTCGCCGCCGACGGCAAGACGCTGATGCTGGGCGCTCCGCTCGACACCATGACATTGCTGCATCACGCCGAGCATCTCGCCGACATTCCCGGCAAGCGCATGCGCCGGTACGAGGCGCCGATGCTCGTCGATGGCGCGACGGTGTGGCGGCAGTTCGAGGAGTTCGACACCAGCGATCCCGTCGTCGAGGGGCTGGCGGACGATTATTTCGCCACGATTGTCGAAGCGTTCCTCGCAACGGGCAAGGGGCGGCGCGGCACGATCGGTGCCGCGCCCTCGGTTCTGGTCGAGGCGAAGCCGATCGTCGCCTTCGCCGTCGCGTGGCTGGAGCAGCGGTTCGGCTAGGTCGCAATGCTGCCAAGGCCGCGGGCGCCCACCTCCCCCTTGATGGGGGAGGCCAGAAGGGGTGATGCGATGTCCCGGCAAGAACCGGTGGCTCCGCGCACCCGCCCTGTTTCGCAACGGACTTGAGCTGCGCTAAGTCCTGCTCAGCTTCCCTCCCACAAGGGGGAGGGTGGGGCCGTTGCCGGTTCGGCTAGACCAGCGCCACGATCTCCTTCTTCATCCAGAACAAGCGGTAGTAGAGCGTCTGGGCCAGCAGCATGACGCTGAAGGACGCGACAAAGCCCCACCAGATGCCGTGAAGTCCGATCATCTGGCTGACGGCGATTGCAGTCGGGAGCTCGACCAGTGCGATGGCACCGAGCGAGATCAGCATCGGCACCAGAACGACGCCGCTGGCGCGCATGATGCCCGAAAGCACGGCGGCAGCGCCGAACAGCACGACGCTCCACAGCACGATGTGCAGCAATTGCTGGGTCAGCTCGATGACTTCGGGTCTGGTGATGAACAGCGCCACCAGATGCTCGGAGAACACATAGGCGATGAGGATCAGGCCGCCGGTGATGATCAGATTGAGGATCAGCGCCGTGCGCGTGATGTTGCCGAGATCGTCGATGCGGCCGGCGCCGATCGCCTGCGCGCCAAAGATCGAGGCGGCGATGGCGATCGACATGGCCGGGAACTGCACATAGCTGAGCACCTGGTTGACCGCACCATAGGCCGCGGTCGCATTCGAGCCGTAGCGATTGACGAGGCCGACGACGACGATGGCTGCAACGGAGGTGACGATCATCTGCACGCCGGCCGGTATGCCGAGCCGCAGAATAAGCTTGAGCACTCCCGGGTCGATGCGCAGATTGCGCAGGAGGACCGCGTCGGGCGCAAGCGGGTGCTTGCGCGCACGCATGTAGAAGAACAGAAATATCAGCACCAGCATGAAGCCGGAGATGGTGGCGACGGCCGCTGCCATCACCCCGATCTGCGGCAGGCCGAACCAGCCGAGGATAAGGGCGGGCGTCACCACGAGACCGACGGCGATGGAGATGCCGAGGGAGACGAGCGGCGTGATGGTGTCGCCCACACCCCGCAGCACCGAGGTCACCACCAGAAACACGAACATGCCCGGCATTCCCAGCAGCATGATGCGGCCAAAGGCCGTGGCGGTCGGCAGAATGTTGGGCGGTGCGCCGAGCACCGTCATGATCTGTTCGGTAAACAGCAGGCCGAGAATGGCGATGACCACACCGCCGAAAAAGGCGACGGTCAGCGTGGTGCCGGTCACCTGCTTGACCTTCTCGGTGTTTCTTGCGCCCCATGCCTGACCGATCAGCACGGTCGCGCCCGAGGAGAGGCCGATAATGAAGGAGATGAGAAAGATCATTATCGGGAAGAAGACGGAGACGGAAGCGAGCGCTTCGACGCCGAGAAGCTGGCCGACATAAATATTGTTAATCGTGCCCGAGAGCGACTGGAGCACGTTGGCGGCCATCATCGGCACGAGAAAGACGAGGAACCGCTGCCAGAGCGGCCTTTCGGCGGGAGACATTCACCAACTCCAAAATGCAATAACAATGCGCGTCGAGCCGGCTCTGGCGAGCAGCCACGGGCCGCCTGAGTTCAAATCCCGGCGGGCGCTGCAAGGTCCACTTCACGTCCCCAACATGGAACGCCGGCGGGTCTGGCACGAAAATCGGAGAACGGCGCGGGCGCTGTCTCTACGCTGCAAGTAGAACCGCGTCAATTAGGGTGGAATCATTTGCGGTGATTGCATTATCACCAACTCTGATTGGGCTTTGGCGACGAACACGGCGACAACCAGCCGCATGGACGAGAGAGCGATGCACGACAGGCTCAAGGACGAGGAGACGAGCCCGTTCGGAGAGATCGGACGAGGTGTGCGCGCCTGCGTGCCCGTCTGCATCTCTGTGGGTGCTTACGGGCTGGTCTGGGGGGTGCTCGCGGGTCAGGCGGGACTCAGCCCGTTCGAAGTCCTCGCCATGAGCGGGTTCGTCTTTGCCGGCTCCTCGCAGTTCGTTGCGCTCGACCTATGGTCGAGCAATGCCGCGGCGCTGCCGATCGGCGCCATCGTGCTCGCCGTCGTCATCGTCAACCTGCGCTATGTGCTGTTGACGGCGACGCTGCGACCGCTATTCGCCCATGCGGCGCGCCCGGGTGCGCTGGCGCTTATGTTCCTCGTGACCGATGAGAACTGGGCGATTACCGTGGGTGAAATGAACAAGGGACGCGCAACGCCGTTATTCCTGTTGGGTGGCGGCCTCGCCATCTGGTCGGTCTGGCTCGCCTCGACCGTGGTGGGACGGCTTGCCGGCTCGGCTATCGACGATCCAACCACCTATGGGCTCGATTTCGCGTTCACGGCCACGTTCCTGGCGCTGTTGCTGGGCATGTGGCGTGGCAGGGGCGATATCGTGCCCTGGCTTGTGGCGGGGCTGAGTGCGATTTTTGCCGCGCAGATGATCGACAGCAACTGGTCCATCCTGATCGGCGGGCTTGTGGGCAGTCTCGCCGGGGCGCTGGTCGAAATATGGAGGCAACGTCGTTGACCTCGCCCGAAGCGCTCTATGCCATCGCCCTGATGGGCCTGGCGACCTTCGCCATCCGCGTCGCCGGCCTGCTGCTTGCCGATCGCCTGCCGCGCCAAGGCTTCATTGCCGCCTGGCTGCGCTATATTCCCGGTGCAGTGCTGGCGGCATTGGTGGCGCCGGCCATTGCAACGGGCGGGCCGGCTGAAATCGTCGCGGCGCTCGCCACCGCTCTGGTTTTTATCGCCACGCGCAGCCTCATAGCGGCGATGGCCGCCGGCGTGATCCTCGTCTATCTCGTGCGCCTGCTGCTTTAGCCGTGCCCGTTCCTTACCCGAACTTGCACCACCGTATACGCGTTGTTGCGTAGAATTTTCGGCCGCGCATTGGTTCTGACGCGTATCAATTCACAATACTGATTCACCACGTCAGAAATTGTTGTAAGTAGTTCCAAATATTACGAGCTAATATTCTCTTTTCTGCTGTGACGATGTGCTGCAGTGTTTGTTCATCGCGGGGTTCTGGCGAACTCCATTGGATGAAAACCGGTGAGGCAGAAGATGACTATTCGTTTGGCGCAACAGATTACGGCGGCAGTGTTCGCATCGACCATGCTCATGGTTCCGGCACAGGCGCAGGGGCTATTGGGCGGCATTCTTGGCGGTGGTGATGATGGCGGCGGGCTCATTTCAATCGGGCGCGGGGAGGCTGACAATGACAGCCTCGTCAATATCGGCATCGGCGGCGATGACCTCCTCGACACCAATATCCTGCCCGGTTCGGACGGCGACGGGCTGGTCGAAGCCAATGTCGGAGTGGGCGGCGACGATGGCTTGCTCGACGTCGATGCCGATGTGGGCGGCGGCACTGTCACCGCGGGTGTCAATGTGGGCGGCGGCGGTGGGCTCGTCGATGCCGATGTCGGTGTCGGTGGGCTCGTTGACGTGGGTGTCGGCGTTGGCGGCGATGACGGCTTGATCGACGTCGATATAGATGTCGGCGGCGGTGGAAATGGCGACAATGGCGGCGGCACTGGCGGCGGCGCTGGCGGGGGTGGCACGGGCGGCGG
>Ga0180216_1001094_pt1 | contig 25028 bp, 31 predicted proteins | sample eDN3rd37CBELigMG_FD_128879 | JGI IMG/M metagenome (GOLD analysis project Ga0180216, IMG submission 128879) | Enriched Miracle-Growth compost microbial communities from Emeryville, California, USA - eDNA 3rd pass 37_C BE-Lig MG (version 2)... ... | reverse complement strand
TAGCGCCCCATAGCGATCGCTGCCGCGCCCATCGCCGCCATAGAACGCACCACGTGGCCAAATATGACGTCATCGCAGCGCGGGACGGCGGCGGCGGCGGCGGACGCGGACGCGGACGCGGACACGGACGCGGACACGGACGCGGACGCCGACGCGGACGCGGACGCGGACACGGACGCGGCGGACTGCAGGGACGCGTTCTGGGACGGCCACGAGGGCATGGCCACAAAAACGCACGCAACCGAGAACGGAGAGACCGGACCTGAACGACGCGATGAGCGCGGCTGTGGAGGAGACGACGGCGGCGGCGACGACAACGCGGTCGGCGAACGACGGCGCGGTCGGCGGTCGACGGCGCACGGGCGGAGGATCTGGCGCTGAAGACGCGTGGCGTGAAAGAGACCTCGCCGGGCCCCCCGGCAGCTGCAGTGCAGCAGGGTCAGCGGACAACCCCCATGCGGCGCCCTCGGACGTCACGCCGGGTGCCGCGTGCGTCATCATGACCCCCCAGGCAGCCATGACTCGCACCCTTGCGGGCGGGCGGGCCGGCCCGCCCCCTTCGACCCCCAGCGGCGGAGCTTGACGTGACGCGCCCCGGCCCCACAACGGCGTGCGCCGCAAACTCGACAACGCCGCCGCACCCATCGACTCACCCGCCCGCGACATGATCCGCGTCGGCATTGCGACGCTCGCTCGGCCGTCGTCGACGCTCGCGCGCCCCCACGCCCACCACCGCCACCACTACGACGTTTTCTGCTGCCGCGTCGCCGCGCCGACGCCCGGCGCCCGCCGCCTCATCCCCGCAAGAATGGCCGCGTCGGGCCTGCGCCGGATGGTCGAGACGGCCAAGGACACCATCGAGAAGGTGACCGGCGCGCCGCCGACCGAGAAGCAGAAGCAGATGGCGCCGTACGTCGTCGACCCGTCGCACACCAACGGCTTCCTCACGACCGAGTGGGGCCAGCGCATGAGCAACACGGACGACACGCTGCGCGCCGGCGCGCGCGGGCCGGCGCTCCTCGGCGAGGACTTTCAGTTCCGCGACAAGATGACGCGCTTCGACCACGAGTCGACGCCCACCGAGCGCGTCGTGCACGCGCGCGGCTCCGGCGCGCACGGCCACTTTGAGCTGTACGACGGCGGCCTGGCCGAGTACACCTGCGCCAAGCTCTTCACCGACACGCGCCGCAAGACGCCCGTCTTTGTGCGCTTCTCCACCGTGCTGGGCTCCCGCGGCTCCTCCGACACGGTGCGCGACGTCCGCGGCTTTGCCACGCGCTTCTACACCGACGAGGGCAACTTTGACCTGGTGGGCAACAACATCCCCGTCTTCTTCATCCAGGTGCCGTGCCACGCCCGCCGCGGCCGCGGCCGGCGCGCCGCGCGGCCTGTCCGGCCCTGACGTGGGCCGTGACGGCGCGCCCCACCTCCGTCCCCCCCGCCCCCTCCCCACTCCGCTGCGCGCACAGGACGCGATCAAGTTTCCCGACGTGATCCACGCCGGCAAGCCCGAGCCGCACTGGGAGATCCCGCAGGCGCAGACGGCGCACGACAACTTTTGGGACTTCATCTCCCTCACGCCCGAGACGATGCACATGGCGATGTGGGTGCTCTCGGACCGCGCGATCCCGCGCAGCTACCGCATGATGCAGGGCTTTGGCGTGAACACGTACACGCTCCTGAACGACGCCGGCCGCCGCACCTTTGTCAAGTTCCACTGGCGGCCCACGCTCGGCATCCACAGCCTGGCGTGGGACGAGGCGCACAAGCTGTGCGGGCTCGACCCGGACTACCACCGGCGCGACCTGTGGGAGGCGATCGAGGCCGGCGCGTTCCCCGAGTACGAGCTGGGCCTGCAGCTGATCCCCGAGGCGGACGAGCACAAGTTCGAGTTTGACATCCTCGACGACACCAAGTTCATCCCCGAGGAGCTCGTGCCGATCCGCTGGGTCGGCAAGATGGTGCTCAACCGCAACCCGACCGAGTTCTGGGCCGAGACGGAGCACATCGCGTTCTGCATGCAGAACGTCGTGCGCGGCATCGGCTTCTCGAACGACCCCGTCCTGCAGGGCCGCCTCTTCTCGTACCTCGACACGCAGCTGCTGCGCTTCCACTCGCCCAACTTCAACGAGGTGCCGATCAACCAGCCGCTCTGCCCGGTGTTCAACCACCACCGCCGCGGCAACATGCGCATGCGCATCCAGAGCAGCACGGTCAACTACTGGCCGAACCGCTTCGGCGCGGGCCAGCCCGCGCTCCCGGACCCCGAGCAGCGCGGCTACCTCGACTCGCTGTACGAGCGCGTGGAGGGCATGAAGGAGCGCGTGCGCGGGCCCAAGTTCCGCGAGCACTACCGGCAGGCCGCGCAGTTCTACCGGTCGCTCTCGCCCGCCGAGCAGCGGCACCTCGTCGCCGCCGCGCGCTTCGAGCTCGGCCGCTGCGACGACCAGGGCGTGCGCGAGCGCATGGTCGGGCACTTTGCGCGCATCGACTACGAGATGGCGTGCCTCGTCGCGGACGGCATCGGCGTCGCGCGGCCGGCGCGCCCGACCGAGGGCCCCATGGCGCGGCCCGACGAGCCGACCTTCCCGAGCCTGGCCATGGAGCGCACCTTCAAGACGACGGCCGCGTCGCGCAAGGTCGCCATCCTCGTCGCCGAGGGCTTCAACGCCGCGCACGTCACGCAGCTGCGCGCCGCGCTCAAGGCGGAGGGCTGCATCACCCACGTGATCGCGCCGCACAAGGGCCCCGTCGCCGCCGCGGACGGCAGCGCCGCGCACGCCGCCGACTTCTCCTTCTGGACCGCCAAGTCGCCGCTGTTCGACGGCGTGCTCGTGCCCGGCGGCGCGGCGAGCGTCCAGGCGCTGCTCAAGATCGGCGAGGCCGTCAACTTCATCAACGAGGCGTACAAGCACTGCAAGCCGATCGGCGCCGTCGGCGAGGGCATCAACCTGCTGCGCGCGGCGTCGCTGCCGTCGGTCAAGGTCGCGCGGCCGGACGCGCCGGCGGACGAGCCCGCCGGCGGCGTCGTGATCGACAACGGCGTCGTGACCGCCCCGGAGCTCTCGGCGGCCAAGACCATGGTCGGCACCGCGGCCGCCGCCGCCGCGTCGCTCGTGGCCGGCGCGGCGGGCGACCGCCCCGCGACCAGCGAGGTCGGCAGCTCGGCGGCCGTGCAGCCGAGCGGCGCGGGCTTCGCCACCGACTTTATCGCCTGCCTGCGCCAGCACCGCTTCTGGTACCGCGTCACCGACAGCGTGCCGGCGTGATGGATCGATCGACCGCGCGCAGGCATGCGTGTACGTGATCGCGATGTAAAGGAGCTAGGGGCCGTACGGTACGTGTGCACAATACATGCCGCGGGGCGTATGCGCGTGCGTGTATGGGCCGCATGCGGCGTGCGGGGCAGCGAGAGGGCGTCGGATGGACTCTGTGTCGCCGCCGTTTGCATGCAAAGGGCGCGCGGTTTGCACGGCCGGCGCCAACGGGTGGGCGCGGCCAGGTTTGCAGGGCCGTGCAAAGGCGCTGCGGCCTATGCGGCCACGGCCTTTGCGGCCGTGGCGCCGCGGTTGGCGCGCCGGGGCGTCCCCGGCCGCCCCCCGCCGCCGCCGGCGGACCACGCCATGCCAGCGCGCCCACCGGCAGCCCCGAGTTTGTCGCCGGCGGCGGCAGAACGCCGGCAGAACGCCGGCAGACCCGCGGCAGAACCGCGGCGGAGGCGCTGGCGTGTCAACGCGGAGCAATTCCTGCGCGCTGGCGGGGCACGAGCGAGGGCGCGCTCGCCCTTGGCCCACGCCCTTTGCGGCGGTGGCGGCGGCGGCGGTCCGTCGGCGTGCCGCATGGCGCCGCCTCCCAACGCCCGCTAGGCGCGTGCGACCGGTACGCGCGCCGCCGCGTTCAGAGGACTACGCGCGCCCCCCACCCCCACGTCCGCGGCGGCGCGCAGGGCGGCGGCGCGCGCTCCCGACCCGCAGAAAAGAAATGCGCCGCCGCCGCCGTCCGGTTCTCGACCGGCAGGACCCCATCGGCAGAACCGTGGCAGAACCGCGGCAGAAGCGCGGCAGACGGCGCCCAGGGTTTGCCAGCAAATCCGACCCTGGCACGCCCGGCGGGTGGTGGACGCGTGGGCGCGCTTGCCCTCCTTGCCGTTTTTTTTTTCCTCCTCCTCTCGCGCGCGCCACGGCAGCGCGCCAAGCAACGCCGGAGACCAGCACGTGGCTGACGCACGCCACCGCCGCGTCGCCCCGCAAGCAGCGGGCGAACACCGCGGGAAGGACATCATCGTCCAGCAGGCAGACACACGCGACACGTTTGGCGGTAGACTTTTGTACGACGTTTGCGCAGAGTTCACGCCGCCGACGAAGAGAAAAATCAAACCGTTTGTTATTTGAAAGGAAACGCGCAGCGATTTTTTTCTCTCTTGAACGCGCCGCCGTCGACGTTTGGCGTCCGCATCGTCGCTGGGGTCGCCTGCGTGTGTGCGCGGCGGTTGTGTGGAGGAGCGGTGCCCGGGACTGGTAGGTGCTACGCCAGGCACTGCTTGCATCCCAAAAGGCGTCGGATGCCACCGCGCTGCTGTTTCATTGGCGCCGCCGTGGCGCGACGATTGGACCGCGCGCGCGTTGGCGCCGCCGCGGCGCGCGTACGGCACGGGCTGCTGCTTATCGGCGGCCCGCCAGCCGATACCGTGCGTGTGGAAAAAGGCCGCCGCCAATTTGCGCCGGCGACCCCGCAGTCGTCCACCCGCCAGGGCTGACGTGGAGCAAAGGCCAGCGCAAGCGTCGCGGCGTGACCTCGACCGTCCACCCCACCCTTCCACCACCGGCGCACCCTGCAATCGCCCGCTGGTTTCACCTGGTGTTTGCGTACGGTTTCGTGAGCCCAGCCTGCTCCACCATCCTCGGCCGCTCACAGCAATTGTTGGCGCGCACCACGCAGCGCCGCGCCTCGTGTTGTTTGTTTTCTTGTGCGCAGGACCACCACCACCACACGGCCACCTCGCACCAGGCGTTGGACTGCATGGAGTCGGCTCCCGTCGCAGCCGACGGTGGCGCCGCCGGCGGGCTGCCCCCGGCGGGCCCGCACGGGCGCGCCGGAGCAATGGCGCATCAACCGCATCAACCGCAGCAGTCGCCGCCGCAACAGCAGCAGCCGCCGGGCCCGCCGAGCGGGCCGCCTTTCGGCAGGCTGTACCAGCCGCCTCCCCTGCCACAAGCGGCCAACCTGCCCTACGGCTACAGCGCGGGTCCGTACGGCACGCACTACGGCGGCTCGTACATGCCCTACCCGGGCCAGTACATGCCGCCGTACCCCATGGCGGGGCCGCTGCCGCCCATGCCCAGCGAGCCCGCGCACCAATTACCGTCGCAGCCGGCGCCGCAGCCGGCGCCGCAGCCGGCGCCGCAGCCGGCGCCGCAGCCCGACGCGGCCGCGCCGGGCTCCCAGCCGCCGCAGCCGCCGCCAGCTGGACAGCCACCGATGCCGCCGGGGCGCGCGATGTGGGGCCCCATGGGCCTGCCGCCGGCGTGGGACCCCGCGGGCATGTACGTGCGGCCGCCCATGCTGCCGCCCGGCGCGCCGGGCATGATGCCCTTTGGCAACATGCCGTACGGGTTCATGCCGCCGGCGCCGTACGGCGCGTGGCGGCCGCCCATGGGCGCCGTCCCGCCGGCGCTCAGCATGTACGGGTCGTTGGTGGGCGGGGACGTGCGCGACCCCGCCGAGCCCGCGCCGCCGTCGTCGTCGCAGAACCGCGCGGACGGCAAGGCCACCGTGCTGCCGATGCCCGTGCCCATTCGCACCGTGGCGAGTGGCAGCACCGTCGCGCCGGCGCCGGGCCCCAACGAGCTCGCGCTCTCCGTGTCGACGGGCTCCACCGTCCCCGCCAACTCCACGGGCCCCCCGCCCAAGGCGCGCCCGCTGAGCAAGAGCGCGGCGCGGCGGCAGGCCGCCGCCCAGGCCGCCGCCGAGGTCAGCGCCGCGGCGCGCGCCAGCGCCCAGGTCGCCGCGGCGGCGGCCGTGCTCGGCGGGCCCCTGGCGGGCCTGCGGTCGGCGTCGAGCTCGCGCAGCACCGAGGGCGGCGGCCTCCTCGCGGCCGCCCTCGCAGCGGAAGGCAGCACCGACGGCGAGGCGGCGGCGGCCTCCAGCAGTGCGGGCCGCCGCAGCGCGCGCGCGGCCGCCAAGCGCAAGGCACACGACGACGACGAGGGCGGCGACGGCGGCGGCGACGACGACGACGAGAACGGCGTCCGCGGCGCGCCCCACGCCAAGCACGCCAAGGGCGGCCGCGGCGCGGCCGCGACGGCGACGACGCCGGCGCGGCGCCGGCAGCAGTCGCGGCAGGTGCTGCACATGCTGGAGGCGCCCGAGACGCTCGCGATGCCGCCGCCGGACGTGGTCGACACCGAGACGGTGGAGGCGCGGCTGCGGCGACTGCGCCGCGCGGCCACCGCGGCGACGACGCTCGACGGGCACGTCGACACGGCAGCCGCCGGGCTGCCGTCGTCGTCGTCGTCGGCGGCGGCGGCGGCAGGCTCGGTGCTCGACGTGCAGCTGGACGGCTCGCCCGCGGACGGGTCGCCGAACCCGAACGACGCGACGCAGCTGGCGGACTGGCGCTTCCGCGGCACGGCCAAGGCCAAGTCGGTGTCGGCGACGGATCCCGGCGTGGTCGTCGAGAACCCGTACTGCCGCAACAAGCCGCTGTCGCTGTTCCCGCAGCCGTACGACCACTGCCGCTTCATCGCCGACGCGCTGCTCGCCGACGTGCTGGTGCTGCGCGAGGACATGAACCAGGTGATCGGCGCCGTGCGCAGCGCGCTGCCCAAGAACGCGCTCGCCAACACGGTGCGCATGGCGCGCCGGCCCGAGGACGTCGCGCCGATGGCGCTCTTCCGCTCGCGCAAGCGGATCGCCATGTACATCCAGATGGAGATGGTCCCCGCGGTCGAGAGCGCGCGCATCGCCATGGACAACTGCAACGGCAACCCTGCCGTGCTCGCGCACAACACCGACCTCGTCGCGATGGAGCAGCGCGTCGCCACGCTGCTGCAGTTCAGCCGCGCGCGCCACATTGTGTGCGCGCACAGCAACCACGCGCGCACGCAGCGGCTCGCCGACCGCCTGCCGGAGGGCGCCCAGTTCAGCCCCGAGATCATGGCCGCCGCCAAGAACAAGGCGGTCACCGAGGCGCGCGGCGGCAGCAAGCCGGGCGCCCGCCGCCACACGTCGCCGGCGGCGGCGGCGCTGCTGTCGGCGGCGCGGTCGGCGCGCGCGCGCGACACGGGGGCCGCTGGCGCGGTGCCGGACGAGGAGCCCGAGCAGATCGACTTTGACGACGCGCTCGTCGACGACGACGAGCCCGTGGACGCGGGCTCGGGCGACGACGCCGTCGTGACGTTCAGCTCCTCGTCGGGGTCGCCGCACGACCTCAACCTGTCGGTGCTGGGCGACCTGTGCTCGCAGATGGTCGACAGCGAGCGCGGGGGAAAGCCGGCGGTGGCGCGGTCGTCCTAGGCATCCAGCACTGTTAATTTTTTTTTTTTCTTTTTTCCTTTTTCTGTCACATCGCGTTGCCATTGGGCGCGCTGGATCGCCGTATAGTCGTCGCCGTCGGTATTTTGTACTAGTGGTTTTTGTCGCGGTTTTCGTGTTGCGCTTTAGTTTGCTCGCTCGCGCCCGCCCGCCCGCCCGCCCGCCGTTTGGCTCATGCAGTGACGTTGTGCCCGCTGCCGTCACACCACATTACCTGCATAACTGCGTCCGGCACGCACCCGTTGTATAGTTGCACCACCACACGCCGCCACTGGAACTGATGCGTGGCCCCACGCCGGAGATCTGTACAATATTATCCCCCCACCCATGCATGCATCAATACAGTCTTGCTATTGTTTGTGACCGCGCCATCGTCGAGGAGCGTGACTGCGAACGCGGACTACGACGACGCGCGCGTATACGTACTGTGCGCACCTGCATCACTGTTAACTGATAAGGGGGCTGCTCCCATGGCGGTCCTCTCGATTCCTAGGTAGCTGTCCGTGGCGCCACCCCACCTACCATGTCCTTCTGCACTGCGCTCGACGCCCTCGCGACCCCGACCGCGCGCATTTGATCTGTTGGTCGGCCGACGACGGTCGCCAGCGATGACGTCAATGTCAACATATGGCACTGACTGCGACAGCAGAAACAGATGCCAGGTGGAGCGACGTGGGCCGGGCGGGCCGTGGCGGGCGGCGCCCCGGCCGGCATGCCCTTGGAGGCGCCGGGCGGGGCCATGCCGCCGCCCACATGGCTTCACTGGCCCTTGGCAAGCTGAAGGGCGGGCGCCGACATGGACGGCGGCGGCGGCGGCCACAGCACCTCGAAGGCAACCGGCGTCGGCGTCCGTCGCCCCGCGGAGCCCAGCAGCTATCATGGCGGCTATTACGGCCGCTACGACGGCAGCGGGGCGAGCACTGGCTGGCTGCCGCACGGCCACCTGGACGAGGAGCGGCTGCCTACGCCCGTGACCGAGGCGCGGCACCTCGGCCAGCCGGCGCCGCTGCCTGCGCGGTTCGCCGACGCGGACACGAGCACCACGCCGACGCCGCCCAGCGGCGAGGCCAAGCCGGCCAAGAGCCGCGGCCACAAGGCGAACCAGCCCAAGGAGAGCCTCATCCGGCGGTCGTACGTTCGGCGCCGGGCGCCCGCATGACGGCGCACCTAGCGGCGCCGCTGAACCGTGGCGGCGCGTCCACCGGCGCGGGGACTGGCGGCGGCGCCGTGTGCAGGTGGACGCTCGGGACCGAGCTGACGCTGGTCATTTTCCTCTTGCTGCTCGTCTCCATCTTCACCCTGGCCTTCTACTCCATCTCGTACAACCAAAAGTGCGCGCGCGCTCGGCGGACCACCGCCGCTGCGGCTGCCGCGTCCCCGGCCGCGCGGCTAACGCGCGTACTCGCTTCGTTCCATCCTCGCCCGCGCGCATGCAGGTACACCGACCAGTCGGTCGCGGCGCTGGCCTTCCAGGTGGGCCAGATGATGGTCCGCCAGCAGGTGCGCCTCTTCGCCAACATCCAGAACGCGCTGGCCAACGTGGAGGCCATGATGCGCCTGCAAAAGCTCAACGCCAGCGACCCGACGCAAATCTTTCCCGTTGCCCGCGCGCTCTTTGGCCCGCTGCTCCGCGCGGCCTTCTTTGGGTGCGTCCCGCGGCCGCGGCGGACACCAGCACGACAAGCAGCCGTCCTCATGCTGCTCGCTTGTTCCTGTTGCACGCGCGCGCGCAGTTCCGCGCTGTCGGCCGCCGGCGACAACAACGTCTACGTGTCGACGCGGCGGCGGCAGAACAACTCGGTGCCGCCCGAAGACTTTGGCGACCTCACGCCGTTCCTGGTGAGCGCCGTGCCGGACCCGCGGACGCTGCGGCTGCTCGAGGGCAAGTTCGACGCGAGCTGCGGCACGCTCGATACGACGTGCGAGTCGGCCACGCTCATGCCGACCAACATGAGCACGCGCACATTCAACGTCAGCGGCACGCCGTGGTTCACCCGAGTACGCGCGCACCCCGCAGCGCAGTGACCTCGTCCGTCGCGGCTAACCGGCACCGGTTGCTGGCGGTCGCTGCATGCGCGCGCGCCCGCAGGCGACGAACGGGCCCAACTACAACCGCCAGATCTGGTCCACGCTGTACCTGCTCCACGAGGCGGGCCAGCCGGTCGGCCTGGCTGCCGCCAAGGCGCTCTTGGACGACTTTGCCCTCCTCCCGGAAAACAGCACTGCGGACGGCCTGCGCTTCAACGTGATCGCGGTGGTACGCCGAGGCCCGCGGTGCTCCGCCGGAAGAGGCGGTGCGCGCGTACAACTGACGGACCGGCTGGGCCTCCCCGCCATGCCCTCGCGCTGGTGCGCGCCGCAGGAAATCAGCATCGTGGGCATCCAGGCGTTCCTGATGAACGCGGCCAAAGAGCTCAGCGTCTACAAGCCCGTCATCTTTGTGGTGAACCACAGCGGCTACATCGTGGCGTCGTCCGTGCCATCCATGGAGCTGCGAAAGTCGGCGGCAGAGGGTGCGGCCCAACAAACAATCGCTGCAACGGGCGTCCTGCGTGCGGCGCTTACATCGTAGCTGTCTGCCGGCCGATCGAAGGGTGTCTGATCCGTCGCGTTCCTCCACGACCAGGGTGCAACAGCACGTGCCAGGACATCTCGCTGTGCTGCCTGCATCCCGCCGTCGAGTCCATGGAGCCCCTGATCCGGGACGTGTCACGCGCCCTGGTGGGCGAAGGCACCAGCCGCGACTGGATTGCCGTGGACGCCAACGAGGACCGGACCAACGGCGTTCAGTTCGGGGTCCGTCAAAGTGGTCGACGTGAGGGTGTGGGACCGCGTGCGCGATGACTGAACCGACTCAGCGACGCGTCCGGTGCGCGGGGGCGCGCGCGCTCGCATGGCAGCAATACGTCGCATCGGTGAACCGGTTCAACATCACCGACTCGCGGTTCTGGCACATCGTGGTCATCCTGGACGGCAGCATCTTTCTGGATGACGTGCAACGGATCACCTGGGTGCGTCGGCGTTTTGGGCGGCCTGCGTGCGCACCGGCCGGAGGGACACCTCACTGCATGCTTGCGCGCCCACTGCCCCCGGCTCTGCGCACCAACGCTGCCCAGGTGCTTGTCCCGGTGCTGGGGGGCTCGCTGCTCGTGCTGGCGGCGATCGCCAGCTACTACCTGGCACAGACGCTGAGCCGGCCGCTCAAGGTGCTGTCCAAGCGGATCTACGACGCGGCGACGCTCAACCTGAATGGGGAAGAACGGCCGTGCAAGACGCGCATCAAGGAGCTGCAAGAGCTCGAGAAAGGTAGCGCCCACGCGGGCGTGCGCGCGGGTTTATCATGTTTCATTGTCGCTCACCGGCATGGCGCTTCGCAATTGCAACGCCGGGCGTTGATGGGCGTGCTACAGCCGCCGACGCGATGCAAGGTAGCCTCAAGTCGTTCGCCAAGTACGTGCCGCGCGACGTGGTGCTGCTCCTGATGCGGGAGCGGCTGGAGGCCACGCCCGGCGCCAGCGAAATGGACATTTCCGTACGCGCTCCGGCGGAAGCTGCATGACGCCGCGCGCCATCGGTCGCGCGGTGCGCTGACGCGGCCGACGGCGGTGCGTCCACGGCCGCCTCCCTGCAGATCCTGTTCTCGAGCTTGATCAACTTCACGTCGCTGGCGGACCACCTGGTCGTGGAAGATGTCGTCGAGCTGTTGAGGTGCGGCGGCGGCCGCGGCGCGAGACCGCGTTCGGGGCTGCACCGCTCACCCCGAGCCTTTGTGCTGCGGCCCGAGCGCGGTCGTGTCTGCAGCGAGTACCTGGAGACGGTGACGAAGGCGGTGGTGAATAGCAACGGCATTGTGGACAAGTACATCGGCGAGACGGTGATGGCGCTCTGGAACACGATCACGCCGCGGCCGCAGCACGCCCGCGAGGCGTGCGTGGCGGCGCTGGCGTGCCGCTTCAGCACGCTGAAGCTGCAGAAGCGTACGACGCCGAAACGAGTCCGCGCGCATCCTGAGGCGCGGTTAACCCCGGGCGCGTGGTCTGCGCCCTCCTGCGTGGGCGCTGCACGAACAGGATGGCAACGCCGCGGCCTGCCGCCGCTGGCGAACCACATCAGCGTGCACACGGGCCTCGCGCTCGTGGGCAACATGGGCTCGCCCGAGCGGCTCAGCTACACGTGCATCGGTAAGCCGCCCCGCGCCGAGCACACCCACGCGCCGGACGCTGCCGGGGCTGATGCATGCACGCTCCACGCGTGCCTGCGGACGGGTTGTAACAGGCGACACGGTGAACACGGCGTCGCGGCTGAACACGCTGAACCGCTTCTTCGGCACGCGCATTGTGGTGTCCGAGGCCGTGCTCGCCGCGACGGACGACGAGTTCCTGCTGCGCCCGCTCGGCCGGATCGCGCTCGTCGGCAAGACCAAGGTACGCTGTGTTGGGACGGGGGCCATCGTGGCCATGCACGTTGTGCCGGTGGCGAGCGCTGACGGTTGTAGCGCACCGTCGGACGGCCACGTACGGCGAGGACCGGCGTGCAGGCCATCATGGCGTACGAGCTGATCGGCCCCTACGGCACGGCGGACCCGATGGCCATCCGGCTCGTCGACCTCTTTGCGCACGCGATCCAGCTGTTCCGCGGCGCGTACTTTGACGAGGCGCTGCTCCACTTTGAGCGCTACCTCGCCCACGTGCCCGGCGACACCGCGGCCGAGTACTACCGCCGCCTGTGCGAGCGCTACATCGACGAGCCGCCCCCGCCCGACTGGGATGCCACCGTCCGCATGACCGAAAAGTGACCGATGGATTGCATGCATGTAAACAGGTCTACACCGCATGCAGCACCGCCATCGGCACAGACGCTGTACAGATATCCATGTATGCAGCTAGTTTGCTTACAGGCCGCGTATAGATATGCACACACACTGCCGCTCGCGTCCCTCGCCGCCGCCGCATGTCGCCTGTGCCCTCTTCACATGCCCCTCCACTAAAATGCCCCATTATCAAGTGCCCCTCTGTTGAATGCCCCTCCAGGCCTCCTTCCGGCGAAGCGTCGCCATGGCGACACCGCCGCATTCCACTCGAGAGGCTACAAGACTATCGAGGCGTCCACAGTGGAAGCCGCTTGGGCAAGGATAGGCATACGTAGGGCACGTACAGGAGAGCGCTCGTGGCAGTGCATGGATGCACGGTTTAATTGCGCGCGGACATATGCATGTTAGGTCGGATCCTCTATTGTTGGATGGCGCGCGCGTGGGTCACATGCGGCGGACGCGCTGCAGCACGTGCACGGCGTGCTATGAGATCCGTTAGCGCCGTCCTGCAGGGCGGCCTACATAGATAGCTGGGTAGTGTGCTTTCATGTATAATGCGTACCTTGCGCCCTACCAGCATGGCCAGGGGACCGCGAGACGGCCGGCGGCCATCGCCTGTCCCGCGCATGGATCCGCCTGCGTGCTATATACATGCCGCCCCTGGTGGCAGCACCTCCTCCCTCTTTCCCCTCTCTCCGCTTATAGGGTTCGAACTGCATGCCCTTCACAGGAGCGCTCCAAGGCTGTCCTGCATGTGTGCGTGCATGCGTCCTCGCTTGTATTGGTATTGGTGCAGGCAGCGCTGTGCTGCGCTGCGCAGCGCGCGCCCTCCGCATTCCTCTTCTTCTCAACCCAACGCCGAAAAATATACTATAAAAATATACTATAAAAACGCCTCCGCCTCCGCCTGCGCCTCCGCCTTCGCCGCCCACACACACGCCGCCGCCTGCGCCGCCCCCACCACCACCCCACACCACCCACACCACCACCCCACACACACCCGCCTCGGCGTGTGCGTGCGGACGGCACCGCCGCGAGGGGCGCCGTGGCGCGCACCGGGCGCGAGAGGAGCATCTGTGGACGGCGGACCAGCGTGCACGCGACGACGGACGCCGCCACCACCCGCACCGGCACCGGCACCGGGCAGCGGGCACCGGGCAGCGGGCAGCGGCCTGCACCGTTCGGCCGTTGCGCACGCGCGTGCGGGTACATCGCCACTACCGCCACCACCGCCACCGCCGCTGGCGCCGCCGCCGCCGCCGCCGCCGCCGCCGCCGCCGTGCGCCATCGACCACCGCGCGCGCAAAACAAACGGCCGGACGCCCTGGCGCGCGGCTGAGATCTCGCGCGGGTACGCGGCGCGCGCCGTGCAGGCGTCCTTGGACGCGCCCTAGATCGCGCCGCGCGCCCCCCAGGGCACCAGCACGCACCGCCGGCTGCTGCGCGAGCGGACGCGCAGCGCGTGCAGCCGCCTGCCCGCCATGGCCAAGTCGCCGGGCAAGATGCCCGTGATCGACACGCGGGCGGCGGTCGGGAACACGGGCCGGCTGGACAGCTCGGACAGCAGCGCCACCCCGGTCTCGGCCAGCGACAAGAGCAGCCGCAGCCCGTCCGCCATGCAGCTGAGCGCCAGCGGCAGCTCCGCGCGCCTCAACCTCAGCCATGGCGCCTCCAGCGTCCTCCGCACGGCCGCCGCCGCCGTACGCGCCCCCTTGCGTCGGCCGGCCCCGCTGCGCCCGCGACCGTGCGCCCACCGCTAACGCCGGCGGGCCGCCAGACGCGCGACGTGCGCACCTGCCGCGCAGACGGACGCCGAGATCGCCGCCAAGATCGAGGAGCTGGAGAAGCAGCTGGAGAAGCAGCTGCGCCACCGCGACGCCGCGGAGAACATGCTCAAGCTCAAGACCAAGAAGAGCGAGCGGGTGCGTGCCCCGGCGTGGCTCGGCGGGCAGCGCAGCGCGATCAAAGGCGGCGGCGGCGGCGGGCTGACGGCGCGCGCGTGTACGCCCGTGGTGAGCGGCCCGGCGCGGCAGGCGGAGCTCACGGCGCTGCTCGAGTCGTACAGCCAGAACGTGGAGAAGCTGCGCGCCGAGATCGCCAACCTCACGCGCCGCAGCAAGGCGCGCTACGACTGCGGCCACTCGCTCTCGGACCTCATCGACATGGTGGAGTCGATGAACCTCTCGCGCAAGGAGGTCGAGGAGCGCATGCAGTGGGTGCAGCAGCAGATGCAGCGCGAGCAAAAGGTGCGCGTCGAGGCGGCGGCGGCCGCCGCCTGCACGCGACCGCGCTGGGCTCACGGCGGGCGGTGGGCCATGAGGATGCCGGGAACCCCGCCGGGCCGCGCGCGCGTGCAGCTCAAAGCCGGCGCGGAGAACCTCGCCAAGCAGTACGGCGCCAGCAAAAACATCGACCAGAAGCTGCTGCAAGAGGTCTTCCAGCAGCTCAAAGAGTCCAACAACAAGCTGAGCCTGCTCAAGGTGCGTCGCCGCGAGACGCTGGCCTCAAGAGAGAGGGGGGGCACGACGCTGACTGTGCCGGCCCATTGCGTCGTGGCTGGCGGGGCGCGCGTAGGTGGCGCTGGACAAGTACTCCACGCGGCTGGACGCGACGGCGGGCAACGCCGTCCTGTCGCCCGGCGGGCTGCCGTCCGTCGAGAAGCGTGCGTCGGCGAGCCCGCGCCGGAACGCTGCACGAGCCAGGCGCACGCGCGGCTCACACGTTAAGGAACACGCGCTGCATGCGCGCGGTGCCGGGCGGACCACCCCATGCAGTGCCGGGCTCGGAGCACGCCAAGGGCGAGGAAGAGACCCTGTACAAGGCACGAAAGGCCGCGGTGACGGGCAAGCTTCGGGTGCGTGGCCAGCCCCAAGCGCGCCGATTGGGGGCGGGGGCGCGGGGGCGCGGGGCTTACGACGCGCCGCCACGGCTGCTGCGGCCCCCGCTGTGCCTATCCCCACAGATCAAGTTCATGAACGCGCGCAACATTGCGCCACCGCACCGCAAGCTGGATCTGCGGTGCGTCGTCAAGGTCGACTCGGTCGTGCGCGCGCGCACCACCGTCAAGACCAAGACCAACCTGCCAGAGTGGAACGAGGACTTTGAGGTGCGGCGCGCGATGCGGCCGCGGCCGGCCGGTCACAGGCGGGCGCCCTGACGGCGTGGTTGCTCGCGCGGCGCGGGTGGGCCTGGCGCACGCAGCTGGCGCTCGACGGCGCGACCGACATCGAGGTCCAGATGTTTGCGCACGACGACCTGTACGCCATCCACTACCTGGACGTCAAGGCGCTCCAGACGGAGCCGCCACCGGACAGCGACCGCGTGCTGGAGATGGAGCCCCGCGGCGAGCTCATGGTGCACATCACGTTCAGTACGCGCGGGGCGGCGGGCTGGGCGAGAAGGCACGGGCGATCGAGCATTGACCAGTGCCGCGCAGAAACGGTTGCCGTCGGTTCCGCGCCCGCACAGTTCCAAAGAGCTCCCAGAACGTATGTGCCAGCGCTGCGGCGGCGCGGCGAGCGCGGTCTGCGTACTCATTTAGGCCGTACCTAGGATGACATCGGTGCAATCCCGCAACAGATCAACCGCCGCGGTGCCGTCAAGAAGCGCAAGGTACGCCCAGGGGCAAGCGCGCGTCGCGCGGTGGGGCGGGGCGTTGCTGACGTCGACGGCGGCCCGAGCACGGCCATTGTGGTCGCTGTGGCCAGATGCAAATGAACATGATCCGCTTCCTCGGCTTCAAGAAGGCAGACGCCATCGCCACGTCGCTGCAAAAGGAGGTGACGATGCGCAAGCGCGAGACGCGGCAGCAGCCCGCATCGGTGCGTGCGCGGCCGCCACGACCGGCAGCGTCGGCGGCGTGGTCGCAGCCTGACGCCCGCAGCACTTCATGCACTCGGTTTGGCGCGGCGGGCGCAGCCCTCCATCTCCCCAACCAAGATGGCGGTGAGCCCGATCGCGCCGCCTGCCGTGAAGCCGCCCCGGCTGGACGAGTTCACGCTCATCCGCGTCCTGGGCCGCGGCAATTTTGGCAAGGTGCGCCAAGTCGTGTAGAACCGGGGCCCCGGGGCCTTGCGCCGCTGAACTCGGCAGGCGCTTCCGTTCTGCCCGCCGGTGGCGCGCCGCAGGTCATGCTCGTCGAGCACAACCAAACGCGCAAAATGTACGCCATCAAGGTGCTCAAGAAGGAGTTCATCATCGAGAACGACGAAGTGGAGAGGTGCGCCGGCGGGGCGGTCCCTCGCGCGCCCGTTTTTTGGCGATTGACCTTGAGGATCGGGCTGCGCTGTCGCGGGTCCACGCCATTGCCAGCGTCAAGGCGGAGAAGCGCGTCTTCCAGGTGACCAACCACGGCAACCACCCGTACCTGGTCAAGCTGCACTCGTGCTTCCAGTCCAAGGTGCGGCGAGGCGGCGCAACGCAAAGGGCGGCTCTCTGTGTGCGCCACGGCGCGCCTGAGCTCGCGCCATGCCTGGTGCTTGCTGCGTGCGCGCGCGGCGCGCGGTTGCGCAGGACCGCATCTTCTTCGTGATGGAGTACGTCAGCGGCGGCGACCTGATGATGCACATCCAGCGCCAGGTCTTCTCCGAGCAGCGAGCCAAGTAGGAGCGCGCGCGCCGCGGCGTGGAGGAGTACAAGGCCCACGCCGGGAGCTAACCACGGCGTGCGCGCGTGCGCTGGCCGGCGCTGCGCCCAGGCTGTACGCGGCCGAGGTGCTCCTGGCGCTCGAGCACCTGCACAACCACGACATCGTGTACCGGTACGATGCCCGACGATCGGGGCCGCCGGCCTGGCGATCGCCCGGCTCGGCTCACCCGACGCCGTGGCCGGCCACAGCGGTCTTTACGCGGGTCGACCTTGTCCACAGCGACCTCAAGCTCGACAACATCCTCATGGACACGGACGGCCACATCAAGGTCGCCGACTACGGCCTGTGCAAGGAGAACATGGGCTGGAAGCGGACGACCAACACCTTTTGCGGCACGCCCGAGTTCATGGCGCCCGAGGTCCGTGCGCCAGCCCACTTGCCGATGGCCGCAGAGCGCCGCCGCCGATGGCTGACATGCGCCAGCGTGCGGAGCAGCACCCCCTGGGTTCACTCTCGCTAGATCCTGCTGGAGAAGGACTACACCCGCGCCGTCGACTGGTGGGCGTTTGGCGTCCTTCTCTATGAGATGATCCTGGCCCAGGTGCGGCGGCGCTTTCCGCGGTGATCGGAGGGAGCACCCCGACGCGGCCTAACGCCTGTGAGGACGTGTTCGCCTGATCGCGCGCCGTCCACAGTCGCCGTTCAAGGGGGCGGCCGAAGAGGAGATTTTCGAAGCCATCCTGGAGAGCCCCGTCAACTACCCCAGCCGGCTACACCCGACGGCGCGCAACCTCATCGAGCGGGTAAGCCGGCAAGGCCAAAGAAAGCGTGCCTGGGCGGCGCTGGACCCCTCGCTGATCGCCGTGCCTCTGGGTTGGTGAACCGTTTTCCCTGCAGCTGCTGGAGCGTGACCCCCAGAAGCGCCTCGGCGGCGGCCCGCGCGACGCGCAGGAGGTCAAGGAGCACGAGTACTTTGCCGGCATCGACTGGGACGCGCTCCTGCGGAAAGAGGTGCCGGCCACCTACAAGCCGATCATCGTACGTCGGACGCCGACTGGGTCCGGGCCGGCCCCGCTCGGCCTCTAACCCATCTCAATGTGGCGCGCGTGCCGCTTTGGGGCGGCCCCTCCGGCACGCAGCGCGACGCGCGGGACACGACCAACTTTGACCCCGAGTTCACGCGCGAGCCGGCGCAGATCACGCCCATGGATATCACGCTCACGACCGCCGACCAGGAAGAGTTCCGCGGCTTCTCGTACGTTGCGTCGTGGGCGACCAACGCGGCGTTCCAGCCAGGCACGCCGGTGTGAGCGGGGACGACGCCGAACCCCGCGGCCCGCTTGTACATACATAGCCAGCAAGAAATGACGACTGTGTTTGGGTGGCCCGCAGCTTGCACGACTTCACACTTGTATGTGTTCCGATGGGAGAGAGACAAATTTCGTACGTGGATGACGGCAAATACACGTTGTTGTTGTTGATACAGCAGGGCAAATCGTCTACCATACAGTGGTGCAGCGCTCGGCCAGCCATGCAGAGGCAGGCGTCTTGCGTGCGCGCGTCGTCTGTTGGGCGGGGCACCGTTCTGGCCGCGCCCACGATGCAGCGCGCACTCTGCTAGTATGCCACGTACTCGGGCGGCGCGCTGCCGTCGGCGCCGTACGCCGGCAGCGCGTCCAGCTCTTGCACCTCGAACGGGTCCGTGTACCCCGCGGCGCGCGCCTCGTTCATGCGCTGCTCGGCCTGGCGCGTGCGCTCCAGCGCGCGGTTCTGCAGCTCGCTGTCGTGCAGGTCCAGCTGCTTCCGCGCGCGCTGGCAGCGCCAGATGAAGAAGGCGATGGCGAGGATGGCGACGAGGACGGCCGCGCCGGCGATGCCAAAGACGGCGTACAGCCACGTCGGCATGGGCTGCGACTCGGGCGCGATGTAGACGGGCCCCGTGGTTGGGCCCAGCGTCTGAATGGGCGGCGTTGCCGTTGCGTTGGCGCACGCGTCCGTGCAGAGGGCCTCCTCGCACTGGGGCCCTGTGAGCGTGTCGTTCTGCTGGTAGACCACGAGGAAGGTGTCGATCGGGCCCTTCCGGAAGGCGCCCCCGAAGCTCGTCGCGGTGTGGCCGCCGAGCACGAGCGTGTCGGCGGGGCCCTGCAGGTACGCCGACTTGGCGGTGATGGCCGACGACGGCGACGGCGCGGCCACCTTGTGGTAAATCACGCCGCCGCTGGTGGCATTGAACCTGGGTGAGGGCATCCGCACAAGGCGCTGGTGCCCCGCTCACGGGTCCGCGTCAGTGGCGCATCGCCGTCGCTTGAACCGAACGCAGCCGGCGATGCCTACGACCGCGTACTTGTAGAAAGCCATGTTGCTGGCGGTCGTCACACCGCCCGTCGCGCTGATGAGCGCGCGCAGGACCACGTACACGTCCCCCGCGGCGTCCTGCAGGAGCTGGACCGTCTCGAAGCGATCGCTCTGCGGCGACTGCACCAGCGGCGCCGCCAGCCACTCGGTCGCTTCGCCGGTGGACCTGTGTGGGCATCAGCAAAGACAGCATGCGGCCTGTACGCTGCGTGTTCGTGCTAGGCCGGCGATGGCCCCCGTCGCTGGGCACCGTGCACGTACGCCTCCACGTCAAAGACGGTGGCGGTGATGACGGACGTGTTGGCGTTGCGGACCAGGTAGCTCAGCAGAACGCGGCCCTCGTGGCTGGCGCCCGGCCGCACGGCCATGGCCATGTCCTCCGAGTGCAGCAGCTGGCCCGGGAAGCCCGTCACGTTGACGACGCTGAGCGTGTCGCCCGTGTCTGCGTACCGGCCAGATCCGATACGGCCGTGCACAGCGGCAGCGCGCGTCAGCTGGGCGCGCGGCGCGGCGGCCCTATGAATGGCGGAAACAGGCGCACCATAGTCGAGCGTCCAGAGCTGCAGCTGGCTGGTCGTGGTGAAGGCGTGGTAGCACTGGCGCACCGCACTGGCGCAAACGACGCCCGCGCTCTGGCCCAGCGTGGTGCTGGTCCACTGCTGCGACCACACGTGCTCGCCCGTGCTCACGCTCACGCGCGCCGTGAACGGCAGGAAGCCGTTCAAGCCCTGTGTGCAACCAGCGATCCGCAAATACGACGGGCGCAGCGCAGGCCGCCGTCGTTAGCGGTGCGTGCCGCGCGCCAGGCGTGCATGAACCCTCCTGCGCAGGACGTGCCGAGCCCACGGGCGTGGCGCCGTTGACGGGCGCGCTAATGCTGTGGCCCGCCACGACAACGTCGCCGTCGACGTCGGGGAAGAGCACCGCCTCCCTGAGCACGACCTCGTTGGAGCTCGGCGCAGTGTGGAAGTTGGTCCGCCACAGTTGCCTGCGCACGACCCGCGGCTTCATGCACGCAGCGAGCGGATCGCGGTGAGGTCAGCAAAGAAAGAAGCTAGACGCCAAAACCCGTGGCCAGCTTGCGGCGGACGCACGCAAAGTTGTTGTCCACCTCGTGCGCACTGACGTAGGCCGTCTTGTTCGTGCCAAAGGCCATGGCGCCGGCCGTGAACAGCACGCCGTCCCGGTAAAGCAAGTAGGCCGGGGTGGTCGTCGTGCTCGCTGTGGTGCTCCGCACGCCCGTTGGGCGAACACGCGGTGGGGGGTCAGCGTCGCCGCCCAGCTCGCATGGATCGACCGCCCGGCGCGCGCGTACGCATCAGGAGGTCGGCCAGGGTCACGGTGTCGGTGTGCGTGATCGCGCCGTCGGTGACCTCGTAGCGGTCAAAGACGAGGCTGCTCGCGTTGGTCGACACCGAGCGGCCCTGGATGTACGCGACCGTCTCGTTTGCGGCGAGCTCGCCCGGCGGCACGTCCACCAGCTGCGCCAGGCCGCGGCTCTCCATCTGGAGACCGCTCTGGCCCACCAACGCGGTGCTCGCGAGCGCCGTGCACTGCGCCGCCGCCGGCGGCGCGACGGCTGGGCGACGCGCGGCGCGCGCAGAAGCAGCAGCACAGCCGTTTGGTTAGCGCGGGGTGGCCGGCCGCGGCAGACGCGCGCGCGGGGCGAGGAGGGCACGCACCGCCCAGCACGGCGGCAACCGCGACGGCCAGCGCGGCGGCCAACCGGGCGCGGCGGCCGGCCTCGGCGTGCGCCATGGCGTTAACTGCCCTTAACTGGGGGCCACCCCTTGACGGCAGCGTTGGTGGCAGCGCACAGGGTCCGGGCGAGGGACGCATGCGGTCGAGGCGGTTCGTTTCACGACGCGCAGGACAGTGGACACTGGCCACGGCGCATGCCGCTGCCGGATCCCTCGTCGCTTGGCTCACCACTTAAAACTGCAGAGCGTTCTCTTGCTCGCCGCGATCGCTGCACGGATCGATCGCTTCAGCAGCGTGTATGGCCTTCCACCGTGCGTGTGTGGCCGCTTGGCGGAGGCCGACGGGCCGCCAGCTCCGCCGCCCGCTGCCCGTCGTCCCCTGGCACGCAGCGTGCGTGCGCGTGCGTTCCACACCACTAGGTGACGTCCTACATAGTGACTTATGATGTCATACATAGTGACGTCATAATCAGTGACGTCATAACCAGGGACGTCATTGCGCCACGTGGCGCCGAGCGGCAGAACTGCGGCAGAATCGCGGCAGAATTGAATGAATTTGTGAAAAGGGCGCTTTTCCATAGTAACGATTGCGATGGAAAGCAGCCAGACATTCTGCTCACTTTCCATTTCTGCCGTTATTCTGCCGTTTTTCGCGGCGCCGAAAAAAGAAAAAAATGAGCTGAAGAGGCGGCGCCGGGCGCCGCACGCCAGGCGGCCCGTCTCCAGCCTGCCACCTCCTGCTGCCCCTGCCATCCCGGCCCGGGCTTCAGCAACATGCGGTCGACGCGCACCCGCGCTTGTGCGCTGCTTCGAGCGCGATGACACGGTACGTGGTCCGATCTTTTTTTCCCTCGCTTTCCTTTCCCGTCTTTCCTCGGTCGAGCTGCAGACGATGACTGTTGCTTAGGACACCTTCTGACAGGCGGCGGTGCGTCCTTCGGGGCCCCGACCGACCTGAGTGAGAGGGACACAGCAACTTGTGCCAAAGTTCCTGATGCAGCTCTGCTTTTTTTTTCGCTCTTGCTCGTTTTTTCGCGCGCCTGTCCGCCTGCCTCCGTGCTGACGACGATAGGCGCGCCTGCGTGGTCCTCGCTCTTTTTCAGGTCAAACGCGTCGCAGCATGCAACGACCAATACCACCCACCAGCCAACTGCACCGCACCACACGCTGCCCACCCTTGCCACGTGGTCACGGTACGTCGTCCCCCTCCTTCCCGGCCCCCGGGCCCGGTCCCTTCCTCCCAGTCCTTCGTTGGTGGACGAAACGATGTCACTCGTGCACAGATAGGGACATCTGATCGCAGTGTTCGCACTGCATGTTGCGACCAATAGCACGTCAGCGTTCTGATCGTTCCCTTCCCACTCCCTTTGCTCGGCCCGCGCTGCCCCCGCTCCTACGCTGCCCTGTCCCATTTGCTCACCCAACTTTGGCCGCCACGAACCTGCGACATTCGTCGTGCAGGTCGCGTTCGCCCTTCCCGCTCTTGCCCGCTCGCCCGACCAACCGAAAGCTCAAGACGCATGTCGCTTTGTACAGCCGGGGATCCGCTCTTGATAATGCAGTTTATAGTAGTTGCCACACACGCCTAGTTTTTGTCCAGCCGGCACATGGGGTTGTCCTGCACCATCTGCAGGTTGACCTTGTGCCCGCAGAGGTCGCGGATGTTGTTGTACTTGTACTTGATCATCGTGGGCCGCTCGAGCGAGATGCCCCACGCGATCACCGTCACCGTCTCCGGGAGGCCCATCGGCCGCAGCATCTCTGGCCGGAACATGCCCGAGTTGCCCAGCTCGATCCACTTGTTCAGGCCTGGCGCCAGCGCCCACCCCACACAGCCGGGGCGCACCCCAACGTCAGACGCCAGCGCTGCGCCCCAACGCACGGGCGCCGCTGCAAACCTTCGTGGAAGCCAAACACCTCCATGGACGGCTCGGTGTACGGGTTGAACGCCGGCTTGAAACGGAGCCGGTAGATGCCTAGGCCGCAGGAACGGCACCCGGCGCGTGCACCCCAGGGTCAGTGCCACGCCACGCGCGGCGGGCCCCCTCGGCGCCCGCGGGCGGGCGCCCGGCCTACCGAGCTTGTTGAAGAACGCCTCCATCACGCCGATGAGGTCGCCCAGCGACAGGCCATAGTCGGCAATGACGCCCTCCACCTGGTGGAACTCGGCCAGGTGCGTGGCGTCCAGGCTCTCGTTGCGGAACACGCGGTCGATCGAGAACCACTTGACCGGCTTGAAGCCCTGCCGGTGGCGCGGCCAAAGGGCGGCCTCCATCCGCGCCACGGCGTGAGCACGGCGCTCGCGCAGGGCTCGCGCCACTGTGCGGCCGGGGTTGGCGCACCTCCTGCGCGAGCTTGTACAGCATCCGCGCCGACACGGCGGTCGTGTGCGTGCGCAAAATGTTCTTCTTGGCCTCCTCGAGCTTCCACTCGGACCGGTAGCCGATCGACCCAAAGCCGCCGTCGACGTGGATCGCCTTGACGCGCTCCACGTAGTCCTCCGGCAGCGTCAGCGCCGTGGCGGGCTCTGTGGACGCGCCCCACGGCCCAGGCTGGGCTGCCGCGTCTTAGCGCGCGCGCGGCGGGACCAGCTGGAAACGTGCGGGCTCCGGCAGCGCGCACCCTTGAGGAAGAACGTGTCGTGGGCGTCGCGAGACGGATGCGCCTGCGGCTGGAAGAGTGCGTCAAAGTTCCAGAACGAGCTCTCCACAAAGTTGTTGGTCGGCATCTCCGAAAAGCTGTTGGCGCCACGGCGCGCTCAGCCCGCCGCGCACGCACGCAGCGGCATCAGCAACACGCCCCCCAGACGGCGCACGCCGGCATGATCGGCGCCCCCCTTGCGCACCCCATCTCGAAGAAGATCTTGCGGAACTCTTCGCGCACTTTGAGCAGCGGGTGGAAGTGGCCGCTGACCGGCGGCACGCCCTTCGCCTCAAAGTTGTACTTTTTGAACTGCGTCGTCCTCCACGCGCCGCTGCGCGCCGCGCCGCCCCCCACGCCACCGCCCACAGCGAGCATGCGGACAGCCGCGCGCCGATTAGCAGCGGCGCGTGCGGGGCCTGCCGGCCTGCGCACGCAGTTCTGTACCTGGCGATCATCTCGGCCGTGAGGTCCGTCGCGAGCGGCACAATCTTCTCGGCAAACTCGGGGCCCTTGCTGACCTCGTACAGCTTCTGCGTGCTGCCGGCCGGGAACGCCCGCCACGCGACACCCCCAGCGGATCGCGCCCGTGCCCGTCGTCAGTGATCTGGGCCCGAGGTCGCGCGCGCGCTTGCGCCAGCACCGGCCCGCACATCTGGTTCACCAGCTTGCGCTTCTTGAGGTCCTTGAGCACGGCGTCCTTGATGGCCACGCCGTTGACCGCGGGCGCCTCCGGGTTGGCCTGCACCGCCTTGAGCTGCTCGCTGGTCTCGTCCACAATGCTGGTTGCCTTGGGCTTGTACACGCCGGCCTCCAACGAGATCCAGCCGGCCTTGAGCGCTTTGCCGACGCCGACGCCCGCCAGCGGGCCGACCTTGGCCTGCCGCCCCACGCCGCCGGCGCCGACGCGATGGCGCGGCGCTGCGGGTGAGCACAGCGGCGGCCTACCGCCTTGTCGGGCGTTTGCCGCGCCCCGCGTACCGTCAAGTCCGCCTGCGTCGCGCTGCCCGCGGCCACGACCGCGCGGTACACCTTGGCCTCGTGGCTGCCCTCGTTGGCCACCTGCGTGCCCTCCTCGGTGAGCGCCCACTGCTGCCGCTCCACGACCTTGAACGCGAGCATCTGCGTGCAGCGCCATGCACGTACCGTCGGGGCGCCCGCCCGGTCAGCCTGTCCGCCCTGCCCGCCGCATGTGGCCCCCGCGGCAACGAGCACGCACCTCGCGGCCGGCCAAGCTGTTGACCGTGCTGATGAGCGCCTGGTGCTCGACGCCCAGCTCGGTCGCGAGCTTGTCGCTGCGGACGGGCAGCGTGCCGGCCCTGTCGCCCGCGGCCACGGCCGCCAGCACGCGCTCCTGCGCCGCGGTCGCCGCGTCGTCGGCCATGGTTGGTCGGTCGGCGTT